>ENA-OQKR01000235-OQKR01000235.1-human-gut-metagenome-genome-assembly--contig:-NODE-235-length-23935-cov-2.959593_pt1 | contig 23935 bp, 18 predicted proteins | sample MGYA00242803_ERZ504806 | MGnify/ENA primary metagenome ERZ504806 (study PRJEB26092, sample SAMD00036399) | human gut metagenome | host: Homo sapiens | study: EMG produced TPA metagenomics assembly of...
ATCCGAAACACTCTGCATCCTGCTGATACCTTTCTTCCTGAAACGCTTCGGCATCAAGCAGGTGATGCTGATTGCCATGCTGGCATGGGTATTGCGCTTCGGGCTCTTCGGCATGGGCAATCCCGGAAGCGGCGTATGGATGTTTGTACTTTCCATGATTGTGTACGGTGTGGCATTCGATTTCTTCAACATATCCGGTTCGCTGTTTGTTGACAGAGAGACCGACCGGGGCATCCGTTCCAGCGCACAGGGACTGTTCGTTATCATGACAAACGGTTTCGGTGCCACTATCGGCACACTGGGTGCACAGGCGGTAGTGAATCACTTTGTAGATTTCAACAGCAATGTCCCGCAGATAGCGCAATGGCAATCGGCATGGTACGTATTTGCAATCTACGCGCTGACCGTAGCAGTGGTGTTTGCCATCGTATTCAAGTACAAACACCATCCGGAAGATTTAAAGTAACTACAGCCGATGAACAAAAAAAAGATTGAGCTGCAAGTATTGAATATCTCAAACAGCCAGGCACAGGCCGGCGCTTATGCCATGGTGCTGGGCGAGATAAATGGCATGCGGCAACTGCCGGTTATCATAGGCAGTGCCGAGGCACAATCCATGATGATTGAAATGAGAGGCATCGTTCCTCCCCGGCCGCTGACGCATACGCTGTTTGCCTCAGTTCTCAAGGTACTGGGAGCAACCCTACTGCGCGTGCTTATTTACAAAGTGGACAACGGCGTTTTCTATTCTTACCTCTATATGAAAACGGAAGAGACCATCCTGCGCATCGACGCACGTACCAGCGATGCCGTGGCCCTCGCCTTGCGCATGGATGCCCCCATTTTCATATACGATGATATTTTAGAAGCCGAATGCCTGAAAACAGAGCACAGCATCACTCCCACCCAACAGACGGATGATGCCGCCGACAGATGCCGCTACACAGAAAAAGACCCTGAAACAATTAAAGGAAGCCCTTCAAAACGCCATAGACGCAGAAGACTACGAACAGGCTGCACAACTAAGGGATATTATCAACCAGCATAAGAAACCATAAACAATCATGCACGTATTCTACACCCCCGACATACAATCGCAAGCCGAACTGCCCGAAGAAGAAGCCGCTCACGCAGTCCGCGTACTGCGGCTGCAAACAGGCGACGAGGTAACACTGACCGACGGCAAAGGCAACTTCTACCGTGCGGAAATCAGTACCGCCACAACCAAACGTTGCCTTGTCAACATACTTGAAACCATCCCCCAAGCGCCTTTATGGAGCGGACACCTGCACATTGCAATGGCTCCCACCAAGAATATGGACCGCACGGAATGGTTTGCAGAGAAAGCCACTGAAATAGGCTTTGACGAACTGACTTTCCTGAACTGCCGTTTTTCCGAACGTAAAATAATCAAAACGGAGCGCATTGCCAAGATACTGGTATCCGCCATCAAGCAGTCGCTGAAAGCACGCCTGCCCCACCTGAACGGAATGACCGACTTCAACCGGTTCATCAGCCAGCCTTTCGAAGGCCGCAAATTCATCGCGCATTGTTACGAAGGAGAAAAACCTTTACTGAAAGACGTTGTCCGTAAAGGAGAAGACGCACTGGTGCTTATCGGACCGGAAGGCGACTTCAGTGAAGAAGAGGTGAAACAGGCCATTGAAAATGGATTCGAGCCCATCAGCCTCGGCCGTTCCCGACTGCGCACTGAAACGGCGGCACTCGTAGCCTGCCACATATTGAATCTACAAAACCAATAATACGATATGAGAAAGAGTATTTCCTTCTATTTGCTGCCGGTTTTATTAACAGTGCTATGCCTGAGCTCATGCAGCGAAACCGGGCAAAAAACAGAATACACGCATGTAATCCCCGCCAATGCCACAGAAGTGGCGGCACTCGACCTAAAAAGCATCGTCGATAAAGCCGGATTGAATACCTCAGACAGCCGGGCCACCTTGCAGAAGTTCCTGGGGCTGCTCCTTGAAGGCGGGAGCGCAACCTGAACAAGAGGCGGAAACTCTTCTGAAAGACCCTGCCGAAAGCGGGATAGACTGGAACGCCCCGCTCTACGTATTCGAAGCCCCTACGCTGCACAACACGGCAATCACCCTGAAAATTGCCGATTTAAAGAAGTTCGAAGCCATGCTCCGGCTGCTTGCCCAGGAACAGTTGTGCACCGCCCCGGTCGAGGCCGGCGGTTACCGGAGCGTTGAAATAAAAGACGCTGGAGTACTGCTTGCCTACAACGACGGCACTCTGCTGGGAGTTTACGGCGGCAGTACGGAACAGTTGAAGAAGCTGCAACCCGCCATCACCGCCCTCATGCAACAACCTGCCGACAAAAGCATCCGCACCGGCAAATACTTCACCCCGATGATGCAGCAAAAAGGAGACATACGCCTGCTGGCAACTCCCGATGCCCTCCCCATGGATGTTCGCGGTGTACTGACCTGGCCGCACGGCACGCAGCTGTTGGGTTATGTCCTGTTTGAAAACGGACGTATATACGCTACCCTGCAAAACGCCGATTTCAAAGGAAATACCAAAGAAAGCAACCAGCCTTTCCACCCTCAAAATTCGCGGGAGCTGCAACAGGCCATGCTGAACATGATGCACGGACGAGCCTTCAACATTTCATTGACCAGCAACGAATTGCTTACTTTAAGCAACCTGCGGGTGCTTATGGAATATGCTCCGAACGAACCGGAAGTCAACATCCTTTATCAACTGATTATGAAAATAGAAGAGCTGAACCTGCGGGGAGACAAGAACCGGACCAACTTTACGGTCGTTCTGAACGAAAAGAACGAAAATGCCCTGAAACAGCTTACCGACTTTGCCAAGTTGTTCATAGGGATGTAACCGGCAGCCGGCATTCAGCGATTCATATTCAGCACGCAATGCGTAATTTGTAAATCATAAGTAATGGACCATATTCATTTACAGCATACCCTGCCCCAGGTCTTTGCCGCCCGTGACACCGTCATTTCACAGGTGTGGCATCAGGACATCGTGTTCGACAAAGGAAAGCGCTATCTGATAGAGGCTTCCTCCGGCACCGGAAAATCCTCCTTGTGCAGCTATATCTACGGGTATCGGCGCGATTATCAGGGCATCATCAGTTTCGACGGACGCAACATCCGCTCATTCTCCGTCGGCGAATGGGCAGATGTAAGGAAACATTCGCTCAGCATCCTTTTCCAGGAACTGCGTATCTTCCCCGAGCTGACCGCCCTTGAGAACGTCTTGTTAAAGAACCGCCTGACCAACCATAAGAAGAAAAAAGAAATTCTCGCCCTTTTCGAAGCAACCGGCATTCCCGACAAAACCGACGAAAGAGCCGGCAAGCTTTCCTTCGGGCAGCAGCAACGCGTCGCTTTTATCCGCAGCCTTTGCCAGCCGTTCGACTTTATCTTCCTGGACGAACCCATCAGCCACCTGGACAACGACAACAGTGCCATAATGAGCCGGGTTGCTCATGGAAGAGGCGGACAAGCAGGGAGCAGGCATTATTGTCACATCCATCGGGAAGCACCTGGAGCTCGAATACGATGAAACCTTCCGCCTATAACGCATAAACCATTATCCGCACCATGAACAGACTTGTTTGGAAACTTCTCCGCCAACATATCAGTATAGGCCAGTTGACCGGCTTTTTCCTCGCCAACCTCTTCGGCATGCTGATTGTATTACTGAGCGTACAATTCTACCGGGATGTACTCCCCGTTTTCACGCAGGGAGACAGCTTCATGAAAAAGAATTATATCATCGCCACAAAGAAAATCAGTGCACTCGGCAGTTTTACCGGAAGAAGCAACACCTTCTCCCCCAAGGAAATCGAAGAGATGAAAGAACAGTCTTTCACCGAAAGCGTGGGCGCCTTCACCCCTTCCTTGTTTAAAGTATCCGCAGGCTTAGGCATGCAGGAAGCCGGAATACATTTTTCCACCGAAATGTTTTTCGAGTCCGTACCCGACGAATATGTAGATGTCAGCCTGGATAACTGGCATTTTGACGAGTCCGCCCAAGTCATTCCCATCATCATTCCCCGCAATTACCTGAATCTGTATAACTTCGGATTTGCACAAAGCCGTAACCTGCCGAAACTCTCCGAAGGCCTCATGAGCCTGATACAGATGGACATCATGCTACGGGGCAACGGACGTGCAGAGCAGTTCAAAGGTAGATTGTGGGTTCTCAACCGCTGAATACAATACTTGTTCCCAAGCATTCATGGACTGGGCAAACCAACGTTTCGCCCCGGCAAAGAAGCCCGACCTTCCCGCCTCATCGTCGAGGTGAAGAACCCTGCCGACACAGCCGTCAGCGACTATTTCCAACAGCAGCACTATGAACCCGAAGGCGACGGGCTGGATGCCGGAAAAACGACGCATTTCCTGCGCCTCATCACCGGTATCGTCATGGGAGTAGGATTATTCATCAGCATTTTATCCTTTTATATCCTGATGTTAAGCATCTTCCTGCTGTTGCAAAAGAATACCGTAAAATTGGAAAACCTGCTTCTGATAGGCTATAGCCCCAATCGTGTGGCGCTTCCCTACAATATCCTGACCTGCGGCTTGAATCTGGCGGTACTGGTATTGTCTGTCGGCGGAGTAGCATGGGTGCGCAGTTACTATACGGAAATTATCGGCGCGCTCTTTCCGCAACTGGAGACGGGGACATTGCTCCCATGCTGGACAGCAGGTTGCCTGCTATGCCTCGCAGTATCTTCTTTGAATATTGTAATGATACGCAGAAAAATCATGAGTATTTGGAAAGGAAGATAAGCGAACCGGTGACTTATATTGCAGGTGCAGGTATCTCTCAGGCTTCACAAAGTACGTATCAAAGCAGACTGAAAGCAAGCAATCCCCTCTTGTTTTGAGATTTATCCCTCGTGCCCACCCCTGAAACAACCGGAAATAATCAGAGAACAAACCGTTGAAAATCCCGCGTTCCCTCATGGATTTTATGCCTTTATAAGGTGTAAAACTTCGTTTTGCAGTTGCGGGCCGAAGAGCCTGCATATGCGGGCCCGACAGCCCGCAACCGGCAACCGCCGGGCCTGCAACTGCAAAACGGGGTTTTACCATAAGCATAACGGTATTTTGCAGGGTCCGGACAAACAAAAACAACGAAGCAAAGCGTTGTTTATCTTCCGGCTTTCCCCGAACAGCCCGTGGAGAATATCCGAATTTACACGCAAGAATTACAGCGGAATTACGGGACTTATGCAGAACAATACGCTGGACGACCTCAATCTGCCGATGGAAAAAGGTATTTTAACAATATTGGAATTAAGGGCGTACAAGGTAGATGTAAAAGCTGTTAATCAACGCATTACGGAATAAAAAGCAACGAAATGTACCCCAAAAGCGGTGACGACCGATGTTTGGTCGTCACTGTTATCATGTTTCTTACAACCTCTCAACTATCATATAATCAACCAATTGAAGTCAAAAGTGACGAGTGATGACAAATGTACCATTATTTGTCGGTTGAGCTTAGGTTATTTTACGCTTACATTGCTAATGAATTCATTTGTCACTGCCTCTTTCAAGTCGCGCATCTTCTCTCCGTTAATAATGACATTCTCAAACGTCACATTCCTTACCATGCCGTCCCGGCTTAACCCTTGAATGAGCGAACGGTTCTCGCCGACTCCCGTATAAGTGATATTACGGAATACAACCCCCTCGATACTACTGCCGGGCTGCCTGTCGTACTTGGGATTGAAACGGACTTTCACATAAAAAAGACGACCTTCCTGAATGTGCTCTACACGGATGTCCTCGAACAAGACATTGCGTACCCGGTTTCTATCACCGCAATCTACCGTCATGCATCCCTGATACATCGGGTCGTCTTCATCGTGTTCCAGAATATCCACATTACGGAAAGTAAGATTCTCGATAACCTCGCCTGTTGAAGAATCCGGATCGCCATGCCCGCCTACATTGATAGGATGCGCAACGTCCGCCCACAGAACGGAGTTTTGTACGGTAATATCGCTTGAACCTCCCCACCAGTTCCAGCGGTGGTTATAGAGCGCAATACAATCATCGCTCGTACGGAGAAAAACATTATCGACAAGGACCTTGCGGCAGCACATCATGTCAATACCGTCACTCCAGCTTCTGCAACTAAAGGATTTCAGGTTACGGATAACTATCTCCGAAGAGCCGCCGCCGAACACCGTGTAGTGTTCCGGATTCACCACCGTAATTCCATCGACCAATACATTTTCGGAATCGGTTATTTCAATGCCGCGGATAGGGTGGTCTAATATTCCACGACCGATGATACGGACATTTTCCGCATTATCAACCAGTAATTTGGCTTTCAGCACCGCACCCGGCGCCAGATAAACAGTAGTATTGCTTGGCACGCGTATCTGATTGTTGGGCAAGTCTTTCGGACGGTGCACACCGGGACCGAAGAACATAACGCCTTTCGCTTCCCCGGAATAAACCTCCTTCTCCATAGGATTGGCAAAAAGATGTAAATTGTGCAGGCGGTCGCCATTGAACTCCACCGAGAGGTACCGGGGTTTATCTAAGGAGAAAAAGATTGTGTTTTGCACTTGCCGAAAGGCTATCTCATTGTTCAAGGGACGTATGGTAACCTCACGCACCGTACCATTATCTTTTTTACCATGACTTCCACGGGACTGCCCATATCAAACTGTACCATGGAAGCGTCTTGCGGCTTGTCCAAATCGACCTGCACCTTGTATTCAAACACATCCTGCCACTCCCCACCGGGCATACGGACACGCACCGTATAATCATCATTGTGTGGCAGCCCCGTATGCAACCCTTCCGGATAAGTTTTCAACTGTGCCCGGACAGTCATGCCGAGACATGCCCACACAAGCAATATAACCCATACCTTTTGTCCCATCACCCGGCTCCTCCTACAATTTGGTTTTCTTCGTCACACCTTTCTTTATCTTGTACGTCTTTCCGCCTAATGTTACCGTACAAGTGCCGGATGCCGTGTAATACCATCCGTCCGCTTCTTTTTCGAGCAGCACATTCACCGGAACATCGGCTTTGACCGAAGCCGAAGGAGTTTGCAACAGCGTACCGTTCCCTAAAAAGAGAGTACAGTCCTCTCCCAGCCGGTTTCCCCACAGAGCGTAGGTGGCAGAGGCTTTCATGCCGTTATCCATCAAGCAAGGATGAGTTGTACCGTCCGAAGACAGAATATAATCCGTACGCCCGTTTTTCTGTTTTACGCAAATCCCTACATGGCTGCCCGGCTGCTTACTCTCCACCTCCGGAAAAGTAACGGAAGAAATCTGCTCGGCTTCCTTTACCGTCGAAGGTTCGTAAACGGCTACAAAAGGCCGGTTCCATGCCTCACCCTTCTGACGGGCAACAAAGGTAAGGGTGGGTTGTTCCTTAATATTGTAAGGCATGCCCGGCGTACGGCTCAGACCTTCGGTCATAGGGCTGAGAGCGGAAAACACCGTGCGGCCTTTTTCACCTTTCATCCACATATTCATCCGAATATCATCCTTATCGGGCATTCTGATTGTAAAGACGGCTTTTACATCTTTAGCGGTACGGGCGCATTTCTTGTCGAACAGATAAGAATAGGCTCCCAGATGCGCACCGGCAAAAGCCAGTTCTTCGGTAGGCTGCAGGTGCAGGTCCGTGCCGTCGGCAGCAGTCAAGGTCATCTCCTGTCCCAGATTATGATAGAAATAATCGTGCATCTTGTCTCCGCCGCGTTCTTTGCGGCTACGGAAAATATCTACATAGTAGCCTGTTTCGGGACCAGTGGTAACGATACTCATCATGCGTGTCTGGTCTGCATGGCTTTCCGGTTCACGGAAATAAACATCGCTGTACGTAACGGAAGGGAATTTATCCTTTGCCGCCGCAGCTGCGGAAGATGCCGGAAAACAGGATAGCAAATCGAAGGAATGATTGCTCTTCATCACCGGATAACTGGAAATGCCGTCTACACATACCGTATTGTGGCTGGGAAACTGTGAGTAATATTCGGCATAATCCAATCCGCTGTACAGGTATAAACCGATACCGGCATCAGGGCCTAACACATACCCCTTGCCGTAAAGCTCCATCGAAATGCCATTGGCATGCATGTGATTGCCCTCGCTGGCGTTCAGGGAAATCATCAAACTATGGCGCGGGTGCATACCGTTGCGCTGTACCAGCCACGACACGTTTGGTGCGTAAAATAAAGGAGATACATAATCCTCTATCTTGCCTGCCCGGATATCCGGCTTCAGTGTCAAAGGCTTGTCGTCAAAAAAAGAATTGATAGACACACGTACATTTTTTTTAGCCGCAGCTTTCCCGGCATCAGGATCAAGACATTTCAGCAAAGCAGTAAAATATTTCTCTTGCTCCTCTTTTCCATTGACTTGAGCGTTCTCAATCATCCGGACAACAGGCGTGGTATTCAGATAATTCGGATGGGTATCTCCGAAACCGCATATCATCCGGTTGGGGAACAAATACTGCGGAGTGGCTGCCACAGCTTTGGGAAGTACCGGCAGTTCCTTCGTCAAGTCACAATGCAGGTTACGGTCGAAGAGGCTTGTAAAGTTGGCATAGTCATTCATCACCACACCACTGTAACCGGGACATTCCGCCCAAATACCCGTATGAGGATCATATCCGTAGTCGGCAAGTTTTTTCAGGCTCCATTGGCGGATGCCGGATTGGTTGAGTACATAATCGATATAATAACCGCGCCCTTTGCCGTCGGCGTAATGAGCATCATCTTCGAGTATCATGCCGATGTCCATTACATAACGCGCCTGCATCAGATTCCAATTGTTATGGGGGACTCCGTTGGCTATGATATTATCCGCCCATTTCTTGAAAGCTCCGGCATAGATACTCATCTTATCGGCATAATGAACCGCCAAATACCCGTACAGGAAGTCATAAAGGGGAACAATATCATAAAGTATATCTTCATGGATTACCTCAAACGAACTCATACCGACCAGTGTCTGCTGGTGACCGTGGTTTAAATCGACAGGGACATTGCGGTAATAGATACCTTGCATATAGGTATCGAAAACACCGGCTGCCAGGCGGGCATACCGTTCTTCATCGGTCAGCCAATAAAGGAAAGCCGCATCACGGGCAATTCCCATAATCTCACGGTTCAGGCTTTCGATGTTACGCCCCGTCTTGGCGGGATGCACTTTTTCCAAAGGACGGCCGGGCAGAGAGTTGTTATGGAAAGTGACATTACCGTCTTTATCATCGTCATAGGGAATGACATCCGCCAATTTGGGACGTCCGTGAGTGGCGAATGTGCCACGCGTACCGGTATAACGCACCGTAGGAACGGGAGCCTTCGTTCCGCCTGCATGGTCGAAACTTTCACCTTTTATATATACATCGGTGGCATGGGAATTCCAATACATGGCAAGACGCGACAAAAGCCAATCCGGCTGCGCCTCGGTCAGGCGGGTATAGGAATCCGCCTTTGCTTTCAGTTTATCGAACACCTCTTTTGCCCATGGTTCATTCTCTATTAAATCACGTGTAACCTGCTTCCCGTCGGCATTCGTCAGATAACGGGGATGCGTCTGAGAAAGTTGCAGGGTGCGGACATCGATTTGCGCTTGCAATGCTGTAACCGCCGATAGCAGTAAAAGTAATATGACTTTTCTCATCTTTCAATTCGTTTTGAAAAGGAATACGCACAACCTGCCTCGCACACTCAATAGTCAAGAACTTTTTAGCATCCTTTCTGCTTTCAAACCGATATTTATGTGTGTTGATTCATATACTCTTTCGGCGACATTCCATATTTCTCGCGGAAAGAACTGGAAAAATGCGACAGGTTGGTATATCCCGTGGCATAAGCAATCTCCGATATAGTAAGCTTTTGGTCTTGCGCCAATAAAGTCGCGGCTTGCTGTAAACGAATATTCTTAATAAAGTCCCGGGCAGAAAGATTCGTCAGTTCCTTTAGCTTACGATGTACATGTACCCGGCTCAATCCGACCTCGGAAGCAAGCATCTCAACGTTCAGTGCAGGGTCGTCCAGATGTTCATTCACCACTTTCATAATCTTGCCCATCAATATCTCGTCACTGGACTTCATCGTGATTTTTTCCATTTTATCCTCTTGCTGTTGAGCCCCGCTGAATTTGTTACGCAGCAGTCTGCGATTGGCTATCAGGTTGGCAATAGTCTTTTTCAACAATTCCGTGTTGAAAGGTTTCACCATATAAGCATCGGCACCGGTTTCCATCCCTTCCAAAGTATCTTCCGGTTTGGATTTGGCTGTCAACAAAATTACAGGAACATGATTTACATTGGTATTCTGCTTTATTTTACGACACAAAGTCAGTCCGTCCATTTCGGGCATCATAACATCGGAGATAACCAAATCGGGCGCATCACGCAGAATCGAATCATACGCCTCCTTACCGTTGCTGCAAGTCTCCACTTTGTATTCATCCGATAATTCCGATTTCAGATAAGACTTGATTTCATCCTCATCCTCCACAACCAATACCCGTAAACGTGTCTTTGCCTTCATATTGGTTTTAGATTCTCCCTCTTCCTCAGCAGCCAACTCTTCCAGTTTCGCTAAAACAGGCTTTTCAATAGTGTGAAACATCACTGTTTCTTCATCTACTGCTTCCAACTCATCAGTGCGCAAATGTGCTGATCCCAATGGTATACGTAGAATGAAACGACTTCCGGAAGTATCTTCCCTGTTTTGGGCAAAAATCTCACCATGATGTAACTGCACTAATAAATGAGACAAGTGCAAACCGATACCGGTCCCGAAATTAGACTTTGTTACGTCATTATCTATTTGATAGAAACGTTCGAAAATACGCTCTATTTTATCCTTGTCAATGCCGATACCGCTATCCGTTATCACAATCTCAAAATATTCGCGTAATGCATCCCGACGTGTAATATCCCGACCTGTTGACAAGCGGACCTGTACCTCACCCCCTTCCGGAGTATACTTAAAGGCATTGGAAAAAATATTCATCAGCACCTTATCAAAGTTATTAAGGTCTATCCACACTTTTAATTGAGGCACCTCGTGCTCAAAAGTAAAACGGATATTTTTCTTACGAGCCATATACTCAAATGTCTGCATCAAATCATCAATAAAACCTACCATATCCGTTTCGCGGAATTTCATAAACATCTGCCCTTTATCCAACTTACGGATATCCATTAACTGATTGATCAAACGAAGAATACGTTGCGCATTGCGATAAATCATCAAATACGTTTTATGCAGCTCGTTATCTTTTTTATCCGCCAACAGTTTCTCCAACGGGTTGATGATAAGCGTCATCGGCGTACGTATCTCGTGGGATATGTTGATAAAGAATTGCAGCTTTGCTTCATTCAACTGTTCGGCATGTTCCCGTTTCATTATTTCACGGCGATGGCGCATACGTGACAGAATATAGTTGATAATGCCCAATACCAACAGTCCGGCTAAAGCAGTATAAATGCAATATGCCCACCAGGTCTGATACCAGGGAGGAGTGATCAAAATCTTTACAGTACGCGTTTCCGAATAATTGCCATAATTGAGAGCACGCACTTGGAAAGTATATTTGCCGGGCGGCAAATTATTATAAGTGACACGATTCTCTCCCGGTTCGGTATTAAGCCACTGGGAACCTAATTCATCGATTTTGTATTGATAAGAAATTTGCTCGGGATTATTGTACTGCAATGTAGAGAAAACGATGCTGAATGTATTATCTTTATAAGACAACCGGAAATTTTTAGCATCCTGTACCGAAGTAGAGATTACCGGCTTCCCCCCTGAAAGAGTATTCTTATGTACAGGCTTATTGAATATATAAAAATCAGTAATCCATACCTTAGCTTCTTTTGAAGTATTGCCTATGCTTTCCGGAAGAAAAGACGTAATACCATTAACACCACCGAAATATATCTTTCCGTTCCTATTCTTGTAGAAAGCACCATGAGTAAATTCATTGCCCTGCAGCCCATCTCCCGAATAGTAATTAATAAAGCGATTATCGTTTATATCGTACCGGCTGATCCCCATATAGGTGCTAATCCATATGTCATGCCGGGAATCCTCACTCAATCCGCAAATCACATTACTAGGCAAACCGTCTGCCATTGTAAACCTTTCCAGCCTATCCGTCTTTTTATCAAAACAATATAACCCATCGGTCGTACCAGCCCAAATCTTACCCGAAAAATCTTCTTGGATAACATAGCCTACACAACCGGAAATCAATGTATTAACCTTTTTATAATTAATAAAACTCTCCGTCGACGGATTAAAACAACTTACTCCTTTATAATGTCCCAGCCATATCAGTCCTTCGCTGTCACAATATATATAATTCACCCAATCATTAGCAAGTTCATTCCTTTTTAAATCATTTGTTTCATCTTTAGAAGATTCATAATGCTTTAAATCTCCAGTCTTCAAGTTATATCGATAAAAGCCGGAACCTAATGTCCCGATATATAAATTTTTCTGTTTGTCTTCGGTTATTGCCAATACACTTTCATCATCAATAGGCAAAAGATATTCATAGTCCCCTGTTCTCCGATTGAATTTAGCAACCCCACGTGTATAGGAACCGAACCAGAGATTTTTGTCTGTATCCTCATAAATACACATTATCGTACCAGCTACAGAACGAACAGAATTCCCCGGTTGATAATGCCTCAGCCTTTTCCCTTCTGCATCCAGTTCGTATACACCCTCATTGTCTGCGCCGATCCATAAATGGTCATTACTATCTTGAAAAATAGACATGATACATCCTTGTCCGATAGGATTATAATAAATGGACTTGTGTCCATAATACTCAAAAGGATTTTCTTGTTTCGGTATCAAAACTATCCCTTTCTGAAATAATCCCAGCCATAGGTTATCATCCTTATCTTCCAAGATTGTATGGATCTTACCATCCGAAAAATTCATTGGAGCCGAATTAATGGTATAGTCTTCCAACTGTCCCTTTACAGAATTATATATTTTCAGCCCCTGCCCGTCAGTGCCAACCAATAACCGGTTATCCACCAAAGACATACAACTAACAGACAAAGATTCATTCCCCATATAGGGAACAAGAGTAAAGTTGTTCTCTTTTCTGTTATAACGTAATAGCCCTTTCTTTTTGGTACCTACAAAAAGATTTCCCTGCTTATCCTCTATTATGGTAGCAATATTGTTATCAACAAGAACCGGTTCTTTGAAGACGCGCACTTCTTTCGTTGCAGGCATATAACAAATCAGTCCATTTCCATAAGTTCCTATCCAAATATTATAATAGGAGTCTTCATAAAAACAAGATTGGAAATTGTAATTCGACTGTTTCAGAAGATCATCTACAGAAACAGCCTGTGTCTGCCGCTCATCCAAACGAAACATGCCTTGACCGGTAGTTGTCAGCCAAATTTCCCCATTATGCAATTCCTGCATCTGTGTTATGTGCGAAAACACCCGCTTACCGGCACGGAACATTGGAATTTCCAAAAAGGTATCTGTCTCACGATCGTACTTCATCAACCCGTCAATACAGCCTACCAGCAAATTGCAACGGCTATCCTCAAACAATGTACGTACATAGTTATTTTTGATAGAAGAAGAGTCTGCCGAAACATACCGATAATTGGTAAAACGTAAGCCGTCAAACTTATTTAATCCATACTCAGTGGCAACCCAAACAAAGCCTTGCTGATCCTGAAATATCTGATTTATCAAGCTACTGGACAATCCCATATCTGTGGTATATACTTTCCCAGTCTGTGCCTCAACTCCTTGAACCATACAACACAAACATATTATAAGTATCTTCCAAACGCATTTTTTCATAGTTTCTCTTTTTATTAGATACAAAAGTGCGACAAAGATAAACAAAAAGCAATTTATTCCGATACTTATATAGTTTTTGTGATTAAAAACTTTGCTTATTCATAAAATGCAAGAAAACAATTTAGTTATTTTTCTCTATATAACATCCCTGCATTACATCTTTTCATCAATGTAACATATACAAAAAACAATGTAACACTAATAAAAGCCCATGTTACAAAAAACAAAGCAAAGGTATCATTCATAACCAACCGTTCGCTAAATAATTCATATTTTTGTATACGCCAGAAGTTGGGAATACGTTCTTCACTTCATTGCTAACCAACAGAGAATCAAAACAAATGTCTAACATAAAAAAGATAGTATATGATAACATAAAAAGAACCTTAATAAGTCTATACTTTGATTTAACATTTTTATTTAATTAAAACCTTGTTTTTTATGAAATGCACAACTTATTATTTTAGGCCCCTGGGGCTATTATTGTTACTCTGCCTGATACCTCTGTGCAGTATTGCTCAGAATATCACGGTAAAGGGTATTGTGAAAGATAACTTAGGCGAATCGGTTATTGGTGCCAACGTAACAGAAAAAGGAACAACCAATGGTATGATAACCGACTTGGACGGAAACTTCTCGTTGACTGTACAAAAAAATGCAACGTTAGTAATTTCCTATATCGGATATGTCACACAAGAGATTGCTATCAAAGGAAACACTAATCTCAACATTATATTAAAAGAAGACTCCAAAGCATTGGAGGAAGTAGTCGTTATCGGTTACGGTACAGCAAGAAAATCAGATGTAACGGGGTCTATCGCATCAGTAGGCGGTGATAAACTGCAAGAAATGCCTTCTACGAATATTACGTACGCCTTACAAAATCGTGTAGCCGGCGTAGATATGACGCAGACATCTTCACAGCCTGGTGCTACCATGCAAATCCGTATTCGTGGTACTCGTTCACTGACTGCTTTCTAATGACCCGTTAGTAGTGTTGGATGGTATTCCTTTCATGGGAAACCTGTCTGATATTAATCCCGGTGACATTAAAAGCATGGATATTCTAAAAGATGCTTCTTCCACTGCCATTTATGGTTCACGTGGTGCTAATGGTGTTATTTTAATCACTACGAACAGAGGAGCCCAAGGTACACCTGCCAAATTTACATATAACGGTTATGTAGGTGCAAAATCCGTATTCTCTAAATATCCTATGATGGACGGACCCAAATATGCTGAAATGCGTAAATATGCCGGTAAATTTGAAAACTCCTTAGATGAATCAGACGATATGAACACGGACTGGCAAGACCTTCTATACCGTACAGGCATGGTAAACAGCCATGATGTCAGTGTAGCTGGCGGTACAAACAATGGAAGTTATAGTTTTGGTGCAGCCTATTACAAGGATCAGGGCGTTATTCCTACACAAAATTACACCCGCTATTCATTACGCGGTTCATTTGACCAAGGTGTAGGTAAATACTTCCGCTTCGGATTAACTACCAATAGCAACTATAATGTAACAAAAGGTTCTAATATTGACTTATATAGCGTACTTAACAACACTCCACTTGCCAATCCGTACAATGAAGACGGAAGTCTGAAGAGAAACAGTTAAGCTCAACAGCCAGGATGAAAATTTAGTTGTGACACGTGATGTTGTGGAAAATTTGGAAAGATAGTTGGTTAAATGTAAAAGAAAAGGTTTTGGTACCTACAACAACCTTTTTGCTGAAGTACAATGCCCATGGGTAAAAGGTTTAAAATATCGTGTCAATTTGGGCTTGAACTACCGTTCTACTAAAGGTGGTGTCTTCACCGGTGAAGGTATAAATAGCTCAACAGCCGATACTCCATCTACTGCATCTTTAGAACATACAGAAACGACTAACTGGGCAATAGAGAATCTAATAACTTACGACCGTACATTTGGCAAGCATCAACTGAACATAGTAGGTATGTATTCTGCAGAGGAAACTGTTTATACCAAATCGCATATTGCTGCACGTGATATTCCTGCAGAATATTTGCAATACTATAATTTAGGTCGTGCAGAAGGTACTATCACCGTTAATCCAGACAATTGGGACTACCAAAAAAGTGGCTTGATGTCTTGGATGGGACGTGCCATGTACACTTACGATAACCGTTATATGCTGATGGCAACTGTTCGTGCCGATGCATCTTCCCGCTTGGCAAAAGGCCATCAATGGCATACATACCCGGCTGTATCTGCAGGTTGGAATATTGGTCAAGAATCATTTATGGATGACCTTGAATGGTTGGACATCCTTAAAGTACGTGTAGGATACGGACAAACTTCCAATCAAGCCGTAGCCCCATATTCCACATGGGGAAAATTATCCACACGCCCTTATAACTTCGGACCTACTGGCTATGCCACAGGTTACTATGTATCTGCATTGCCGAATTATGACTTAGGATGGGAATATTCTTCTACATGGAACTTTGGTCTGGATTTCACATTGCTTGGCGGCCGTTTATCGGGAACATTTGAATATTACATTCAGAAAACATCCGATTTGCTGCAAAGTGTTAATCTTCCTTCAACTTCAGGTGTAAGCAGCTATGTAGGTAACGTAGGAAAAACCGAAAACAAGGGTGTAGAATTCACATTAAACGGAACAATTCTTGACAACCACAACGGATGGACTTGGGATGCAAGTATAAATATATCAGCAAATCGCAATAAACTGACAGAATTAGCATCCGGAGCTGAGCGTGATGAAGCCAACAACTGGTTTGTTGGTCATCCTATTGATGCTATTTATGACTATGAAAAAATAGGTCTATGGCAAGAAGGTGACCCCTATCTTGATATTTTGGAACCAGGTGGAAACGTTGGTATGATTAAAGTAAAATATACCGGTGAATATAATGAAGATGGCACCCCTGTTCGTCAAATCGGACCAGACGACCGCCAAATTATCAGTATGGAACCAAAGTTTACAGGAGGTTTCAGCACACGCGTTGCCTATAAAGGGTTTGACTTGAATGTCATCACAGCGTTTAAATGCGGAGGCAAGCTTATCAGTACCTTACATCACTCTAACGGTTATCTGAACATGTTGACTGGACGTAGAGGCCAGGTAGATGTGGACTATTGGACAGAAGAAAACACCAATGCCAAATACCCGAAACCGGGTGGTATCCAAAGTGGTGATAATCCCAAATATGGTAGTACATTAGGATATTTTGACGCTTCTTACTGGAAAGTCCGCAACATTTCTTTAGGTTACAAATTTGACGAACAGAAATGGCTGAAAAACTTCGGTATTCAAAGTTTACGTGCCTATGTATCAATACAGAACCCGTTTGTAATATGTTCTCCATTCCATAAAGAGACAGGTCTGGATCCGGAAACCAACTCTTACGGTAATGAGAATGTGGCAGTAACAAGTGGCATTCAAAAGCGTTTCTTGACTGTGGGAACCAATGCCCCTTCCACACGTAATTATTTATTTGGCATTAACTTGACATTCTAATTAAACTTTGAAAGCATGAAACCAACATTTATTAATATAAGAGTTCTGGGAACTACGGCATTAGCCTTGCTCTTTGCAACTTCTTGCTCAGATATCCTGGATGAACAACCACGTAGTATTTATGAACCAACTTTCTTTCAAACTGAAAAAGGTGTAGAAGGCGGTATAACTTCCATGTATGCACACTTACGTTATATTTACGGACAAGCATACTATTACAATTCATGTTTGACAGGAACAGATGAAGCAACTTATGCCCAATCCGCCGATGGAAACTTCAAAGATGCCGACTTATCAGGTGTGGGGAGTTTGACAGCAAGCAGCAGTCGTTCGGATGTACTGTGGGGAACAGCTTTCTCTAATATCAACACAGCTAATGGTGTCCTTGAAAATGGTTCTAAAGTAGGTGTTTCCGAGGCTCTTCTCGCCGAAGCACATTTCTTCCGCGGTATGGACTATTTTTTATTAGTACAGACTTTCGGCGGTGTGCCATTGGATTTGGGTGCCGGTGAATTAAAATTCAACATATCAACATCACGCACTTCTGTACGCAACACCGTTCCCGAAGTATACACTAAAGCCGTTTTTCCCGATTTAAAAACAGCTATCACCAATCTGCCTGATAACCCTCGTGTAACAGGTGGAGTTACTAAAACTGTAGCACGTTTATACTTGTCAAAAGCATATCTGACGTATGGTTGGTGGTTGGAAAATCCCAATAATATCCCCACATATCCGGAATGCGACCGCACAGATCCCGATGGACATGATGCTGCATGGTATTATCAACAAGCGTATGATATTGCAACTGAAGCAATTGACAATCCTGGTCCATATGGCTTGATGGAAAGTTTCTACCAAGTTAATGCCGGTCCATACGATCGTAACAAAGAAATTCTGTTATATGCAGATCACACGCAAGAAGATGAATATTACAATGGTGGTAGCTTGAGTTACGGTAGTGGTGGTGCCCCTGATAATTTTGCCGGTTGGATGATGAACTGGAATTACACGGACATTCAAGCTAAAGACAAAGATGGCAATACTATTTCACCCGTAATTCGTGTTGCAGAACAAGCCTATGGTCGTCCATGGACTCGTATGGCCCCTCCTCATGGTGTATTCACAAGACGTTTAAAGATAAGACCAAAGATTCCCGTTACGATGGAACATTTACAACCGTTTACCGCGGTAATTGGTCTACAAATGGAAACAATTGGACAACCGTTTCAGGAGCTAACGGAATTGCAGTAGCTGAAGGAGAACCTTTATTGACCTTCCTTCCGGAAGATGACCCTAACATTCAATATCCAGATGGTGCAGGAAACAGTAATACTGGCGCAGGAGTTATAACAGGACGTGGTGATTATGTAATGGGTCCCAGTGCAATCAGCCGCCGCGTATACCCCGGTCTTTGGAAGCTTGGTCCCTATCGTACAGATAACGGCACTGGTCCAGGCCAGCCAAATGCCGGTAGTACACGCCCGTACAATATTGCCAAGTTCTCCGAGCTTTACCTTATTGCAGCAGAAGCGGCAGTAAAGGGAGCAACAACCAAGCCTGATAAGAGTGCACGTGAATTAGTTAATGTTTTACGCGATCGTGCTGGAAAATGGACATTCAATAATGCAGAAAACGAAGAAATGGACGTGGATTATGGTTCTCAATTAACAGCTGAAACTCCGGCAACAATTGACATCAATTTCATCTTAGATGAACGTTCACGTGAATTCTATGGTGAAGGCTATCGTTGGTTCGACCTTGTCCGCACACAAAAGTGGAACGAATATGCCGATAGCTACGAAATCTGCGGAAATGATAAAGGAGACCGCAATATCGTGACTTATACACGTACTATCAAACCTGGACATTATCTACGTCCTATTCCACAAGGACAACTTGACGGTATGGAAATGAGTGCTGACGAGAAAAAGAACTACCAAAATCCTGAATACAGATAACTGTCTTTTGGGATAAGTTCGCAATAGGTATTCAACGAAACCGCTTGTAGATGTCTCCAAGGTATCTGCAAGCGGTTTTTTTATAAATATTGATATGATGAGAAAATATAGCTTTTATATTAAATAAATACTTATATGAAGAACATTAAAACTTTTATTATCATAGTTTTTTCCATACTGAATTTTTCGGCATGTAATACTCCCGAGCCTATAGACCAAGATGAAACCATGCTTTGGCTTGCAAACGGACGAAGCTATAAAGAAGTGCTGGCTTCGGTTGAGACCCGGATAGACAGTACTCTTTCCAAAGAAGAGTATCACATTTACGATGCCAATGGCAAACGCTATATTGATGGCGGTTCACAAGCAGCAATCCGTTATGGAGTATATGCCCTGCAAAGGGCAGAGGTTCTCGGTAAAGCAGATGCCGGTCTGGATATTCATGAAAAACCATATTACGAATACCGTATTCTCAACCATTGGGACAATCTTGATGATACTGTAGAAAGAGGTTATGCCGGACTATCCATGTGGGAATGGACAGCAAAAGAAATTCCCACTGAGAGAATCCACCACTATGGCGAACTCTGTGCATCTGTGGGATTGAACGGTGCAGTCCTCAATAATGTCAATGCCAATCCCCTTATCTTGGACAAAGAACATATCGAAAGAGTAGCTCAAATAGCCAACATACTCAGAGAATATGGCATCACCACCTACCTCTCCATCAAATGGACAAGTCCTGTCACTCTTGACGGATTAAAATCAGGAGATCCTCTTGATCCAAAGGTACGTCAGTGGTGGAAAAATAAAGCAGCTGAAATCTACACTGCCATTCCCGATTTCGGCGGCTTTCTCGTAAAGGCAAATTCCGAAGGGCAGGCTGGTCCGCAAGATTATGGCCGGACCCACGCCGACGGCGCAAATATGCTTGCCGAAGCAGTAGCTCCCTATGGTGGAATCATTATGTGGAGAGCCTTCGTATACAACCCTACCAGCAGCGACAGGGCCAATCAGGCTGTAGAAGAATTCAAATCACTTGACGGACAATTTGCAGACAACGTCATTATCCAGATCAAAAACGGTCCTATTGATTTTCAGCCACGTGAACCTTTCAGTCCTTTATTCGGACAGTTATACAACACTCCCATGATGATGGAATTCCAAATTACTCAAGAATATTTAGGATTCTCCAATCATCTCGTCTACCATGGCACTACTTATGAAGAATGTCTCGACAGCGATACTTATAGAGACGGAAAAGGTTCGACCATAGCAAAAATGGTTAAAGCCATTGCAGGTGTTGCAAATACCGGTCAAGACCCTAATTTTTGCGGTTACATATTTGCCCAATCCAATTGGTATGCTTTCGGCCGCCTTGCCTGGGACCCTACATTAAGTGCTGAACAGATTGCAAATGAATGGATACACCAGACTTTCATCAAACCCAAAGGAATAACACCCACAGCTTATGAACAGAATTTTCTTATCCCAGTCAAGGATATGATGATGAGTTCCCGCGAGACAGCCGTAAATTACATGATGCCGCTTGGATTCCACCATATATTTGGCGGTTCGCATTATGGACCGGGACCATGGGAAAATAGTATAAGACGTCCCGACTGGTCGCCTGTATTCTATCATAAAGCAGACAAAAATGGAGTGGGATTCGACCGTACACGCAACGGTTCTGCTAATGTAGACCAATACCATGAACCGTTAGCTTCACAATTCAATTCACTTGAAACCTGCCCTGAAAATCTTCTTCTTTGGTTCCACCATCTCCCATGGGACTATAAGCTTTCTTCTGGTAGAGAACTTTGGGACGAGATATGCCTGCACTATGACAAAGGTATCTCGCAAGTTGAGGAATACAAAAAAATGTGGGCAAAGCTCAAGCCCTATGTCAGCGAAAGCATTTTTAATGAGGTATCCGAGAAACTGGATATTCAGAAGAATGACGCTGAATGGTGGAGAGATGCTTGTGTAGGTTATTTCCAGACTTTCTCAAACAAAGAGCTCCCCGCAGGTGTAAGACCTTTGAACATCCCCATTGACTCTCTAATGAACAGCAGAGTGAAATCCAATCGTTACGGTATGCCTTACCATGATGAAAATCACAAGCCTATCATTATCAAACGTCTTTAAAAACATTTTACCCATGTGCAGGACATCCTGTGCATGGGTATTTTAAAGGATTAAGAACATTTCCAGACCTTCTCTTGTAACAATAAACAAAGATAAGGGGGGCATCCGTTGGATACCCCCTCTATTATAAAATATTTTGTGTTTGCCTATATAGGGCATTCCCAATAACCCTAAGCAATGTTTATAACTAACCTACTTCTCAAAAAGTCCTGAAAACATCCCCAAAAGTTTATTCCAATATCTTTTTTATAAAATCTTTCGGCTGATAATTACGATCGAAAAGCAAAGCATAATCCTTACGACCCCTCACAGGGAAACCGTTCTTCCAAGAATCACCGTCACTTACCCCCCAAGCAGTTACACGACTCACAAAGTCGGAATGTTTAATGAAGAGATTTAAGAAATCAGACATACGATCGTTCCATTGCTTGGAAACGCTATCGGGCAAAGACTCCGGATAAGGATTCAGCATCTTTTTATACGCAACCGTATCGGATACATTGGCAGTACGTTTCAAGGTAGGCAATGCAGACATATCCCATTCTGTTATCATGACCTTAGCTCCAGTAGAAGCATAAGCAAGCATGCTCTCCTCGAAATCTGTCAAAGAAGGATAATCCAGACCGACATGGCCTTGCATACCGATAGCATCAACACGAAGCCCTTTCGATTTCATGTCATTCACGAGTTTCACAACAGTTGTACGCTTCCCAACTTCATGCATATTATAGTCATTATAATATAATTCGGCTTCAGGATCAGCCTCGTGAGCATACTGAAAAGCAAGAGGAATAAATTCTTCTCCCAAGATCTCATAGAACTTACTCTTGCGATAGGAACCGTCTTCAAGAATAGCCTCGTTCACAACGTCCCAACCTTTAACACGTCCTTTATAGCGGCTGACAATAGTTGTAATATGATCTTTCAACCGCTGCTTCAGTATTTCCGGAGCAACATTATTACCGTCCTTATCAACACAGAACCAGGGAGCAAGTTGGGAATGCCAAACCAAACAATGACCGATTATGTACATTCCATTGTCTTCACCAAACTTTACGAATTCATCTGCCTGGCTGAAATCATAACGGTCTTCCTCCGGATGAATGGTCTGACACTTCATACAGTTCTCTGCAACAATTGAATTAAAGTGGTGTTTTACAATCTTAACTGCCGCAGTATCCACACCTGAAGATTGACGAGCATTCAATGCCACACCTACCAAAAATTTATCACCCAACACTCCCTTCAAAGAAGCATCGTTTTCCGTTGCAACACGAGTAGTGCAGGAGCTTAAAGCCAAGCCTGCCAACACTGCCAATAACGTTTTTTGTTTTTCATGTTAGTTCTTAATTTATAATTATTATTCAAATAGTAATTTGCAAATAGCTTATTACCAATTATCTGTTCTAAAAGGCGATGCCAGCAGTCCTTCTTTATTGCACAGATTGGCATCCTCAGGATTATTACTCCAAGCATAACGTACTGCCACCGGATTCTTCACAAACTCACTGCTCACCACCACTTTATTGCCACGTATCACAGCATCTGCCCACACAAATTTCCGGTCTTCACCTGCAATAGCAAAATGCTTAAGTTCTTTCCCCTTACAAGTCAATCCACGACCTGTTTCAGTAAAAGTCAGAATTATTTTATCCCCTTCCACTCTCATTTCTTTATACAAAGGACCGGAAGCAGTAACTTTTTCTCCATACACAAGTCTACGGGCTCCCAGAAAAAGCCGCTGTGCAACCGCTTTCTTATTCAAAGGATGTATATCATTCCATTCGCCCACATCATAAGTTACTGCCAATGCAGTATGTGGCACATTCAATGCTGTTTTAAACTGAGCCTCACGTATTCTTGCCCATCCACTATCGGAAGGTTTATCACTCTTCTCCATATAATTGGGTAATTGCACCAGTAAGAAAGGCATATCAGGCATTTTCCAAAGTTCCCGCCAGTTCTGAATCAAAGCCTCCAATAAAGAAGCATATGTCTGCGAACGACCGGAATTACTTTCACCTTGGTACCAAATGGCCCCTTTCACCTGATAATTGCTAATCGGATAGATCATTCCATTATAGAGTCCGGAACCAGCCTTCTTAAGATTCTTAAGCTTCCCGTTATATTTCATAACTTCATCCAAGATTAATACCTACCTTATACTTCCATGTACCAGTAAGGTCTACTTCTGCATCATCTCCTACAATCTTATATTTCTTATCTTTAACAAACCGTCCATTGGAAGAATTAGCAGTAAGCCTTACGGCTATCACATTTTCACCTTGTGCCAAAACTCCTGCCGGAATATCATATTTACGAGGAGGTAAGTATAGGAAGTAAAACCAACGAAAGTTCCATTTACAAAGACAGAATCACTGTCAACCTATCCTTCCCATATAAAAGGCGCGCATGTCTTCCCACCATCGAACTCGGGAACACGAAACTCTTTCT
>ENA-OQKR01000236-OQKR01000236.1-human-gut-metagenome-genome-assembly--contig:-NODE-236-length-23928-cov-4.134238_pt1 | contig 23928 bp, 26 predicted proteins | sample MGYA00242803_ERZ504806 | MGnify/ENA primary metagenome ERZ504806 (study PRJEB26092, sample SAMD00036399) | human gut metagenome | host: Homo sapiens | study: EMG produced TPA metagenomics assembly of...
CAACACCTTTTTGCTTTTTGTTGCGTAAAGTTCAGCCGATAACCACCATTGAATTGTTCCACCTCCGACCATTTCAATTTCTGAATGTCGCAATGTCGGATTCCTGTTAATGCTGAAAAGAGTGCGGCTCGTTTCAATAATGGGTCACACGGAGTTTGTGCCAGTCGGTTCAACTCTTCTATTGTCAGGTATTCTCTGCGACTCTCCTTTCCTGAATGCCTTTGACTTTCGCTGCAATATCAATAGTCAGATAGCCATCTATAAAGGCTTGTTTCAATCCTGCCTTGAAAATTGAGAAGTATGTTGATGCTGTATTTTGAGAAATTGTACCTCGTTTAGTACCACCTTGCGGTGCGTTCATTATGAATTGACGGAACGATTCAACCAGCTTTAAGTCTATCTGCGAAAAGAGAATGGTATCACTTTTTGCAAATATCTTCAGTAACTCATGTACTCGCCTCCAATTGACAATAATAGAATCGGAACTATGGGCATGTCTTGTTCGTTGCACATGGTCGAAGTACTCAATAAAATTACTTCGGGAGCGTTCCAACTGCTCCGCCTGTTCTGCATCGGTATCGGCATATAAAGCTGCATTGTCGTATTCCTTTTGTCTTAGGCTTCTGACTTTATCGGCATAGATACATGATTCTTGGTCTAATTGCGACTTGCATTGAATAACACCGTTTAAATCTCGCTTCGGCTTATAAGTAGTTTTGCCTTCGGCATTAGTCCTTGCATTGCGTGATTTATCCCAAATAGGTGTTGTAATGGTACGATTGAGATATTCACGCACTCTTTGTGGCGTATGTTTTCCAGATTGGAATACAGGATAAGATTCCACATAAAGATACCATTCATCACGATATTCAGACTTGCGGAGCTTTACCGACACACGTGTATTAACTAATGCTTTCTTCATCGCTTCATATCCTTGACATAGTAATTACTTTCACTTAGATTGTTTAATCATATTGCATATAGCTTCTGACAAATCTTGATCAGAATTATCTTTCCCCCAAATACTCCAGAAAGGAACTGTTTGACTTGATGGTTTGATTGAAGGTTCATTTATTTTTACTCTAGACGGTAATAATGTAGCATCACCAACAATAATTGCTTCTGCGATGTCAAGCAAAGAAAGATTGTCGGCAATATTACCAAGATTATCTGGTAGTAGTCGTTTAATCACATTTTGATCATCCACATTTGTAAGTCGAAGACTAATAAAATTATTACATTGGCTTAGTACTGTACGATTTACTTCTGAAGGTCTTTGACTGATTATCACAAGACCAACTCCATATTTTCGTCCTTCCTTCGCTATTCGTTCAAAACTTTTCAAACCTATTTCTGCAACAGCATCTTGTGAAATAGATTGCTGAACATATAAGTGTGCTTCATCACATAATAGTGCTATTGGATGACGATGTTCCATTGAACTCCATTGTTGAACAGTAAATACAATTCTTGCCAATAGACCAATTACTAAAGGAAGTACATCTGATGGTACTTCTGACATATCTATAACCTTGACCCCACCATCAGCCTTCATCAGAACTCTGGCGAAATCTTTGAGCCAATTTTGCGATTTTTCTTCTGTTTGTAAACTGAACATAAATCCCATTCTCTTATCTGAAAGTTTATTCTCCAGTCTTTGATTGAACCGTGTTAACTTCCCATTGTATGGGCCTAGCTTTTCAGAACCGGCTCTTGCACCAGGTACCATTTCTTCGTCTTTGGACTTTAGCCGAGTTAACACTGTTTGCAAGTCGTAAGCTACGGGACTATCAACAGTAATCAGATGTTCATATATTGTTCCTTCTACACCTTTTTCTTTTTCGGCAAGAACTTCACGAGAGAATATCATTGCTTGATTTGGTGCATTTTGGTCACTACGATCTAATAACAATGCCTGCATTTCCTCATAATTTAAGAGCCAATAGGGTACCATAAGTATATTGTTGTTGAGTTTTTCAGAGGTAGCCAAATCTCCTGGTGTTGCAATTTTATATTGTTTGATGCCATCTATTTTGAAATCAGTAGAGGAGTATTCTCCGTGGATATCAAACAAAATTGCATTAGAATGTTTTAATTTAGCCATTTGTTCAACAATACATGCAACACAAAAAGATTTACCACTCCCTGTAGAACCCACAATAGCAGCATGTCGTTGAAATAGTTTATCTCCATCCATATATGCTATAGAACTTTCATCCATTGTATATTTCCCTATTGCAAGAGGACTGATGGAAGTCGCTAATTTGTTGGATATTGTTTGCATGAGGTCTGTGAGACGTGTTCCTTCAATCTTATAACATAAGGCACTTATAGATGGAACTGCACTAACGTTTCTTCTGAACACGTTACTTTGCTCTCCAGCTTTGTCCATAAATTCACCCACAAAAACTAACCTAACTTGGTTAAATGCCGAAGAAGTATCTTCTTCATCCTCGTCATCATTCAAAGTCATATCAGTAGCCTTACGATAGATTTTTACTATCATTGCTATAATGTAAACGACCAGATTTCGGACTTTGAATAGCTATAAGTTGATTAATTTGTAACTGGGACAGAACATCGTCAGAATCTATAATGGCTGTTGCCATACCTGTGTCTACACTATTTATTGAGCCTATTGACTCACCTTTATCATATCTTAATACAATACTTTCCATTTTTTATATTTCCATTAATCCTTCTATAGTCCAATATATTTTGTCATCAACAATTATAGAATCACTATTTGTATGAAAAACAGTACCCTTAGCACCATCACTACAAATAGCGATATAATCATATCCTTTATCTATTACATTTTCTTTTATTGAATTTGTAATTTCTTTGGTAACAATCAGTATTTTTGCCTTTCTCTTTTTGGCATATTTAAGCAACATTTCTTGAACATGTTTGTCATTAAAACCATAACCAATACAAACATAGTTTTGGGCACTTTCAAAGATTTTGTCCACAGCTGATAAAAGTTGTCTATGTGGTTCCTCTTGAGTACGTTCGTATTTATTAGTTCCTGGAGTTACGATACATGGTGTAAACCCTAATGGAATATTGACAGAATTGGGGATATTGCAAATGATTCCATCTCTCCTATACCAGTCTAGGGAACCGTGAACTTTCAAGATATTAATAAATCCAGTATAATCAGCCTCCGGCTTTTTAGGATTTAGCATAATATTATCTTTTAACTTTCCCATCAGTCCGTGAGTAAAACCTATATTAATGTAAGCGTCAGTTTGACAAGCTGCATACTCGGCAATCCTATCATAATTGGTTGAGATTACATTTAGCGTTTTATTCGGATCTCCATATATAATATAATCAAATAGTTGTCTTAGATTAATATCTTCTCCACTTATAAACCTTTCATAGACTTTTGCATCGGATTCAATAATAACCTTCCAGACAATATTTACTATATCTGCTTCAACAATTTCAGGAACCTTAACATCCAGCAATGCAGCTTCCAAACCTACACCTGAATCTAAAAGCTTTATGAAATCACTAACGACATCATTAGTAGCTGTATCATAATATGGATTTGATTTAAAGAAGTTTTTTAACTCATTTGCTAAAACACCCATTCCTGGTATGCCATAGGAAACAGATGCTCCACTTCCCAATACAATTACAGGATTGGAACTTCGTATGTTTTGAATATCTTGAAATATGTCTTTTTTTTCCATATTCATTAAAAACATTTATTTGATAAAAATCTCAATTAAAGTACTACGTTGTATGCATTTATGCGAATTTCTATCGTTGTGCAATTACTTAGTTGAGATATTTAATCGATACTCATGTACTAATGCTTTCTTCATCGCTTCACACCTTTATATAGATTATCAATTTCTTTCTTTGGTACATAAACAAAGTTACCTATCTGTCTGGTAGGAATGGAATACTTGCGTATATGAAGGTAAACAGTGCTTTCATTCACAAGAAACTTTTCTGTGATTTCGCCAATAGTATAACAGTCCTTTGGCTCCAGACTATACAGCTTGGCAATAGGCTTTGGCTTTGTGAGAGCTTTCTTTCGGAGAGGATAGAGTTTCATCAATTCTTCTTTTGATAGTAAAGTCTGCCTTTCTCCGGCATTCACACTTGGGATTGTACCCTTACGAATTAAACGATAAAGAGTTTCCTTGCTTATGCCAAACAAAGCGTATGCTTCAGGAACTGTGATATACTCTTTGGACTTGGGTATCTTCTTAACCACTTCGTCCAACCTTTGCAATCTCTGTTCTTCATCCTTACGCCTTTTCCACGCAATCTTGGAACATTTGGGAGTGCAATACCACGATTCAATGGTTTTAGCTACAAAGGTTTCTCCACAAACCTTGCATTGACGTGTTATTTCAAATTTTGCTGCTGGCATAACCTACATTTTACTTATATTCTTCATTCTCAATACCGCTGTTTTTATAGGTGTCACATTATCTACTTTTAAGTGTCGGTACAATTATGGTACAAATATATAATAAAAATCCGAATAACAAGCAAAGTCAAGGAAAAGTGATATAAAAAGAAATAGGGCATAACTCATTGAGTTACACCCTGTATTCCTATTTTTAGTTATCGTTGTTTATCGCAACTTACTTCACTTCCTCAAAATCAGCATCCTGCACATTATCGCCATGCTTTGTATTATCCTGAGCACCGCCTTGTTGCCCTGCATTCATATCAGGACCAGCTTGTGCACCACCCTGAGCACCACTCTGGGCATACATTTCAGCACTTGCAGCCTGGAATGCCGTATTCAGTTCGGCCATGGCAGAGTCTACGGTAGCCAGGTCTTGAGCCTTATGGGCATCTTTCAGCTTCTGCAAAGCAGCTTCAATCGGAGCCTTCTTGTCAGCAGGGAGCTTGTCGCCGAGTTCCTTCAACTGATTTTCGGTTTGGAAAATCATAGAGTCGGCTTGGTTCAGCTTGTCTACTTTCTCACGCTCTTTCTTGTCGGCTTCGGCATTGGCTTCGGCTTCGGCTTTCATCTTTTCGATTTCGTCCTTGCTCAAACCGCTGGAAGCTTCGATACGGATGGCTTGTTCCTTGCCGGTAGCCTTATCTTTGGCAGATACCTTCAAGATACCGTTGGCGTCGATATCGAACGTTACCTCAATCTGAGGAATACCGCGACGTGCCGGAGCAATACCTGTCAGGTTGAACTGGCCGATTGACTTGTTCTGTGCAGCCATCGGACGCTCACCTTGCAATACGTGGATGGTAACCTCCGTCTGGTTGTCGGCGGCAGTAGAGAATGTTTCGCTCTTCTTGCAGGGGATGGTAGTGTTGGCATCAATCAGCTTCGTCATCACACCACCCATAGTCTCGATACCCATAGACAGCGGAGTAACATCCAGCAACACAACACCCTTGATTTCATCCGTCAAAACGGCACCTTGCACGGCAGCACCTACGGCCACCACCTCATCCGGATTCACACCCTTGGAAGGAACTTTACCGAAGAAATCTTCTACCAACTTCTGTACTGCCGGAATACGTGAAGAACCACCTACAAGGATTACTTCATCAATATCGGAGTTGCTCAAACCAGCGTCGCTCATTGCTTTCTTACATGGTTCCAGACAAGCCTGAATCAATCCGTGAGCCAATGATTCGAATTTTGCACGAGTCAAAGTCTTCACCAAGTGCTTGGGCACACCGTTTACCGGCATAATGTACGGCAAGTTGATTTCTGTGCTTGTTGAAGAAGAAAGTTCAATCTTAGCCTTTTCAGCAGCTTCTTTCAGACGTTGCAAAGCCATTGGATCCTGAGTCAAATCAGCACCTTCGTCGTTTTTGAATTCCTGTACCAGCCAGTTGATGATTACCTGGTCGAAGTCGTCACCACCCAAGTGAGTATACACCGTTGGTTGACAATACTTCGAACACACCGCCACCGAATTCGAGGATAGAAATATCGAATGTACCGCCACCGAGGTCAAACACGGCAACTTTCATATCCTTATGCGCCTTGTCGATACCATAGGCCAAAGCTGCGGCAGTCGGTTCGTTCACGATACGCTTTACTTCCAGACCGGCAATCTGACCGGCTTCCTTCGTAGCCTGACGCTGAGAGTCGGAGAAATAAGCCGGAACGGTGATTACGGCTTCCGTTACTTCTTGTCCCAGATAATCCTCAGCGGTCTTTTTCATTTTCTGCAGAATCATTGCAGAAATTTCCTGCGGAGTATAGAGACGTCCGTCAATATCCACACGCGGAGTATTGTTGTCACCTTTTACCACTTTATAAGGTACGCGAGCGGTTTCTTTCTGAACCTGATCCCAGTTCTCACCCATGAAACGTTTGATAGAGAACACGGTTCTTGTAGGATTTGTGATAGCCTGACGCTTTGCAGGATCACCAATCTTACGTTCACCACCATCTACAAATGCCACTACTGAAGGAGTTGTACGCTTACCTTCACTGTTTGCAATTACTACAGGTTCGTTTCCTTCGAATACAGAAACACAAGAGTTTGTTGTTCCTAAGTCAATACCAATAATTTTTCCCATGATCGTTATTTTTTTATTTGTTATTATTCTGTTTCGGTGTCCGCCTCGTTGGCAGACGCCAATAAAAAGACAAACGCCGTGCCAAATTGTTCAAGGCGGCGGCAGATTTATGAATGTGACAGTTTGTCTGTCAGTTTGGCAGAGTTAAATATATTTTTTCTGTCGGAAATTACCATTTGTTAATTTCTATCCCACTCAAAAGTCCTACTTTTGCCCCCGAAAAAGAAAAGATATTGTTTGAGGGATTCAAGAAAGCATGTTGGTTCTCTTGTTTCAGACTTTATCAGATTTTCTCTAAAGAAAGCTGATATAAAACCAAAACACTTTCTAAAAAGGAGCATTGCCAATATTTATCCGTTCCACCATGGTGGAACAAAATGTATCCCGTGATGGAACAAAAGTTTCTCCGTGGTGGAACAAAAACTTCCTCATGGCGGAACGAATAAGCATTAGCCGCCGAACCTCTTAAACAAAGAAACAGATTACAATAAAACATAGAAGACTAAAGATTATGGAAAAGATGAGAGACAGTATTGACTTCAAGCACATGGACATTGCGGCATTATTCCGCAAATTACTGCTCCCAACCGTACTGGGAATGATATTTTCCGCATTGTTCGTCATTACCGACGGTATCTTTGTGGGAAAAGGTATAGGCAGCGATGCCCTTGCCGCCGTCAATATCGTGGCACCGCTATGGTTGTTCTCCACCGGCATCGGCCTGATGTTCGGCGTAGGAGCATCTGTGGTGGCTTCCATCCACTTGTCACACAATAAACCCAAAACGGCACGTATCAACATTACGCAATCCATAGTGGTATCCTCCCTGCTGCTGATGTGCACTTCTACCCTATTTTGCCTGTTTGCACCGCAAGTGGTACATCTGTTAGGCAGTTCGGAACGGCTCAAACCTTTGGCTGTAGAATATATGTGCTGGTTTGTACCCTTTTCCGCTTTTACGGCCCTGCTTAATTCGGGCATGTTTTTCCTGCGACTGGACGGTTCGCCCAACTTCGCCATGTTCTGCAATATAGTTGCCTCCGTTCTGAACATCATACTCGATTATCTGTTTATCTTCCCTTTCGGCTGGGGAATGTTCGGTGCGGCCTTCGCAAGCGCCATAGGAACAACGGTAGGAGCGTTAATGATTATCATCTATCTTTCACGGCGCAACTGTGTGCTGCGTTTCTATCCGGTGAAGTTCAGCCGCAACAGCATGAAGCTGATGAAGCGCAATGTAGGGTATATGTGCCGGCTGGGCTCATCTGCCTTTCTGTGTGAAGTGGCTATTGCCTGCATGATGTTTGTAGGCAATCTTGTATTCATCCATTATCTGAAAGAAGACGGTGTGGCGGCCTTCAGCATCGCCTGCTACTTCTTTCCTATCATATTTATGGTATACAATGCCATTGCGCAGTCGGCACAGCCGATTATCAGTTATAACTACGGCCTGAACGAGAGCCAACGTGTCCGCCGCGCCTACTTGCTGGCACTGAAAACGGCCATAGGCTGCGGGGTATGTTTTGCCCTGACCACATATCTGCAGCCCTGAAATTGTCGGCATGTTCATAGACCGCAGTTATCCGGCTTATGACATAGCGGTAAAAGGGTTGCCTTTGTATGCCACCGGCTTCGTGTTCTTTGCCGTCAACATCGTATCCATCGGCTATTTCCAGAGTGTGGAGCGTGCCAAGTATGCCACAGTTATCACCCTGCTGCGTGGTTTTATCCTGCTGACAGCCTGCTTTTTCGGACTGCCCCTGCTATTGGGAGACCGGGGAATCTGGCTTGCCACTCCTCTTGCAGAAATGCTGACAACCCTCTTTATCCTCGTGATTTACATATCCGGGAAAAGGAGCATAAGAAAAATCCGTATCTTTAGACAAGATGGGCTGTACCCCAACATAACTTTTTCATGCAAGCATAAAAGTCCTGTCTTCGGTTTACACTATCTTTGCAGCATGGAAACTATGATAAAGAAATTCTGCAAGAAGTATAAACTACCGGAAAACACTTTGCACGAACTTCTGTCACACATGGCAGAAGTTCGTTTCAGCAAGGGAGAACTCATTATCAGCGAAGGGGAAAGGAACAGCAACTTCTATCTTTTGAAGAAAGGCATCTGGCGCGCCTACTACCTGACAGACGGCACGGAAAACTCCCTTTGGTTCGCCGCACCGGGCGACACAGCTTTCTCATCGTGGGGATATGTGGACAGCGAGGTTTCCCTCATCAACATCGAATCGGTGAATGAAAGCATCGCCTATTGTATCAGTAAGCCTGAGCTGGAAGCCCTTTTTTCGCATTCCATAGACATGGCCAACTTCGGCAGAAGAATCTTTGAGCGGGAAATTCTGTCGGTAGACAGTTCCACAGTAGCCTACGGCACCCCTCCCACTGCCAAAGAAAGGTACATGACGCTGATGGAAGAGAATCCGGAACTGCTGCAGGATGTACCGCTCAAGTATCTGGCTTCTTATCTCTACATCACTCCGCAATCCCTGAGCCGGATACGCGCAGGATTAAAGAAAAAGTAAAAGACCTTTTTATGTCAAGATGCAAAAAAGGCTCTTAGCAGATTATTTCTGTAAGAGCCTTTTTTTATTTCAACCTATCTTGTCAGTTCTTCACCAACACCATCACCAGGTTATTGTCAGCATCGTACAGCCCGATGCCTCCGCCTGCCAGCTTGCCAAAAGACTGAACGGAATTCAAGGCTTTCAGCACACGGCCTTCCACCTCCATATCAGGGCATGCCATCATGGTACTGATAACTTGCGGGAAAGAGATTGCCGACGGATTTTCATCATCAACCTGGAAAGCGCCGTTAATCAGATTGCAACCCGCATTGCCGTGCAAGCGCTTTTCTGCAATATTAAATTCAATGAACGGCTGCTTCTCCATTCCGTCGGGGATAGCCTCGCCCGCAGCCTCACTAATTATCCACTTTCCTTCCAAATCAGACAACTTGGAAACGGACTCTTTCTTCTGCAACACGACTATGGGACGATTGGAAGCACCGCATAAAGCTATATTTTCCTTTCCCAGCTTCTTATACTTTTTCACTTTGTTCAAAGCCGACAACACATTATTTTCTACAGTCATATCCGGACAAGCCATACGGGTACTTGCCAAAGCGCCAAGGTCAATCGTGCCGGGTTTGGCATTCACGTCAAACAAACCCATCATACGGTTGCAACCACTGTTGCCAAATACTTTTCCAGTCTTTGTGTCAAAACCGATATAGGGAAATTCCTGACCCGGAGCAGGGACTACGGCAGTACCATTCACTTCAATAATATTCCACTCACCGCTGATGGAAGAAAGAGTTGCAGCATTTTTGGTTGATGCACAAGAAGACAAGCCCATCAACACGCTTGCCATGCATAGGGAAACAAATACTTTTTTCATTGTTATTCGTTGTTTAAGTTAATTTATTCAAGGGGCAAATATATAGAAAATAACCCAAATGCAAGTAATTTGTTTAATATTTGAAGCATTTACCTCAAAGTATTTAGCAGGATTTTAATGTTTATCTAAGAATTAACCCTTATATTTGCTCTCCGTATTTTTTATAAACCTAATATAATAATATAGTACAAAGAAATGGGTAAAGTTCTTATTATCGGTGCAGGCGGTGTAGGTACCGTTGTTGCGCACAAAGTGGCTCAAAATCCTGATGTGTTTACAGAAATCATGATAGCCAGCCGCACCAAGTCCAAATGTGACGCTGTTGTCAAGGCAATCGGTAACCCGAACATCAAAACCGCCCAGGTAGATGCCGACAGCGTGGACGAACTGGTAGCACTCTTCAATAGTTTCAAACCCGAAATCGTCATCAACGTAGCCCTCCCCTACCAAGACCTCACCATCATGGAGGCTTGTCTGCAAAGTGGAGTCAACTATCTGGATACCGCCAATTATGAGCCGAAAGATGTTGCCCACTTTGAATACAGTTGGCAATGGGCCTATAAGAAACGCTTCGAAGATGCCGGACTGACCGCCATCCTCGGTTGCGGTTTCGACCCGGGAGTGAGCGGCATCTATACTGCATACGCCGCCAAACATCATTTTGACGAAATACAATATCTGGACATCGTAGACTGCAATGCCGGAAATCATCATAAAGCATTCGCACCAACTTCAATCCGGAAATCAACATCCGTGAGATTTACACAAAACGGACGCTATTTATGAAAAACGGAGAATGGGTGACAACCAAGCCGCTGGAAATCCACAAAGACCTGACTTATCCGAACATCGGTCCACGCGACTCCTACCTGCTTTATCACGAAGAACTGGAGTCTCTGGTGAAGAATTTCCCCACATCAAGCGTGCACGCTTCTGGATGACGTTTGGCCAGGAATACCTCACACACCTGCGTGTCATCCAGAATATCGGTATGGCCCGCATAGACGAAGTGGAATATAACGGCATGAAGATTGTTCCGCTGCAATTCCTGAAAGCCGTACTCCCCAACCCGCAAGACCTGGGCGAAAACTACGAAGGCGAAACATCCATCGGCTGCCGCATCCGCGGACTAAAGGATGGCAAAGAGCGTACCTACTATGTATATAACAACTGCAGCCACCAGGAGGCCTACAAGGAAACCGGCATGCAGGGCGTAAGCTATACCACCGGTGTGCCCGCCATGATTGGTGCCATGATGTTCCTCAAGGGATTGTGGAAAAAGCCGGGGGTATGGAATGTCGAGGAATTCAATCCGGACCCGTTCATGGAACAGCTCAACAAACAAGGCCTGCCTTGGCATGAGATTATCGACGGAGACTTGGAAGTTTGAAATTAATGATTAATCATTAAACATTAATCACTAATCATTATCCACTAATCATTAAACATTAACAAAGTGAATATAGGAGATAAAGCACCCGAAATATTGGGTATCAACGAAAAAGGTGAAGAAATCCGCTTGAGTGACTATAAGGGAAAGAAGATTGTACTTTACTTCTACCCCAAAGACATGACATCCGGCTGCACGGCACAAGCCTGCAACCTGCGGGATAATTATGCCGACCTGCGCAAAGCCGGTTATGAAGTCATCGGCGTCAGTGTGGACAGCGAAAAGTCACACCAGAAATTTATTGAGAAAAACAATCTGCCTTTTACCCTGATTGCAGACACCGACAAGAAGCTGGTAGAACAATTCGGAGTATGGGGCGAAAAAAGCATGTATGGCCGCAAATATATGGGAACGTTCCGCACAACTTTCATCATTAATGAAGAAGGTATTGTAGAGCGCATCATCACTCCGAAAGAAGTGAAGACCAAAGACCATGCGGCACAAATTTTATAATCATTAAACATTAACAACGTGGCAAAAAAAGACGAACTGAATTTTGAAAATGGCAGCAATCTGGCATCGGGCGAAAAACTGAAAGCCTTGCAGGCTGCCATGGACAAGATAGAAAAGAGCTTTGGTAAAGGCTCTATCATGAAAATGGGCGACGAAAGCGTCGAACAAGTAGAAGTTATTCCCACAGGTTCCATCGGCCTCAATGTGGCTCTTGGCGTGGGAGGATATCCCCGCGGACGTATCATCGAGATTTACGGCCCGGAATCTTCCGGTAAGACAACCCTTGCCATTCATGCCATCGCTGAAGCGCAAAAGGCAGGAGGCATTGCCGCATTCATTGATGCAGAACATGCTTTCGACCGCTTCTATGCAGCAAAACTGGGTGTGGATGTGGACAATCTGCTGATATCACAGCCGGACAATGGCGAACAAGCACTGGAAATCGCAGAGCAACTGATCCGTTCCTCCGCTATTGACATCATTGTAGTGGACTCTGTGGCTGCATTGACCCCGAAAGCTGAAATTGAAGGCGATATGGGTGACAACAAAGTAGGTCTGCAAGCCCGGCTCATGTCACAAGCCTTGCGTAAACTGACGGCAGCTGTCAGCAAAACACGCACCACTTGTATCTTCATCAACCAGTTGCGCGAAAAAATCGGTGTCATGTTCGGCAATCCCGAAACAACTACCGGCGGTAATGCACTGAAGTTCTATGCCTCCGTACGTCTTGACATCCGTGGAAGCCAAGCCATCAAGAACGGCGATGAAGTAATCGGCAAGCAGACCAAAGTGAAAGTTGTAAAGAACAAGGTAGCTCCTCCTTTCCGTAGAGCGGAATTCGACATCATGTTCGGTGAAGGCATCTCCCGTGCAGGCGAAATCATTGACTTGGGTGCAGAGCTTGGCATCATCAAGAAAAGCGGCTCATGGTTCAGCTATAACGAGACGAAAATTGCCCAGGGACGCGACGCCGCCAAGCAGGTCATCCTTGACAATCCGGAACTGGCAGAAGAGCTGGAAGGGCTTATCTTTGCAGAATTGAGAAAAGACAAATAACAAAAAACTTGCCAATAGAAAACAAAACATTCTATTGGCAAGTTTCCCTAAAAAGGTTACCGCTTCCTATTCCATTTTTTCCAAACGTTCTTCCAAAGCCTCCATGCTTTTTTCAAAACGTTTCCATGTATCGGTATCCATTTGTTCTTTCAGATACTTGTTGTCTTTCAGTTTAGCTACATTTTCCAGCCCTTTCAATGCCAGTTCTTGCGAATGCTTCAATTCTCCAAGCCAATCGCGGTTCTTCAGCTTCTCTATCTCAGCCCAGTTTATATCCGGAAGCTGTATATTCACATTGTTACCATTCCAGCTGGTATTCTGATACATCATGATATTCTGTATATCCTTCAAAGTCATATCACCTTCCAAATAAACAAATTTCAGAGTGGCTGCACCATCTACAATCATAATCAGCTCCTTCACCTTTTCCCCTTTACGGCTCATGTAGAATTCAGAACTGGAGACTGTTCCCTTCTGCTTCATCAGCAATTCATATCTGGAAGACTGCACCAAAGAACGAAGATCCTTACGCATTTCTTTCTTTACATTATTATCCATTGTAGAAAGTACCTGCACAGAGTTCAACTGTCCGGACACTTTCCCAATATAAACATCTTTAGTAAACAAGTTGGGATTCGTTTCTATCATTGCCTTGGATATGTAGACGGACGACACGCCTTTCATATCTCCATACTTGTTGAATAGGTTCTTCTGTGCCTGGCAAAGCAAAGGCAACATCAGCAGTACACCTGCCAAAATCATTTTCATTGTTTTCATATCAGATTATTGTTGAATTTCTTTTCTTACTTCCTGGTTCACCTTCGTTACGTCTATCCGCGTTTCCTCTATCTGTTCAATTCCCTTGTTCAGATTCGCAGACACCTCGATTAAAGTGGCCTGCAATGCCTTATAAGCAGCTTCCGGATCAGAGAAAGTGTCCTGAGGTGTAGGAGGACGCATATCCTCTCCCATGTTCGTAATGCCATAACCTACACCTACAAGAACCAGAATGGTGGCAGCAATACCTCCTATCCAGCGCCAATTACGTTTGGCCTTGTTCCGGTGGAAAAAACGTTGTTCCTCTTCAGCCTTTTCATCAATCATCCGGCTCAGTTTATCCTCCAATCCGGCGGGAACATTATCCACCACTTCCCCGGGAAAAAAGCTGAGAAAGAGTTTCTTGTCCTTCTGCAAGTGCTCGGGCACTTCTTCGGTTCTGAAAGCTTCCTTCAACAACTCTTCTTCCTGCTCGTTGGTATTCCCTTCATAAAATTCGGCGAGCAGCCTTTCAATTTCCTCGACTTTCATAGTTACTCCATTTATTAAATTCCTCACGTATCTTTTTTCTTGCCCGGGACAACAGTACACGGACATTGGTAGCATTCAATCCCGTGACCTGCTCTATCTCTTCATAAGAACATCCCTTGACATCACGCAACGTTACTATTTTCTGCTGTTGCACCGGCAGACGGGCAATGATGTGCCTTACCTGCTGCGCTTCGTCCCGCACTTCAAAGTTATCTGCTTGAGACACATTATGCACTTCGGCCAACTCCACGCTCTGTCTGCTCAAAGTATACTTTCCTGAACGAAGCAAATCAAAGCACATATTTTTCACCAGAGTAACGCTGAATGCTTCTGGATTACTGATAATGGCCAGTCCTTCCCGCTTGTCCCACAACTTCAGATAAGCTTCCTGCACCAAATCTTCAGCATCGGCAGCATTCTCCAATAGCCTATAAGCTATGCAGTACAACTTGCGATGATATGGCAGAAACTCTTTTTTAAAACTTTCAGCGTCCATGGGCTATTTATCAATAGTAGATTTCTGTTTATACCCTTCAGACGTAGGGGGAAAGGATTTTGTTACACGACTAGGAAGAAAAAATGGGAAAAAATGAAAACACCAATAGCACCAGCCCAAGAGTGCGTTTATTTCAAGACATCAGCAATCCGCTTTTTAAGATTCAATTTCGCAATGTCTTCAGGCTTCAGCTCAAGCTCCACCAACACCTTCGCTGTGGAGAGCCTGTATTCCTGCTCTAACGTATCATAATTTATCTGTTCCTTATGAATGGAATACAACAAAGCAAAATCGTAGTTCAAGGCACGTGAGACATTATACAACGTATCCGTATCAATACTTTTTCTCGTAAGCATATAGTCTACACTTTGAGGCTTAACTTTCAGTCTTCGTGCAAGTTCCGCCTTGGTAACTTGCTGTTCAAGCATCACGTTCTTGATTATCTCTCCGATGTATATATTACTTTTTTCCATTTATATGAAGGTACAAATTAATCATTCATATTATAAGGAACACCAATACCAATTTGTCTGTATGTATCGTTCTTTTTATTCATAATTCGTTTGTTTTATCAAATATTTTATGATACTTTTGCAGCATATTCATATAAACAAACAAATAATATCTGCTATCATGAATTTACTGACATGTATTCTCATAGCCATCCCTATCGGCATTATTTTTATTATGCTATGGATATACAATGACTACCGGAAATATAAGAAGAAAAATAAGCTGGCCATTTTGCTGTTTCTCCTATTTCCAACCACTTTATCTGCACAATACGTTGATACAGGATGCCAAGTATCCTTTAAATGGCTGGAGAACCAAAAAGGGAAATTAGAGTATACAAAAGATGGGGTTACTTATAAGTTTATTCCAAACGACTCCCAATGGGAAATTATAATTCGCAACAACTCTTCAGAAGATATCCGAATAAACTGGGAAAATATGCAATTCATTGTGGACGGAAGAACCTCAGAAGTCAAATACCCCATACTGGCAGAAGCGGAAACTCCCTTTGCAATAATAAAAAGCCAGGCAGAAACAAGCCAAAAGATTGGCGTGACAACTTATACGGCAAATAAAGCAAACTCTCGAATATACAACAAGAAAGAGATTCGGAAAGGAAGGAATTCCTCCATTACTATTATCCTTCCCATATCTATCGGTAAGCACCCTCAATTCTTCACCTCTTTCGACTTTATCATCAAAAAAGTAAACTAACTATGACTTCTCAAGATATAAAAAAACAGCTGAAAGAACCACATTTCTGGAACATTGTATTAACCGGTCAGCACGCCGAACCGAGGACAAAAGCAATGCTGGAAGCAAAAGGTATCATAACCTGGCTTCCACTTGCTCCGGTCCGGCGTCAATGGGGAAGGATATTAAAAGAAATACACACCCCAGTCATCCCGAGATGTGTATTCGTCTATATATCCAATGAGGAAAGAAATACATTACAAAAATCCTACCGTCTTCTTCAACCGGAAGTTATACTTCAAGAACTGCCGGACTGATGCAATCAGAACAAGTAGATATACGCCAATGTGCTCACACTAATCACTATCCACAACAAGGTGCCTTGTATCAAGGGCTTGATGCCTACTGCCTTCAGTACATCACGTGACAGAGAGGCACCGATAAAGAACAGAGTGATAGTCAGCGTCTTGCGGGCAAAAGAATTGATTCCCTCCCCAATCATGGCACCCATTTCGGTAGTGCCCAGCACATAAGTATTGAAAATCATAGCCAGCACAAAGAAGAAGATGAACCAGGGAATACTGATTTTCTGTCCCTTGCTCTTAAAGATGAACGAAGTTACCAAAGCCAAAGGAATAATCCATAAGGCACGTGTCAGCTTTATAGTCGTTGCCACCTTCAGGGCCTCCTCGCCATATGCGGCACCTGCTCCCACTACCGAACTCGTATCATGTATGGCAATGGCCGCCCATGTGCCGAACTCATGCTGGCTCATGTTCAAAGCGTGGCCTATCATCGGAAAAACAAACAATGCAATGGCATTCAATATAAAGATGGTGCCCAATGCCACAGACATCTCGCTATCCTTTGCCTTCAATACCGGACCCACAGCCGCAATGGCACTGCCTCCGCAGATAGCCGTACCGGAGCTGATAAGATAAGAAGTGTCACGGTCCACTTTCAGGAACTTACGTCCTATGAGCCAGCCTATGAGCAATGTCCCTACTACAGAAATAATCGTGAACTCCATTCCCTCCTTGCCCGAAGCCAGGGAAGCCTGCAGATTCATTCCAAATCCTAACCCTACAACAGAGTATTGCAATAGATACTTTGAAGTCTTCTTATTGAACTTCGGATGTGCCTGCCCACACAGCAACGCAAAGGCCAACCCCAAGAACAACGCCAACGGCGGAGTGACCCATGCCGAATAGGCATGCATACTGGGCACATAATCCAGCAGCAGAAAGAAGGAGAGGACAACCAGAAGAGATACATAAATAAATTTATTATTACTTTGAAGAAAAGGCATATTAATGCTTTTAGCCAAAACTCGATTTGAAGCCATACTGTTTACTTTACTATATTACTAATGTTTATTCCTTAATTTTCCGGGTGCAAAGGTAGTTCTATTTTAGTACACCCGCCAATCGTTTCTACTTATAGACTATAACTTATTGTTATCGGGACATAAACATATAGTTCATAAAGGCTTGTGACAATCCTCCTTCCTGCCCTTGCAACTGGACAAAGCAGAAGTCGCGAAGCATGGGCATATCCTTTATCTCGACCACGCGGAAAGTGCCTGCCGCCAGTTCCTTGCAGATGGAACGGATAGACACGATTCCCATGCAATCGGAGTTTTCAAGAAAGAGCTTGATGCTTTCGGTACTACCCAGGTACATCAGTACATGGAGTGAGGCAAGCTTGACGCCGTGCTTCTGGAGTGAGCGTTCTATCACGTCCAGCGTACCCGAACCGCGCTCACGGAGCACTAAAGGAATAGCGGGCAAATCCTGGGGAGTAATCTCTTCGGGCAACTGCAAACGGCTTTTGGAATGGACTACCGCTACCAGTTCATCCTCAAGAAAAGTAGTGTACTTCAGATTGGGAAGGCGGAAAACCCCTTCCACCAATCCCAAGTCAATGCGGTGTTCCTGCAAAGCGGCTTCTATTTCCCGGGAATTTCCATTGAGCAAGGACAAGTTGACCTGCGGAAACTTGCCGATAAAACTGCCCAGCAACGGAGGAAGCACATACTGCGCAATGGTAGTGCTGGCTCCCAACTTGAGTTCTCCAATATATTCGTTATGTAACAAGTGCATTTCATATTCCAGCCGTTTATAGTCCTCCAATATCCGTTCGCAATGCTCCAAAAGCAGCCGGCCCGACTCGGTCAAACTGATTTTACTTCCCTGCCGGTCGAAAAGCCTCGTCTGGTAAGTGGCCTCCAGCTCCTGGATATGCTTGGTTATAGCCGGCTGACTTACAAACAACTCTTGCGAAGCCTTTGTAAAACTCAAGTTCTTGGCAACAGACTGAAACACTTTTAAACGGAAATCACTCATATACTTCTTATATCTTATAACTCGTCAGACTTGATGCCGAATGCATGCGCCAAAGAATAAAACACCGGCTCCAGGCGGCAATACACCGGGCTCAGAGGTTCCTCCGTAATGAAGTACACAGCTTTGCCCCGTTCTTCCTCATTCTTGTCTTTGAAGAAACCCGCCAGCTTCTCCTCCACTCCATTACCATATACCTGATGGAAAGGCAACAGCATCAAACACTTCACATCCGCAGAATCAAGCGCCAGGTTCATTAGGTCAAGAAACAACTCTTCGGTAGAGACTAAACCGGAAGAGGTGACGGAAGAAAATGCAAATTCGCCCAGCGGCGTACGGCATGCCTGGTGATTCAGTTTATTCACATCGGATGGTTCACAACACTTCAGCACGTCCGCTGCAGGAGTATGCACCAGCAACACTTCCACCTCATTTTCTTGTTCTCTCAAGCCGGCATCCAATGCCAGATAGCTCAACCATGCCGGCAGGTCAATATCGGGTAGCTTCCGTCCCAACTTACCTTCCAAAAAGTTCTTTGCACCATATACCACTTCATTCAGAAATGCAACATCTATCAATATCACATTTGCCGGAAACTTTATCTTATCCTCCATTATCTCCTATCTTAATACATAATTATACATAATGCTCCTCTGCAAGCGGAGCTCCGAAAACCTACCACACAGAAAGCACAAAACTTTGAAGCAGTAAAAGTACGACAAATTTATCAATAACTTGTATCATCCCAAGCAATTAATCTATATCTCCGAAGCGGAAAGAGAATATCCTTCCCCCGCAACACGGAAACCTTGGAGCTGGAACACGAAGACTTAGCTACTAAAACATATAGGCCCTCACTACATAAGATGTGCATCTCGTACTACATGAGATGTACACCTCGTCATGTATGAGATGCACATCTCATGCATGACATCCTTATTTGTCCTTCTCTTTAACCAATAGAGTTTAATACGAAAAGGAACTTTGCTCCAACTTCTTATCTAAAGAAGTAGAAAGGAACAAAGCGACTGATTTACAGACAATTTGTCATTTCACAAGATTTATATGCAGACAATTTGTCCGAAATGTGCCAATGGCAAATCTTTTGCGCCTTCCCAAGTGTTATGAAACTGATAAAATAGAAAGGAGAACAAAATATGAACTTTAACAACTTTACCATTAAAGCGCAAGAAGCGGTGCAGGAGGCTGTGAACCTGGTACAAAGCCGTGGACAGCAAGCCATCGAGCCCGTGCATGTGCTTCAAAGTGTGATGAAAGTGGGTGAAAATGTCACCAACTTCATCTTCCAGAAGCTGGGCATGAACGGTCAGCAGATAGCACTTGTACTGGACAAGCAAATTGATTCTCTGCCCAAGGTATCCGGCGGAGAGCCATACCTGAGCCGTGAAACGAACGAAGTGTTCCAGAAGGCCACCCAATATTCCAAGGAAATGGGTGATGAATTCGTCTCCCTGGAACCGGTACTGCTGGCTTTGCTGAATGTGAAAAGCACTGCATCCACCATTCTGAAAGATGCCGGGATGACGGAACGCGAACTGCGGGAAGCCATCAACGAACTGCGAAAAGGAGAAAAAGTAACTTCACAATCCAGCGAAGACACTTACCAGTCATTGGAAAAGTATGCCATCAATCTGAACGAAGCAGCCCGCAGCGGCAAACTGGATCCCGTCATCGGCCGTGACGAAGAGATACGGCGTGTCCTGCAGATTCTGAGTCGGCGTACCAAGAACAACCCGATTCTTATCGGTGAACCGGGTACCGGTAAAACAGCTATCGTAGAGGGACTTGCCCACCGTATCTTGCGTGGAGACGTCCCCGAGAACTTGAAGAACAAACAAGTCTACTCCCTGGATATGGGTGCACTGGTGGCTGGCGCCAAGTACAAAGGCGAATTTGAAGAACGTCTGAAGGCCGTTATCAACGAAGTGAAGAAGTCGGAAGGAGACATTATCCTCTTCATTGATGAAATCCACACCCTGGTGGGTGCCGGCAAGGGCGAAGGTGCCATGGATGCCGCCAACATCCTGAAACCCGCCCTGGCACGCGGTGAACTGAGGAGCATCGGGGCCACTACCCTCGATGAATATCAGAAGTATTTCGAAAAGGACAAAGCGTTGGAACGCCGCTTCCAGATTGTCATGGTGAACGAACCGGATACACTGAGCACCATCTCCATTCTGCGTGGTCTGAAGGAACGTTATGAGAACCATCACCACGTACGGATTAAGGACGATGCCATCATCGCCGCCGTAGAGTTGAGCAACCGCTACATCACCGACCGTTTCTTGCCGGACAAGGCTATCGACCTGATGGACGAAGCCGCTGCCAAGCTACGTATGGAAGTCGATTCCGTTCCGGAAGAACTGGACGAAATCTCGCGTAAGATAAAGCAGCTGGAGATTGAACGCGAAGCCATCAAGCGCGAAAACGACAAGCCCAAACTGGAACAAATCGGCAAAGAACTTGCCGAGCTGAAGGAGCAGGAAAACTCGTACAAAGCGAAATGGCAAAGTGAAAAGACCCTTGTCAACAAAATCCAGCAGAATAAGGTGGAAATAGAGAACCTGAAGTTCGAGGCCGACAAAGCAGAACGGGAAGGCGACTATGGCCGGGTGGCCGAAATACGCTACGGCAAACTGCAAGCGCTGAACCAGGAGATTGAAGAAACGCAGCAAAAACTGCACGAAATGCAGGGTGACAAGGCCATGATTAAAGAGGAAGTGGACGCTGAAGACATCGCCGACGTAGTATCCCGCTGGACCGGCATACCGGTAAGCAAGATGCTGCAAAGCGAAAAGGACAAACTGTTGCATCTGGAGGCGGAACTGCACCAGCGGGTTATCGGGCAGGACGAAGCCATCGAGGCCGTATCCGATGCCGTACGACGCAGCCGTGCCGGACTGCAAGACCCGAAACGTCCTATCGGCTCATTCCTTTTCCTGGGAACCACCGGTGTAGGTAAGACGGAATTGGCAAAGGCACTGGCAGAGTTCCTCTTTGACGACGAGACAATGATGACCCGTATCGACATGAGCGAGTATCAGGAGAAACACAGCGTTTCCCGTCTGGTTGGAGCGCCTCCGGGATATGTGGGCTACGATGAAGGTGGACAACTGACAGAAGCCGTAAGGCGGAAACCGTATTCTGTCGTCCTGTTCGACGAAATCGAGAAAGCGCATCCGGACGTATTCAACATCTTGCTGCAAGTGCTGGATGACGGACGTCTGACGGACAACAAAGGGCGTACGGTCAACTTCAAGAATACGATTATCATCATGACCTCCAACATGGGCAGTGGCTATATCCAAAGCCAGATGGAGAAACTAAACAGTAGCAATAAGGAGCAAATCGTAGAGGAAACCAAGAAGGAAGTGATGAATATGCTGAAAAAGACCATCCGTCCGGAATTCCTGAACCGTATCGACGAGACCATCATGTTCCTGCCGCTGACAGAGCCCGAAATCAAGCAGATTGTGGTGCTCCAAATCAAGAGTGTGCAGAAGATGCTTTCCGGTAACGGCGTGGAACTTGTTCTGACAAATGCTGCCATAGACTTCCTTGCCAATGCAGGTTATGACCCTGAATTCGGCGCCCGTCCGGTGAAACGTGCCATACAGCACTATTTGCTGAACGACTTGTCGAAGAAGCTGCTGTCCCAAGAAGTAGACCGCAGCAAGCCTATTACAGTGGATGCCAGTACCACTGACGACGGACTGGTTTTCAGAAATTAAAAGCAATCCGTATCCCCCAATAAAAGAGGCGATTCCCGACTATTGAGAATCGCCTCTTTTATTTTGTATTTCAATCCTTCTCCGGTTACTCGGCCTTGCTTTCCTCCTTCGTTTCTGCCGCAGGAGTTTCTTCAAAATCCGTCATACCGCTTGCCACCAGCAAATTATACCAAACAATCAATTTCTTGATGTCGGACGGATATACGCGGTCGCGATCGAAGGTAGGCAATACCTCTGCCAGGTAAGCACGCAAGTCGTCAGCAGTAGCTTTCTTCAAATCCAGCACTACGGCAGCACCATTTTCCTTTTTCTTCATGGAAAGAAACACTTCCTTCAAAGGAACATCTTCCGTATCTGTATACATGGCGATATCGCCCAAAGAAATAATCTTCTCATTACCATAGGCAGGGAAACGCTTCTTGTCTGCAAGCGACTCTACAATCAACATATTTTTTCCCTGAGAAACAAGCTTATACAATCCCGGTTTACCGGAAATGGACAAAATAGTCTTCAACATAATATATTCTGTTTTGATGATTAGTAGTTATTTTTTTCGGGGGGCAAAGATAATGTAAGCCGAAGACAATACAAAATAAGCTTGCTTATTTTTATTGTTAAGGAGATGCCTATTTGCGTAACAGATAGTGCATTTTTTCAGATAGCGAACCGATTAGCTCTAAAACTTGCGGAATCAATGGGGTTTCGCCATCATTTACAATGACAAAATCTGCATATTTACGCTTTTCTTCGTCATTCATCTGGCTACGGATACGCTTTTCTATCAATTCGCGCGAGGAAGCATCCCGCCGGACGGCACGTAAAATGCGCACCTCTTCGGGCGCATAGACCATAACAATAGCATCCACTTCACCCGCAAACCCCGCTTCGACCAGAATGGCCGATTCTATACCGACAATGGGAAAAGCGGTGCGGCATTGTGTCCACCGCCTGAAATCCTCCTTTACACGAGGATGCACAATACAGTTGATTTCTTTGGCATGCTCCGGACTACCGAAAAGATAAGACGCCAACAAAGGCTTGTTCAGCGTGCCACCGGCATACACTTCCGCACCAAGCAAAGCTGACAATTCCTCGCGGATCAATGAATCGGATGCCATCAGCCTTTTCGTTTCCAAGTCCGAGATATAGACGGGAACACCCAGCACTTCCAACAGCCGGGATACCATACTCTTTCCGCTACCGATACCACCGGTTATACCTATCTTAATCGCCATAATCAGGAGAAACTTGCTCTATCAGAAAATCCACTTGTGCCGGATTGAAGCGTACCTGGCTTCACCCCTTTCGGCAGATTCTTAATCTTTACCGTATACTTGTCGGAACCCAGACGGAGCAGTTCCTCATAGGACACGTAAATATGAAAATCATCAGCGTTAATCTGCCTGAAATGACTCAGACCAACCTGAAACGTGACCTGCACCTTGGAAGGGAAAGCGCGCAGCACCTTGTCGGCAGGAAAGTTAACGCCACGCAACGGCACCTCCACTGTCTTTTCCGTATAAATATCCACCGGAAGCATCATCTCAATGGAAGAAGGCACAAACTTCACACCTTTCTGGATACGCAGGGGGACTTGCTGCCTCAAGGTATCCGATATATCTTCCAGCTTCACCGGTTGCGTATAGGCAACAGCAATCGTATCCAGCACGCCTTGCTGCGCATACACCAATACGGAATCGGGACTGAATATCGTATCCGAAAGATAATACTCACGTCCGGCACTCAGCGTGCCGCGCAGCTTCACCGGCACCAGTTTGGAGGCTCCCGTCGAATAGATGTACTCCAATGTATCCGGCTTCATGGAAAGCAGGCGGGTAGAGGCATTCAGCTGGTTCAGCACTTTCTTTTCAAACTGCGAGGGATATATCCTTACTTGATTATCCACGCCCTTATAATCGGCAT
>ENA-OQKR01000237-OQKR01000237.1-human-gut-metagenome-genome-assembly--contig:-NODE-237-length-23920-cov-3.291010_pt1 | contig 23920 bp, 20 predicted proteins | sample MGYA00242803_ERZ504806 | MGnify/ENA primary metagenome ERZ504806 (study PRJEB26092, sample SAMD00036399) | human gut metagenome | host: Homo sapiens | study: EMG produced TPA metagenomics assembly of...
TATCTGTTTCCAATTTTAAGAGTTTGAAAATGAAAAAACACCTGTTACGCTATCACGAAACCGGATACATATACCTGATTACGGTCATATTAAAGTGCAGCAGATAAGTTTCCTTACAAGTAAAAACCGCCCGTCCTCTCACAACAAAGAGAAGAACGGGCGGCCGTTTATCTAAAATGTATCGTTCTTATTTCAGCAAAGACTCCGGGTCGAGATGATCTGCCTCGATGTCTTTGAAATAACGGTATGTACCGACTTTCAGCTCTGCCGTAGCGGCATCGTCGCAAACGATGATTCCCTTTTCGTGCATCTGCAGCGCGCTGATTGTCCACATCTGCATCACAGGTCCTTCCACCGCATGATAAAGGGCACGGGCCTTGTTATGGCCGTTTACAATAATCATCACTTCCCTTGCGCTGAGCACAGTGCCTACACCTACGGTCAAAGATGTTTTGGGCACTTTGTTTACATCGTTGTCAAAGAAGCGGGAGTTGGCAATGATGGTGTCGGTAGTCAGCGTTTTCTGACGGGTACGCGACGACAAGGAAGAGCCCGGTTCGTTGAAAGCGATGTGTCCGTCGGGACCGATACCACCCATAAAGAGGTCGATACCGCCGTAAGACTTGATTTTTTCCTCATAACGTGCACATTCGGCATCGAGGTCGGCAGCGTTGCCGTTCAGGATATTGGTATTTTCCGGCTTGATATCGATGTGGCTGAAGAAGTTGTTCCACATAAAGGAATAGTAGCTTTCGGGGTGTTCCTTCGGCAAGCCTACATATTCGTCCATGTTGAAAGTCACTACGTTCTGGAAAGATACAATACCTTTCTTGTTCAGGTCGATTAAGGCCTTGTACATACCCAGAGGCGAAGAACCGGTGGGACATCCCAATACAAATGGTTTTTCGGGGGTAGGATTGGCAGCCTTGATTTTGGCAGCTACATAATGTGCCGCCCACTGTGATACGGATTGATAATCCGGTTGAATGATTAGTCTCATTACAATTATTTTATCAGGTTAATAAATTAGGGGTAACTTTATTGTCTGTCTTTCTTCAAACGCTCCGCCATGGCGCGTGCCAGATTCTCGCATTGCTCGTAGGTAATGTCCTTCATGGCCTGCTTCATTTCCACCGGATCGCCCACGATTTCAAACTTGCTTTTCTCGGCAAATTCGCCCATGCGCTTCACGGCTGCACCTGCCCAGCAGAACGAACCGAAGTAACCCAGATAACGGCCTTTCACCTCACGTACCAATATCTTGGAGAGCAGTGATTCTATCTCCGGATAAATCTGGTTACTATACGTGGGGCTTCCGATTATCAGACCCCTGTATTTGAATATATCGGCTATGATGTAAGACGGATTACTTTTGCTGACATTGTGCATCACAATGTTTTTAATGCCCTGAACGGAAAGTTCCGCAGCAATGGCTTCCGCCATTTGTTCGGTATTGCCGTACATAGAACCGTAGACAATGACAACACCCTCTTCGGCCGCATACCGGCTCAAGCGATCGTAGATGCCGATAACCTTGGCGATATTATCCGTCCATACCGGTCCGTGTGTGGAGCAGATGGTGGAGATGGGCAGACCGCCCAACTTTGCCAATGCCTTCTGCACGGGAGAGCCGTACTTGCCTACGATATTGGAGTAATAACGAACCATTTCGTCCCAATACTTATCCAGATTCATGCGTGTATCAAGGAATCCGCCATCGAGCGTACCGAAGCACCCGAAGCCGTCGCCGAGAACAGCACGCCTTCCGTTCGTCGAAGGTCATCATGGTTTCGGGCCAGTGCACCATCGGAGTCATATAGAAACGAAGCTTGTGGTGACCCAAGGCAAGAAAGTCTTCATCTTTTACCATATATTGCTCGCCTGTCACGCCATAGAACCCTTCTATCATACCGAAAGTCTGTTTGTTGCCAACAATGATGATGTCGGGATAATGCTGTTTGATTAAACGGATAGAGCCGGAATGGTCCGGTTCCATATGGTTGATGATAAGATACTGGATAGGACGTTCGCCGATTATGCTCTTTATCTTCCGAAGATATACCTCAAAGTAACAAATATCTACAGTATCAATCAGCGCAACCGTTTCATCGTCTATCAGGTAAGAGTTGTAAGACACTCCGTAAGGCAATGGCCACATACCTTCAAACAAATGCTTATTGCGGTCATTCACTCCCACGTAGTGGATTTTTCCTTTTATCACTGTTTTTGGGTTCATTGTTATTATCTTCTAATTTAGATTGATTCCATATTTAACCAGCGGCAAAAATAAGTCTTTTTTCTCACATTTCATACTTCTTTCCTTGATATGCGTCAAGTTCCTTCATTCTTTTTTGCACCCGGTGGTTAAACTCATAATTTTTCAGTCCCCAGTCGGGTGCAATAAGCAGCTCTTTGGGAGATTGGGATACGAAGCGTTCCAGAACAATATCCGGACGGAGATGCTCTACATAGTCCACCACGAGGTCAACATATTCATCGACATTGAAAAGATGGAAGTCTTCGGGATTCCGTTCATATTCCAAAGCCATACGGGTACCGCGTATCAATTGCAACTGATGCATTTTCAGCGTAGTGAGCGGTAAACGCGACAGGTCCTTCGCCTGTGCCACGATACTGCGGTGAGTCTCGCCCGGCAGCCCCAGGATTACATGTCCGCCGGTCAGTATTCCGCAAGCAGCCGTACGCTCCACCGCATTGACGGTAACTTGAAAAGTATGCCCGCGGTTAATGCGGCAGAGTGTCTCGTCGCGAGTACTCTCAATACCGTATTCCACCAAAAGGAAAGTATGCTTGTTGAGATTTTCCAGATACCGCAGCAAATCATCGGGCATGCAGTCGGGACGCGTACCGATAACCAGCCCCACCACTCCGTCTACCGCCAACGCCTCTTCATATTTCCGCTTCAAGGACTCCAGTTCTCCGTACGTATTGGTGTAAGCCTGAAAATATGCCAGATACTTCATTTCGGGATATTTATGCGCAAAGAAACGCTTTCCTTCTTCCAGTTGCAGGGCTATCGGCTTCTCGGTACGGCAGTAGTCGGGATTGAAAGTCTGGTTATTGCAGTAGGTACAGCCGCCGTACCCCTTGCTCCCGTCACGGTTGGGACAGGTAAACCCGGCATTCAACGAAATTTTCTGTACCTTATACGGAAAATAACGTTTCAGGAAAGAAGGAAATTCATTATAAAGAGGAGTCGCACTCATAAGCCTATGTTATTTAGAAACAAAAGTAAAACTTTTCTTCGATTTTTACTAATAGAAAACGAATTAGATATGTTAATAACTGCCATGGAAGAGCCACATATTCGTCAACAAATACATTTCAGAGTCCGATTACACATTCTACATGCAAATTTATAATACCGTAAGCATAGCGATTGAAATAAATTCATAACTTTGTATATAATATGGAAAGACACAACAAAATATTCCTACCATCAAAAAAAACATTTATATGAATAGCGGTTATCATAAGAATCTTGTATTCACGGCAGCGTGCATCGGAATGTGTTTTTTCGGTGTTTCAATGATTACATTGGGTTCGGTACTGCCTTCTCTCGTCACAAAACTGGAATTAAGCGGACTGCAAACTACATCACTGGTAACCTTTCTTCCCATCGGCATGCTGGCCGGTTCGTTGATTTTCGGCCTATTGCGGACCGTTTCGGACACAAAGCATTGTTGGTGCCCAGTTGCATCATCGTATTATCGGGATTGGAAGGACTGATATTTTTCGAAAGCATCCCGCTTCTTCAAATCTCCATAGTAGGCATAGGTCTGGGCGGCGGCATCCTTAACGGTGAAACCAACGCCTTGGTTTCCGACATCTCCGGAGAATCCGAAAAAGGCTCCCGGATCAGCTTCCTGGGAGTGTTCTACGGGTTGGGAGCGCTTGGCATACCAAGCCTGTTGGGAGTCCTGTCCGAGCATTACTCTTTTGAAACCATCCTGCAAGGTATAGGCATCATTATGCTGGCAGGCATATTGTTCTGCATCCCCATACGTTTTCCCGCACCCAAACAAGCGCAGGGATTTCCTGTAAAGGAAGGATTAGGCCTGCTGAAAGAAAGCAGCCTGCTGCTGCTCAGCTTCATTCTTTTCTTTCAAAGCGGCATTGAAGGAGTATGCAATAACTGGTCCACCAGTTATTTCGGTCAGGTAACCGACATACCTGCCAATCAAGGATTGATAGCACTCACCTGTATGGTTGCCGGACTCACCGTAGCACGTATGCTGCAAATCGTACTTTTCAAAAAGATACAACCGGCAAAGGTGCTCCCCTACAGTCTTGTCCTCACTGCAACAGGCTTTGCCCTGCTGACAGCGGCTCCCGGTTTCATACGGGCTGCTGCGGGAATGGCTGTAATAGGAATGGGATTATCGTCTACCTATCCGGTTATCCTGAGTATTCTCGGAACCCGCTACCCTTCATTGTCGGGAACGGCATTCGGCATAGCTCTCGCCATCGCCCTTATAGGACAAACTGCCATGAACGGACTGATGGGAATGGTTTTCACATATGACAACGGCATCGTGCTTTACCCTTATATAATGATAGGTTCCCTGGCTATCATGCTTGTTTTGTTTAAGCGCTCACTCAAATAAATTATTTACCCTCTGCATTCTGCCGGGAATTATTAAGAAAACTCACGACATGGTGAAAAAAACCGGAAAAATTTCCTGACACAAAACGGAATTTATCATTAATTAATTAGATTAGATTTTCGCTTTATCGTATATTTGCCCTGAATAACCGAATTAAGAGATATGAAAAAAATAAGTTTTGCACTTTTTTTCTGCCTTTGTGCACTGGCAGGCTTTGCCCAGAACAGCAAGCCACTCGATTTGAAAGAAATCGTATCCGGAGAATTTATCCCTCAAAACATTTCGGGTGTCATCCCTATTCCGGGAGACGGCGAACATTATTCGCAAATGAATGCGGATAAGACACAAATCATCAAATACTCTTTCAAGACAGGTAAACCGGTAGAAGTGCTGTTCGATGCGGCTACTGCCCGCGAGTGTCCATTCAAGAAGTTCGACAGCTACAGCTTTGCTCCGGACGGCAGCAAATTGCTTATTGCAACAGAAACAGTGCCTGTATACCGCCACTCTTATACAGCAGTACATTATATATATAGCCTGAAGCGGAATTTGGACGGCAAGATAAACAATGTAGTGGAGAAACTGTCGGACGGCGGACCGCAACAAGTACCCATCTTCTCGCCCGATGGAAACCAAGTGGCTTTTGTGCGCGACAACAACATCTTCCTCGTTAAATTACTTTACGGCAACAGCGAAAGCCAGGTGACCGAAGACGGCAGCCGCAATGAAGTGCTGAACGGCATTCCCGACTGGGTATACGAAGAAGAGTTCGCATTTAACCGTGCCTTGGAATTCAGTCCCGACAGCAAGATGCTGGCTTTCATCCGTTTCGACGAACGGGAAGTTCCCTCTTATACTTTCCCGGTATTTGCCGGAGAAGTGCCTCATATTGCCCCTTACGAGAAATACCCGGGAGAATATACTTATAAATATCCCAAGACAGGTGAAAAGAATTCAAAAGTATCCGTACATACTTTTGATATCAAATCCAAAGTAACCCGCAAAATCAATCTTCCTTTGGAAGAAGGCGGCTACATTCCCCGTATCCGTTTCACACAAGACCCGAACAAGCTTGCCATCATGACGCTGAACCGCCACCAGAACCGGTTCGACCTGTATTTTGCCGACCCTCGCAGTACCGTATGCAAGTTGGCCGTACGTGATGAGAGCGGCACTTATATCCGCGAGAATGTATTTGACAACATCATTTTCTATCCGGAGACTTTCAGTTTTGTCAGTGAAAGAAACGGATACAACCACTTGTACTGGTACAATATAAACGGAAATCTTATCAAACAGGTCACTTCCGGCTCATACGAAGTACTGGATTTCCTGGGTTATGACCCTGAAAACGGAAATTTTTATTACAGCAGCAACGAAGAAAGTCCGCTGCGCAGCGCTATCTACAAGATAGACCGCAAAGGCAAAAAAACAAAGTTATCATCGCATACAGGGACAAATAGCGCCCTGTTCAGTACAGACATGAAGTATTTCATGAACCGCTATTCAAGCCTGGACATTCCAACTGTCATCACCCTGAACGACAATAACGGCAAAACGCTGACCACACTTGTAGATAATGCCGCACTGAAGCAGAAATTAAACGGATATGATATGCCGAAGAAAGAATTCTTCTCTTTCCAGACCTCTGAGGGCACTGAACTGAATGGCTGGATGATAAAGCCGGCAAACTTCTCCGCAAGCAAAAAATATCCGGTTCTGATGTATCAGTACAGCGGTCCAGGCTCGCAGCAGGTACTTGACAAGTTCGGCGTGAGCTGGGAAACTTACATGGCTTCCCAAGGCTATGTCGTAGTGTGCGTAGACGGACGAGGCACGGGCGGACGCGGTGCGGAATTTGCCAAAAGCACCTATCTGAATCTCGGTGTCAAAGAAGCCAAAGACCAAGTGGAAACCGCCCTGTACTTAGGACGCCAACCTTACGTAGACAAAAATCGTATCGGAATCTGGGGCTGGAGTTATGGCGGCTACATGACCATTATGAGCATGAGCGAAGGAACTCCCGTATTCAAAGCCGGAGCAGCCGTTGCTCCGGTTACCGACTGGAACTATTACGATACCGTATACGGCGAACGTTTCATGCGTACCCCGAAAGAAAATGCCGAAGGTTACAAAGCCTCGTCCGCCTTTACCCGTGCCAACAACTTGCATGGCAATCTGTTGTTGGTACATGGCATGGCGGATGATAACGTTCATTTCCAGAATTGCGCGGAATATGCCGAACACCTCGTACAACTTGGCAAACAGTTCGACATGCAGGTTTATACCAACCGCAACCATAGCATCTTCGGAGGCAACACCCGTCTGCATCTGTATACCAAATTAACGAACTTCTTTAATCGGGAATTGAAAAAGTAAATGAGCGAAAGAGTACGTAAGCCGGAATGGCTCAAAATAAGTATCGGTGCCAACGAACGTTATACCGAGACAAAACGCATTGTAAAATCCCACTGCCTGCACACGATATGCAGCAGCGGACGTTGTCCCAATATGGGAGAATGTTGGGGAAAAGGTACGGCCACTTTTATGATAGGCGGAGATATCTGTACCCGTTGCTGCAAGTTCTGCAATACACAAACAGGCAAGCCCATGCCGCTTGACCCGCAAGAACCGGTGCACGTAGCCGAATCCATCGCCTTAATGAAGCTCTCCCACGCCGTTGTCACTTCCGTAGACAGAGACGACCTGCCGGATTTGGGAGCCGCCCATTGGGTGCAAACAATCCGCGAAATCAAACGCCTCAACCTGGATACGACCGTTGAAGTACTGATTCCAGACTTTCAGGGAAGAAAGGAACTCGTAGACATGGTTATCGAAGCCCGGCCGGAGATAATCTCCCATAATATGGAAACCGTAAAACGTATCAGTCCGCTGGTACGGAGTGCTGCTCATTATGAAACAAGTCTTGAAGTATTGCGGCAGATATCCGAAAGCGGCACTGTTGCCAAATCCGGCATTATGGTAGGATTGGGGGAGACTCCGGATGAAGTGGCAGCGCTCATGGACGACCTGCGCGACACAGGTTGCCGGATACTCACTATCGGACAATATCTGCAACCTACGCATAAGCATTATCCCGTAGCAGAATATGTTACCCCTGCCCAATTTACCGCCTACAAGGAACTTGGATTAAAAAAAGGATTCACCCAGGTAGAAAGCGCACCATTGGTCCGTTCGTCCTACCATGCAGAAAAATCAACCCAATATCTACAAAAAAGATGAAATAAAGAACATTTTATACCGGCTGTTTGTTGAATAGGAAACGGCAAAATAGCGTAGTAATGGGCAAGCAACGAATTCTATCATCTAAGTTTAATATGTCGCTCGGATATATTCCCGTTATTATATCCATTATATTATGTGAATTCATAATACAAGACATTGCTATCTACATCGGTGCAGGCGTAGGTGTGTTGTCCAGTATCTATATGTGGCAGCGCAAGGGGCCGCATATCCCCCAATTCATATTATACAGCACGACAGGAATGTTACTGTTATTGACAATAACTTCCTTTTTTTCCGCTGATTATTGTCCGGAAGCAATGTTTCCGTTTACGCTGGAAATCAGTGCGATTATACCTCCGCTCATCATCTTTCTGAATAGAAGACGCTTTTTGAACTATCACACAGCCCAGACCCATAAATGCTGCAAGCAGTTTTTTGCACAAGGAGCCGAAGCCGCCATAGTATCGGCCCGTGTATTACTGCTCATCGGTTTCCTGCATTTTCTTATCATATCGCTTGCCATATTGTTCGGGCATCCGCTGAACGATACGCTACGCTACATTTTATTCCGTATCATGCCGCCCTGCGTATTCATACTGGGTATCTTGTTCAATCAGTTCGGCATATACTATTTCAACAAGATAATGAGTCATACCGTATTTGTACCTATCGTGACAAAAAAAGGAGATGTTATTGGAAAAGCAATGGCCTCAGAAGCCATCAACCGGAAAAACGAATATATCAATCCCGTTATCCGCATCACCGTAACTTCACACGGTATGCTGTTTTTACTGCCCCGTCCTCAATGCAGCATACTCGAAAAAGGCAAAACGGATATATTAATGGAGAACTACTTATTGTATGGAGAAACTCTGGAACAAGGTGCTGAAAGAATCTTACAAGAAATCCTTCCCTCAGCTCCGCCCCAAAATCTCCACTTCTGTTTCATGTACCACTTTGAGAATGAAATTACCAACCGCCTGGTCTACAACTTTATCCTTGACCTGAACAATGATTCCATCCTATGCAACAAAAAGTTCAAAGGCGGAAAACTTTGGACATTCCAGCAAATAGAGCATAACCTTCACAGAAACTTTTTCAGCAGTTGTTTCGAACGTGAATACGAACACACAAAAGAAATTATTTATACAAGAGAAAAATACAAGGAATTTTAGACAAATCGGGAACCTTCCCTTTCCATTCTTTCACCGTTTTCGTTTTAATATACTCTCCCTCACATGTAATATCGGCAGCAATGCAAAGTTTGGTCTGAGGACGGCAGTTATGCAGAATATCCTCTATCATCTTATTGTTACGATAGGGAGTCTCTATAAAAAGCTGGGTCTGATGCTCATTATACATGCGTTGTTCCAACGCTTTCAGTTTCTTGGCACGCTCACCGGGTTCAATAGGCAAATATCCGTGAAAGGCAAAACTCTGTCCGTTAAAACCGGAACCCATAACCGATAATATGATTGAAGAAGGCCCGACCAAAGGAACCACCCTCAAGTTCTTACGCTGCGCTATAGCCACCACATCCGCCCCCGGATCGGCAACAGCCGGACATCCTGCCTCGGAAATCACTCCCATTGGATTTCCTGCCTCAAGCGGTTTCAAATATCCGGATATATCTTCCGGTGAAGTATGCTTATTGAGCGTATAGAACGTAAGCGAATCAATATCTATTTCCCTGTCGACTTTCTTCAGGAAACGACGTGCCGAACGCACATCCTCCACTATAAAATGACGGATACCTAAAATCACTTCTTTATTATAAGAGGGTAATACGGTTTCAACAGGAGTATCGCCTAAAGTAACAGGCAACAGATAAAGAGCAGTTTCCATGTAAATCAACTAAAGAAATAAAAATAGAGTGGTAAGATTTATAAAGGGATATAAAAAAGCGGTAAAGCGGTAAGGCGATAAGGCTATGAGCCTGAATACCCTATCACTTTACCGCTTCATCATCCTTTTTTATCCGTAGATTATATTTCCGTTTTCGTCTTTGTACTCATCCAGACCTTTTTCATAAGTAGCCATAGCGCGCAAACTCATACCTACGCTGGAGAAACCGCCATCGTGGAACAAATTCTGCATAGTAACCTTACGGGTTAAGTCGGAGAACATAACGATACAGTAATCCGCACATTCGTCAGCCGAAGCATTACCCAGCGGAGACATACGGTTGGCAAAGTCGAACAGTTTGTCCATACCCTTTACACCCGAACCGGCAGTGGTCATTGTCGGAGACTGGGAAATTGTGTTGACACGTACATTGTGCTCACGTCCGTAGATATAACCAAAGCTACGGGCAATAGACTCCAACAGTGCTTTTGCATCCGCCATATCATTGTAACCGTAGAACGTACGTTGCGCTGCCACATAACTCAAAGCTACGATAGAACCGTATTCGGCAATAGCGTTCATCTTCTTGGCAGCCTGTATCATCTTATGGAAAGATATTGCCGAAATGTCCAGCGTCTTATCCAACATATCGTAATCCAAGTCATCGTATGTACGTTTCTTGCGTACATTAGGAGACATACCGATAGAATGAAGGACAAAATCCACCTGACCGCCCAGCACTTCCATAGAGCGTTTGAATACATTCTCCAAATCTTCCACACTGGTGGCATCCGCTGCTATGACTTCGCAATTCAGTTTTTCGGCCAATGCCGAAACTTCACCCATACGTACAGCGACAGGTGTATTGGACAAGGTGATCGTTGCACCTTCTTCTACTGCTTTTTCTGCTACTTTCCAGGCAATGGACTGCTCATTCAGAGCACCAAAATAATAGCCTCTTTTCCTTTACAACAAATTGTAACTCATACCTTTTTTACAAGTTTTGAAGTTGCAAAGATAAGTGCAAAAACCCCGAATGCAACGCAAAGAAAGGTAAAACCGCAAAAAATACACCAAAACCAACAATTTGTACACATCTTTCTACCAAAGCCCGATACATTTGCAAACGGTAATTAAGAGGTTTTTTCATAATAATTTATTTAAGGTTAGAATTAGGTTAACATGAATCATTTATTATTTCTTTCGTAAGCCACTCGTGAGAGCAGCTTACGGGGAAGTAATAAGATGGAAAGTAAAGATTAGGAAATGCCGCTTAATCCGCAAATCAGAATTCATAAATTCATTAACATAGTATCACGAATGAACACATTACTAAAAAAGCTATTTACGCTTACCACATTTTCTCTTGCATTACTGCCTGCACAGAATGCTGTTCATGCCCAATGCAAAAATTCTATAGATGAGAACATCTATAAAGAATTGCCTTTCAACATGCCAAAGGTTGAGCAGCCGTCGTTTCCTGATTATACAGTCAGTATCCTGCAATTCGGAGCCAAAAGCGACGGAACTACCTTAAACACAAAAGCGATTAATGATGCCATTAAAGCCGTCAATGCAAAAGGCGGCGGTAAAGTAGTCATTCCGGAAGGATTGTGGCTGACAGGTCCTATTGAGTTATTGAGCAACGTCAATCTGCATACGGAGAAAAATGCCCTCGTTGTCTTTACAGATGATTTCAATGCCTATCCCATTCTTGAGACATCGTTTGAAGGGTTGAATACTCGCCGCTGCCAGTCGCCTATTTCTGCGCACAACGCAGAAAACATAGCCATTACAGGCTATGGTGTATTCGACGGTTCGGGCGATAGCTGGCGTCCGGTAAAAAAAGCAAACTGACTGCCGGCCAATGGGATGCACTCGTCAAGTCGGGCGGTGTAGTAGACAAGTCCATATGGTATCCCACAGCCGGATCGCTAAAGGGAGCATTGGCCTGCAAGAACTTCAACAATCCCGAAGGTATCGAAACAGACGAGGAATGGAATGAAATCCGTCCGTGGTTGCGCCCCGTATTGCTCAATATCGTCAAGAGTAAAAGAGTCCTGTTAGAGGGTGTTACATTCAAGAACTCACCGAGCTGGTGTCTACATCCACTATCATGCGAGCACATCACCATTAACCAAGTAAAAGTATTCAATCCCTGGTATTCTCAGAACGGCGATGCCCTGGATTTGGAATCCTGCAAAAATGCATTGATAATCAATAATATATTCGATGCCGGTGACGATGCCATCTGCATCAAATCCGGTAAAGACGAAGACGGACGCAAACGCGGCGAACCTTGCCAGAACGTTATCGTAAAAAATAACACTGTATTACATGGTCATGGCGGTTTCGTTGTGGGCAGTGAAATGTCCGGCGGCGTGAAAAATATTTATGTAACAGATTGCACTTTCCTCGGCACAGACGTAGGTTTGCGCTTTAAAAGCACCAGAGGACGCGGCGGTGTTGTAGAGGGAATCTATATTCACAACATCCACATGATTGATATACCCCACGAAGCACTGCTCTTCGACCTATTCTATGGCGGCAAGGCTGCCGGTGAAGAAACGGAAGAAGACCTGAAAGGCCGCATGAAGACAGCAGTTCCCCAAGTGACCGTTGAAACACCGTCTTTCCGGGATATTCATATCTCCAATATCATCTGCAAGGGTTCCGGACGCGCCATGTTCTTCAACGGACTGCCCGAAATGCCCATCAAGAATGTAACCGTAAAGGATGTAATCATCAACGATGCCAAAGAAGGCGTTGTCATCAGCCAGGCGAAAGGTGTCACATTGGAAAACATACATATAGAGACTAAGGGACACACATTGGATGTGAAAAACGCCAAAAATCTGAAAGTGGACGGAAAAGTATATTCCGCTATTGGCGCAGAAGGAAAAATGCTGGATTTTTAAGTAAAGTTCAATAAGCAATAAGCGCAAAGCAGACAGTCTTTTTGCCAAAAGGGAAAGAGCTGTCTGCCCTATTTAGTTTAATTTTGCCGCAGTTTATTAAACACATTCCTTATGAAAACGACCTTTTTAACCGGTTTCCTGTTAATGTGCGCATGCACGCTTGCCGCACAATCACAACCAAATACCAAAACCATTTCGGTAGAAGTAACCAACTCATGGAGCAAGGACAAGAGCGATGCTCCGGTAGTACTGAAAATCAAAGACCTGCAACCCGGCTTCCGCGTACGTTCGGCTGTTGTAATGAACGGCAGTGAGGAAATCCCCTCGCAACTGGACGACTTGAACGGCGATTTAAAAGCCGATGAACTGGCATTTGTCATGGATATTCCTGCCCGAAGCAAAAAAACGCTGGCAGTTACCTTGTCTTCTGCCCAAACAGACAAGACCTATCCGGCACGTGTATTTGCCGAAATGCTGATACGCGATGCAAAAAAGCAGAAGCACGCCCCCACACAGTCGGTTACAGTACCGGGCACTACCAATTTTTATAATATGCTACACGGGCACGGACCGATGTTCGAATCGGAATTGGTGGCCTACCGCGTTTATTTCAATCAAAAACAAACCGTTGACCCGTATGGCAAGTTCAAAAAAGGACTGGAAATCAAGGAAAGCGGTTTCTATCCCAATGACGAACAGCTTGCACGCGGATTCGGAGACGATGTACTGATGGTTGGCAACAGTTGCGGTGTCGGCGCCCTGAAAGGTTGGGACGGAACGAGGGCCACCCACATAGAACCGATAGCTTTCCGCACCGAAAGTATTCTTGCTTACGGCCCTGTACGCACCATAGTCGATGTAGCCGTAAAAGGCTGGAACTATCAGGGAAAAGAATTGAACATGACCAACCGCTATATCCTTTATGCCGGACACCGTGACCTGCTGGTAGAGACTTTCTTTGACGAACCGCTGGAGAACGAAGTGTTCTGTACCGGTGTGCAGAATATCATGGGCAACGAAACACGCTCGGAATCAGATCACAAAGGATTGATAGGCAGTTGGGGAAGGCACTGGCCGGTCAACGACACCGTAAAATACGCCAAAGAGACAGTGGGCATTGCCACCTATATTCCTCAGAAATATATCCGTCAGGAAGTAAAAGATAAAGATAATTTCCTTTATACCCTTTCTGCACCGGGCAGCAACCGTTTCCACCATTACACCATGTTTACTTCATGCAAGGAAACTTTCGGATATCCTACTGCCGAAGCATGGTTTGCCTATATGCGCGAGTGGAAAGAAGAGTTACAACACCCGGTGCAGGTTAAAATCAAGAATTAAACATTCAAAGAATCAAATCGTAACATGAAAACCAAAAACGCACTTTTAGGACTCAGCCTGCTGCTGGCAATGCCGCTGACGGCACAAGAAAAGAATTATGTTTCCGAGGTATGGGTAGCCGACCAAGGCAACGGTAAATATAAGAACCCGATACTCTACGCAGACTATTCCGATCCGGATGCCTGCCGCGTAGGAGATGATTTCTATATGACCTCTTCCAGTTTCAACTGCCTGCCGGGTCTGCAGATTTTACACTCCAAAGACCTCGTTAACTGGAGTATCATCGGCGCTGCCGTTCCCTACGCCCTCCCCCCTATCGAAACACCGGAACGTCCGGAGCATGGCAACCGCGTATGGGCGCCTGCCATCCGCCATCATAACGGTGAATTCTACATCTTCTGGGGCGACCCCGACCAAGGCGCGTTCATGGTAAAAGCCAAAGACCCCAAAGGCCCGTGGACAGAACCCGTGCTCGTAAAACCGGGCAAGGGCATCATAGACACCTGCCCTTTCTGGGATGAAGACGGAAAGGTCTACATGGTACACGCCTATGCAGGAAGCCGTGCCGGATTGAAAAGTATCATATCCATCTGCGAGTTGAATGCGGATGCCACCCAAGCCATAACACAGTCGCGCATCATCTTCGACGGTCATGAAGCGCATCAGACCTGCGAAGGTCCCAAACTCTATAAAAGAGGAGAATATTACTACATCTTCCATCCGGCAGGCGGCGTGCCCACCGGCTGGCAGGTTGTCCTCCGCTCCAAAAACATATACGGCCCTTACGAATGGAAGAAGGTACTGGCACAGGGTAACAGCCCCATCAACGGCCCTCATCAGGGAGCATGGGTAGACACTCCTACCGGTGAAGACTGGTTTCTGCATTTTCAGGATGTCGGCGCATACGGCCGTCTGGTGCACCTGCAACCTATGAAATGGGTAAACGACTGGCCGGTTATCGGCATCGACAAAGACGGCGATGGCTGCGGCGACCCGGTTCTGGTTCATACGAAGCCGAACGTAGGCAAGACATATCCTATCTGCACTCCGCAAGAAAGCGATGAGTTTGACGGTTATACCCTCTCTCCGCAGTGGCAATGGCATGCCAACATCAATGAGAAATGGGCCTATTATGCAGGCGACCGGGGCATTGTACGTCTTTACTCCTACCCGGTTGTCAAAGAATATAAGAACCTTTGGGATGCAGCCAACCTATTGTTGCAAAAAACTCCTTCCGACAACTTTACCGCCACAATGAAGCTGACCTTCAAACCGACGGAGAAATACAAAGGAGAACGTACCGGACTGGTAGTTATGGGACTTGACTACGCCGGACTTATCCTGGAAAATACGGACAAAGGCCTGGTATTATCTCAAGTATCTTGCCCCAAAGCGGACAAAGGTACTCCCGAAACCGTAAACGGTACAGTCGATTTAAAGGATAATACGATTTACCTGCGTGCCAAGTTCACCTCTGACGGGAAAAAGATTTCCAAGAGCGAAGGCGGACACGACCTGTTGGTAATGTGCCACTTCAGTTACAGCCTCAACGGAAAAAAATTCCAGCCATTGGGCAAACCGTTCCAAGTAAAAGAAGGCAAGTGGATCGGTGCCAAAGTTGGCATGTTCTGTACCCGCCCGGCTATCGTTACCAACGACGGCGGCTGGACAGATGTAGACTGGTTCAGAATTACCAGATAACAGGCTTCATAGAAATACTGCCTCACCATAGATAACATTGATTTCCGGTTTATCAGACATCTATCTTAAAATCGGTATTAATCCTCGTTATCTATGGTGAGTTTTTATATAACCCCTGCAAATTGTTATATCTTTGTTCCCGAAATAAAAAAGAGAAAACAATGAAGAAACTTGTTATATTCGACTTAGACGGTACATTATTAAATACCATTGCCGATTTGGCGCAAAGCACCAACCATGCATTGAGCGTACTTGGTTACCCCACCCACGAGGAATCAGCCTATAACTTCATGGTGGGCAACGGAATCAACAAACTATTTGAGCGGGCCCTTCCCGAAGGAGAGAAGAGCGAGGAAAATGTGCTCCGTGTCCGTAAGGAATTCATTCCTTACTACGATGCACACAATGCCGACAAGAGCCGTCCCTATCCCGGCATACCCGAACTGCTGGAACAATTACAGTCGCAGGGACTGCAAATAGCGGTTGCATCCAATAAATACCAAGCAGCAACCCAAAAACTATAGCTCACTATTTCCCAAAAATAAACTTTGTCGCCGTATTCGGCCAACGGGAAGGAGTAAACGTGAAACCCGACCCGTACCATTGTAGACGATATTCTATCCATCGCCAAAACAGATAGAAAAGATGTACTTTATGTAGGAGATTCCGGTGTGGATATGCAAACGGCAATCAATGCCGGAGTAACTTCCTGTGGAGTGACCTGGGGTTTCCGTCCACGCACAGAGTTAGAGGAGTTCCACCCCGACTATATTGTAGATAGAGCGGAAGAAATCTTAAAACGGATAAACTAAGAAACAATGATAAAAAAATGGCTCTTACTGTGTCTCATCTTTTGCTGCACCAGCGGTAAGATCACAGCACAAAGTAATAATAACTTAAAGTTATGGTACGACAGCCCAGCCAGACAATGGGTAGAAGCTCTGCCATTGGGTAATGGAAGCTTGGGAGCAATGGTCTTCGGCGACCCCATACACGAACGGTTTCAACTCAATGAAGAGACTGTTTGGGGCGGTTCACCTCACAACAACACCAATCCCAAGGCAAAAGAAGCGTTGCCCCGCATACGCCAACTGATATTCGAAGGGAAAAATAAAGAAGCGCAAGAGTTATGCGGCCCTGCCATCTGCTCACAATCCGCCAATGGAATGCCATATCAAACGGTCGGCACACTGCATCTCGATTTTGAAGGAATCAGTAAATACGATGACTATTACCGGGATCTGGATATTGAAAAGGCAATAGCCACCACCCGTTTCACAGCCAATGGCGTTACTTATGTACGGGAAACATTCACCTCATTTCCCGACCGGTTATTAGTTATCAGACTAACAGCCTCGAAAAAAAGAAGCATTTCTTTCACTGCGCATTACACCACTCCTTATACCGAAAACACAGAGCGCTACATCTCTTCCCGCAACGAATTGCAGCTCAATGGAAAGGCCAACGACCACGAAGGCATTGAGGGGAAGGTTCGATTCACCGCACTTACCTGGATTGAGAATAACGGCGGTACGCTAAAAGCAACCTCCGACAGTACTTTGCAAGTCAAGAATGCCAATAGCGTTGTTCTGTACGTCTCCATCGGCACAAACTTTATAAACTACAAAGATGTATCGGGAGATGCACTTAAAACCGCACAGCAATACATGAAGCAGGCCGGCAAGAACTACACAAAAAGAAAAGAAGCCCACATTGCCGCCTATCAAAAATACTTTAACCGCGTTTCCCTCGACTTGGGCAGCAATTCCCAAATTAAGAAACCGACAGACCTGCGTGTAAAAGAATTCAGTTCTACTGCCGATCCGCAAATGGCTGCCCTATACTTCCAATTCGGACGTTATCTCTTAATATGTTCTTCACAACCGGATAGACAAGCCGCTAATCTGCAAGGCATCTGGAACTATCAGTTGCGCGCTCCCTGGGACGGGAAGTACACCACCGACATTAACGTAGAAATGAATTATTGGCCGGCAGAAACCACTGCCTTGCCCGAAATGCACGAGCCGTTTCTGCAATTGGTAAAAGAAGTATCCATACAAGGTCGCGAGAGTGCCGCCATGTACGGTTGCCGTGGTTGGACGTTGCATCACAACACCGATATATGGCGCAGTACAGGCGCCGTAGACGGTCCTAAATATGGTGTTTGGCCCACTTGTAACGCCTGGTTCTGCCAGCACTTATGGGATCGGTATCTGTTCTCCGGCGATAAGAACTATTTGGCAGAGGTTTATCCGATTATGCGCGGAGCCTGCGAATTTTACCTGGACTTCTTAGTACGCGAGCCCCAAAACAACTGGCTGGTAGTAGCTCCTTCCTATTCACCGGAAAACAGTCCGTCTGTTAACGGTAAACGCGATTTTGTAATTGTTGCCGGTGCTACGATGGATAATCAAATGGTTTACGACCTCTTCCACAATACCATCCAAGCCGCCACCTTAATGAATGAGCATGCATCCTTCACAGACAGCCTGCAAACCGTGGCCAAGCATTTGGCACCCATGCAGGTAGGACGCTGGGGACAGTTGCAAGAATGGATGGAAGACTGGGACAATCCTCAGGACCACCACCGTCATGTTTCCCACCTATGGGGACTATATCCCGGCCGTCAAATCAGCGCCTATAATTCTCCCGTTCTTTTTGAAGCGGCCAAGAAATCGCTGATTGCCCGTGGAGACCACTCCACCGGTTGGTCTATGGGATGGAAAGTCTGCCTATGGGCACGGCTGCTCGACGGCAATCACGCCTATAAACTGATTACCGAACAACTCCACCCTACCACCGATGAACGCGGACAAAACGGGGGGACCTATCCTAATCTGTTCGACGCCCATCCGCCTTTCCAGATAGACGGCAATTTCGGCTGCACGGCCGGCATAGCCGAAATGCTTGTACAAAGCCATGACGGTGCCATTCATCTCCTGCCTGCATTGCCCGATGTGTGGGAACATGGCACAATAAAAGGAATTCGCTGTCGCGGCGGTTTTCTGCTGGAAGAGATGAAATGGGAAAAAGGAAAAGTGCAAACAGTTACCATAGCTTCCACCATCGGCGGAACCTTACGCATACGTACCGCCTCCCCTTTATATCTGAATGGAGAAAAGCTGACGCCGGCGACAGAAGAGTCATGCAATAATCCGCTGTTGCTATCCCAACCGATACGGAAGCCGTTGGTTGCAGCTAATGCACCGCTATCAGTATCTCAAAAGCAGCAATCGTATATTTATGACATCAAGACTAAAGCCGGAGAAAGGTATACGTTTCTCCCTACCGAATAGATAAGAATTAGTAGACAATACAGAATCTTAAATATAAAGATGGTATATGGAGTAATTGCAATCAATCATTTCCATATACCATCTTATTCTTTAGGATAGTTACCAAATGCTCCTATTTAAGAAAGAAGAGATTCATTAGGGAAAGAGATGTTCCACTAAACTATTCAGATAAATCTCCAAATTCGTATAATTTGCATTTAAGTTATAATTTTTACTATCCGAGGCATCATTCGGATTCAACCCGTTAGCTATCTCCCATTCATCGGGCATACCATCCGAATCGGCATCAGCCAAAGCTGTTTTAGAATTATATTCAGGCCACCCACCTACATCCTCCGGTCTGTCTATCATGCCATTTGTACTCCCATGACTACCCTCATTGGTATATATCCCTTTACGGGTTTCCTCTACAATACGCTTATCATTTATGTCACGGCTGTATGATGCGCCGGCAAATTGAAGGACAGCTTCAAAAGCATCCCATGTAGACTGCAAAGAAGTACGTTCTGCAAAATCGAACGGCTGCTTTGCCAGCAAATCGCTTTTCGGAGCAAAATTGTCTTCACTATCAATCCAACTGTATTATCCTTATTAACCAACATCATCTCCTGACGTTGTTTCTCGTTCAGTTTTTCACAAGTAGGATCCATATAATTTCCGGAAAAGAAGAATACACCATGCGTTCCTTTTACATTTTGATGTTTCCCATCATCGGAATAAGCAGTAAACAAACGTTTGTAAGATGATTTAGTAGCCGTATGAGGTCCCGGTTTATAATAATTATTTATAAAGTTATAGCTTCCTCCTTCACCGGCATATGCTCCATCACTACCAAAATTATAGATTACATTATTGAACAAATCCACTTTTTCATCTTCAGGCTTGCCAGTATAACGACTTCCGCATAAACGCGGAGTACGGTTCATATGATGCGCCAGCAGGTTATGATGAAAAGACGCCGTTTGACCGCCCCATATACCACCATACCCATGAGCACCTTTTTCGTGAATGGAATTTGCAAGGCTTTCGCTGATAATACACCATTGCAACGTAAAATTACTGTTATCATAAAAAGTTGCACATTCATCGGTACTCCAACTCATGGAGCAATGGTCAATAATGATATTGCGATGATGTTTAAAACCATTCATCGCATCATCGCCTTTTTGTTTTATCTCTGCCCCCATACGCGAACGGATAAAACGGATTATTACATTATCTGCCTGTACGCTCAACGTATAATTTTTCAAACAGATACCATCTCCCGGCGCTGTTTGTCCAGCAATGGTAACATCACCGTTATTAATTTTCAGAGGTGACTGCAATTCAATCAAGCCACTAACAGCAAAAACTATAGTACGAGGTCCTTTCTTTCTCAATGCCCAACGTAAAGTACCCTCTGTTCCGTCATCTTTCAAAGAGTTTACGACCAATACCTCACCACCGGCTCCTCCGGTTGTGTATTTTCCTGCTCCGTCTGCACCCGGAAAAGCCGGAATCTTAGAACGGTCGGGAGTATCATATACCGGCAAACTCTGTCCAAATGCCTCAGAAACAAAAGATACCATAACCCCTGCCATGCAGACAGCCAATAACAAGTTCTTTTTCATAACAAATTCTTTTTAAACAAAACACATCTCAATCAGCCACAGCACCGCCTTTACTGCCAGCCTCCATAATACCGTGTACAAGACTGTTCATATACATCTCGATATTAGTATATTTACCATTAACATCAACAGTCCGTTCATTCGCATCATTTTTCTTAAAATCAAGCCCATATTCCCTTTCCCAATAATCCGGAATTCCGTCACTGTCAGTATCTTCAGTGCATATTTCAGTATCTGTTGCCAGAACCGGGAATCCCTTTTCATCCAACTGTCCGGCATTAGTACCAATGTCAGACGGCTTATTGATATATCCCGGTTTATTATCCGACCATCCCTTCAATGATTCCCATTCTTTGGCACTGCCTGTACAAGTTGCCACACCTTTTCTGACATCACTTATAATAAGTTCATCAAGCTTATCCCTATAATTGCAAGCACCGGCATATTGTAAAACCATATCATAAGCATCAACGGCAGAATGAGTCGTCACATGTCCGGCTTCGGAAACAGGATAATTTACCTTTATGCTTGTATGTTCTTTCCAAAGGGCTGAACTCTCCCCGCCTTCGCAATTTTTAGCATCCATTTGTCCGAATACACCATCTTGCCAGTTATCGGCAGTCACGTCACTATATCCTTCCACACAGTTTCCACTAACATAAAACCTGCCCCAGGTCTGAAGCCATTTTTTATAATCTGCTCCCGAATAATCTTTCGGATACACATCGGGTTTGGCAATGCGATACTGACGTTTTTCCTTACTGCCGGTAAAAAGTTTAGTTGCAGGTCCGGGTTTATAATAATTGTTTACAAGATTCACCTTTTGAGCTTCACCGCCATAACAGCCTTCTCCCGCATAATTATAGTACACATTATTGCGTATGTCAACAAGTTCACCCTTATCAAGAGCCAGTGTCGTGTAGCGAGGTCCAAGACGTGGTACCCGGCTTTCGCAATGGGCAATTATATTATGGTGATAAGAAGCATAGTGTCCTCCCCAATTGCCTCCGTATCCATGAGTATTAAATTTCTCTCCTGTTATTTTGGCAGGAGTTGCTCGCAATGACTGCGCAACCAAGCACCACTGTACCGTAGTATATTCCGAACCATATACAGACAATCCTTCATCCGTTCCCCAACTCACAGAACAATGATCGATAATAATATTCTTATTATCCGAACCTCCCAAACCATCATTATCCGTATTGATATTACCCGGACGGAAGCGAATAAATCTGATTATCACATTATCAGAGTTTATGGTAAAAGGATAATTTGCTATACAGATTCCTCCCGGCGAGGTCTGCCCTGCAATCGTAAGATTGTCATTTTTTGTTTTAAGTTCACGTTCCAGCATGATAGTACCGGAAATTGCAAAAACAACAGTTCTTGCACCGCTTTTCTCTACTGCATATCGTAAAGTTCCTTCCGGCTTGCTGGCAGGGTCATCCAAACGTGTCACAACATATACAGCACCTCCGCGGCCACCGGTTGCATTGCGACCATGACCTTCAGCATAAGGAAAAGCAAATAACTCACCATAGTCCAATGTTTTCACTCCGGTATCAGGAGAGCCGTTTTCCTCACCATTGCTTTCATCGTCGCCATTGCTACCTATATTTCCTTCCGAATCTACAATCGGGTCATCTCCGGAACAGGAAATAACCCCGAATCCCAAAACAAATAGCAAATAGAACAACCAATATATACCTTTCATATCTTATCCGTTTTTTAATCCAAATATGTAATTACACAAATATCATTTAGCCGGATAAAGTTTCTACTACCAAGCTATTGATATATACTTCCAAATTTGTATATTCCTTACTCAGATTATATTTGACTCCATCTGCAGAACTTTTCGGATTCAGCCCATTGGCTGCCTCCCAAGTATCCGGCATTCCGTGCCGTCTGTATCCACAGGGGCATTCTCTTTCACATATACAGGCCATCCTCCCACATCCGTTGCCTTATCAATAAGTCCCAGCACACTGCCGTTACTTCCTGAGGCCGTATAATCTCCATTACGTACATTGTCTACTATACGCCTGTCCACCGCATCAGACTTCAACGAAGCACCGGCATACAGCAGTACGGCTTTATAAGCTTCTGAAGCAGACTGCGTAAATAATGCCGCATCATCGGTTATTGTAAATTCCGAGTTAGCCTGAATAGCAGACTTTCCACCGGAAGGTAAAAGTACACCGGGTGTCTCATTCGGCTGCAAACCGACCCAATTATCATTGTTCACCTCCTCCAGCAAAGACTGATAAGCAGGATTTAATTGAGGGCATGTACCATCAAAATAGTTACCATTCAGATAAAACATTCCCCATGTTCCTTTTGCATTTTATTTTTTCCATCATCTCCATTCGGCTGAAAAATGCGATTGACAATATTTGGTTTTTCATTGGTAGAAGGCCCCGGTTTATAATAATTATTCACAAAATTATAACTTCCTCCTTCACCGGCATAGCCGCCATTGGTAGGTCCCCAATTATAAAAGACATTGTTGCGTAAATCTACTTTTTCATTGCCGGGTTTACCAGTATACCTACTGCCACATAGACGAGGAGTACGACTACTATGATGTGCCAGAAGATTATGGTGGAACGTAGCAGGTGAGCCACCCCAAATACCTCCATACCCATGATTACCTTTGGTATGTACAGAACGGTTCAAACTCTCGCTGATAATACACCACTGCATAGTAAAATTGCTATTATCATAAAAGGAAGCACACTCATCCGTACACCAGCTCATGGAACAATGATCTATGATGATGTTCTTATGTTGTTTTCCCCAAAGTGCATCGCCACTATCCGCCTCACCTTCAGTTGTGAAATTATCAGATCCCATTCGAAAACGCATAAAACGAATAATGACATTATCAGCCTGTACAGAAACCGGATAGCCTTTCACACAAATACCGTCTCCGGGAGCTGTCTGACCGGCAATTGTCAGGTCACCGTTTACTATTTTCAGTGGGCTGTTCAAATCTATCAGTCCACTCACTGCAAACACAATCGTACGCGCTCCGCTTTGGCTGATACCGTAACGCAAAGTCCCTTTTTCGTTGGTGTCTGCCAATGAAGTCACCACATACACCTTCCCACCTGCTCCGCCTGTAGTAAACCGGCCGGCGCCATATGCACCTGGAAATGCAGCAATCGCAGAACGGTCCGGAGCAGGATACTCTTCCAATGTATTATCCGTATCCGGATTATTATCTCCATCCCCATTATTATCAGTTTCTGGCGGAGCTTCCGTTCCGCCAGAAACCCGGATTATCATCCGAACATGCCACTACTGAAGCAAAAAGGATGAAACACAGC
>ENA-OQKR01000238-OQKR01000238.1-human-gut-metagenome-genome-assembly--contig:-NODE-238-length-23905-cov-2.825301_pt1 | contig 23905 bp, 17 predicted proteins | sample MGYA00242803_ERZ504806 | MGnify/ENA primary metagenome ERZ504806 (study PRJEB26092, sample SAMD00036399) | human gut metagenome | host: Homo sapiens | study: EMG produced TPA metagenomics assembly of...
AAGGCGTGTACGGCGCCGCCAAGTTCGTCGAATGGTACGACGGTTACCCCACCGGTGCCCGCGAATGGCCGCTTACGGCCGAGAACGTCGCCGTGATCGGCGGCGGCAACGTGGCCATGGACGTGGCCCGCGAACTCATGCGCAACGCCGACGACCTCAAGGCCAAGACCGACATTCCGGACAACGTGTACGAGGGCATCGGCCAGAACAAGGCCAAGGTGCTCCACCTGTTCATCCGCCGTGGCGTGGCCCAGGCCAAGTTCAGCGTGCAGGAACTGCGCGAGATGGAGAAGCTGCCCGGCGTGCAGCTCATCATCAACGAGGACGACTTCGATCTGGACGACGAGACCATCGAGGTGGCCGGCAAGGACAAGCTCACCCGCCAGATGGTCGAGGAGCTGTTCGCCGTCCGCGAGATGGCCGAAGACATGGAAGATGACGGCGACGTCGACTTCGAAGGCAACCCGGCCGACCGCAAGTACTACGTGCACTTCAACTCCGCCCCCACCGAGATCCTCGGCGAGGACGGCAAGGTCAAGGCCATCCGCGTGGAGCGCACCGAAACCGGTGCCGATGGCAAGATGCACCGCACCGGCGAGTTCACCGACTACCCGGTTGAGGCCGTCTACCACGCCATCGGTTACAAGCCCGCCGAAGCCCCCGGCATTGCCTACGACGAGCACGGCGCCCACCTGGCCAACGCCAACGGCGACGGCCGCATCACCACCGAGGCCGACGGCGGCGAAGTGCGCGACCGCCTGTACGCCACCGGTTGGGCCAAGCGCGGCCCGGTGGGCCTGATCGGCTCCACCAAGTCCGATGCGCTCGCCATCGTGACCAACATGCTCGAGGATCTGGCCAAGGCCGCTGAAGGTGGCCGTGTGGCAGCCGACCGCGACCCCGAATCCATCGACCGACTGCTGGCCGAGCGCGGCATTCGCCCGATCGACTTCGCCGGCTGGAAGAAGGTCGACGCCTTCGAGCGCGCCGAGGGTGCCAAGGAAGGCCGCGAGCACAGAAGGTCATCGAGCCCGACCAGATGCGCGAGCTCGCCCACGCCTGACGGCCCGCCCACGCCCGTCCGGCAGTTTGTCCGGCATTCGTCCGGATTTCGCCACCCGGCCGCGCCCCGTGCGGACGCGGCCGGGCTCGGGGCCGGACGGGCCGGGCGAATATGGGACATTTCTCGCGGCGCATATCCAGCAATCATTCAGCCTGCGATTTTAGTGTGTGCATTATGGATGCCAAAGTACGGGTGCACGGCCATTTCAACGGCCTGAAAACAACGCTGCTGTTTGCCCTGATGTGGGCCATCATCATGCTGATTTGGTGGGCCACGGGCGGCAGTCGGCAAACCCTGAGCATCTATATCGTCATCGGCCTGATTACCACGTTCGGCACCTACTGGTTCTCCGACAAACTCGCCATCGCCTCCATGGGCGCGCGGGAAGTCAGCGAGCAGGAAGCCCCGGAGATCTACCAGATTGTGCGTGAACTGAGCGCCAAGGCCGGCAAGCAGATGCCTCGCATCTACATCGCCCCCACCATGAGCCCGAACGCCTTCGCCACCGGGCGCAACGAACGGCACGCGGCCGTCTGCTGTACCCAAGGCATCCTGCAGATTCTCAACGCCCGTGAACTGCGTGGTGTGCTGGGCCACGAACTTATGCACGTGTACAACCACGACATCCTGACTTCCGCCATCGCCTCTGCCATGGCCACCGTCATCTCCTACCTAGGCTATTCGCTGATGTATTTCGGCGGCGGTTCGCGAGACGACCGCGACAGTTCCGGTGGCCTCGGCCTGATCGGCGCATTGCTGAGCGTGATTCTCGCGCCGATCGCCGCGTCTTTGATCCAGATGGCCATCTCCCGCACCCGCGAGTACGACGCCGATGAAGACGGCAGCCTGCTTACCGGCGATCCCGAGGCCCTGGCTTCCGCACTGAACAAGATTTCCTACGGCGCGCAGACCACGCCGATGCGCAAAACCGCCGGCACCCAGTCCGTCTCCGCAATGATGATCGCCAACCCGTTCTCCGCGGTCGGCTTCTCGCGCTTGTTCTCCACACATCCGCCGACCGATGAGCGCATCGCGCGCCTCATGCAGATGGCCAACGAAATGAACGGCACGCCGATCGCTCCGCCCACCTACTCCACGCGCGTCGGCAGGTGACGTGCTAGGATAACTACTCGTACCTCGTTTGGCTGAGCATGCTCGTCACGTGAGGTGCAGCAGCCGTAAGGCATGCGGACATAGTTCATCGGTAGAATGAAAGCTTCCCAAGCTTTAGAGGCGGGTTCGACTCCCGTTGTCCGCTCCATTGATTTTCAATGATTTTCATTATTTCCGGGAAAGTGTCGCGCATGATCGCAAAACTACGCGCTATTTGAGCGCTTTGCCCGCGGAACCCAGCTGCCGGCAAGCCTCGACCACGCGGGCGGACATGGAATCCTCGGCCTTACGGCCCCAAGAACGCGGATCGTAGAACTTCTTCTCGCCCACTTCGCCGTCGATCTTCAGCACCTTGTCGTAGTTCTCGAACACGTGATCGGCGATTGGACGGGTGAAGGCGTACTGGGTATCGGTGTCGATGTTCATCTTGATCACGCCGTAGCTTACAGCTTCGGCGATTTCTTCCGGGCGTGAACCGGAGCCGCCGTGGAACACCAGCTCAAACGGCTTGCCGTTGGGGAAATCGACTATGCCGGCCGCGCTAGGCAACTCGCCTTCGGCCACCGCGCACGCCACACGCGCCTGAATGTCGCCGAGTAGCGACGGACGCAGCTTGACCACGCCGGGCTTGTAGGCACCATGCACATTGCCGAATGTGAAAGCGGCCATGTACCGGCCACGTTCGCCCAAACCCAGTCGGCGGGCGACTTCGAGGCCATCTTCCGGAGTGGAATACAGCTTTTCATTGATTTCGGCGGAGTGACCGTCTTCCTCACCGCCGACCGCGCCGATTTCGATTTCGAGCACGGTGTGCGCCTTCTGCGACTTGTCGAGCAGTTCCTCGGCGATGTCCAGATTTTCCTTGAGCGGCACGGTGGAGCCATCCCACATATGCGACTGGAATGTGGGCTCCTGGCCTCGTGCCACCTGATCGGCCTCATGCGCGAGCAGAGGACCGCACCCACTCATCCAGATACTGCTTGGCGCAGTGATCGGTGTGCAGAGCGATGGTGATGTTCGGGTATTTCGCAGCCACTTCATGTGCGAAAGCCGCCAGCGCCAGCGAGCCGGTAACGCGATCATTGACCCCCCTGCCGGAGACGTAGGCCGCGCCTCCCACGGAAATCTGGATGATGCCGTCGGACTCGGCGTCTGCGAAGCCCTTCAACGCAGCATTCAGTGTCTGTGAGCTGGTTACGTTGATGGCTGGATAGGCGTAACCGCCTCGGCGGGCGGCCTCGAGCATTTCGGCATAGCGTTCCGGTGTTGCGATCGTCATGGCTTCATTATCGCGCGAGGCATGCCCTCTAGGCCCCGTTCTTCAACCTGTGCGCTGTGCGATTGGTCACAGCATCGCCTCGTACGAGTAGAAATTCGTCACCCATTTCGGGTTGTCGCACCTCCAGCCTCGCCCTGCGTGAGACGAAACTTCGCAGGGTAGAGGGTGTACGGTAGTCTGTTTCCGGCGGAATCGTGCGAATGCGGAGGTGCATCATGCCTGGAATTGTTCTTATTGGTGCTCAGTGGGGCGACGAGGGTAAAGGCAAGGCTACCGATTTGATCGGCACCAAGGTCGATTACGTCGCGCGCTTCAACGGCGGCAACAACGCGGGCCATAGCGTGGTGGTCGGCGATGAGTCGTACGCCCTGCACCTGCTGCCTTCCGGTATTATCAACCCGAACCTGACCCCGGTGATCGGCAACGGCGTGGTCGTGGACCCGGAAGTGCTCTTCGAGGAGATTGACGGCCTGGAATCCCGCGGCATCGATTGCTCCCACCTCAAGGTGAGCGAGGCCGCACATATCATCGCGCCCTACCACCGCACACTCGACAAGGTGACCGAACGCTTCCTTGGCAAGCACAAGATCGGCACCACCGGCCGTGGCATCGGCCCGGCCTACGCGGACAAGATCAACCGTGTCGGCATCCGCGTGCATGACCTGTTCAACGCCGACCATCTGCACGACAAGGTGGAGGCCAGCCTGCACCAGAAGAACCAGATGCTGGTCAAGCTCTACAACCGTCGTCCGATCGACGTGGACCAGACCACCGAGGAGCTGCTGAAGCTCGGCGAACGCCTCAAGCCGTACGTGGCCAACACCGGCCTGATTCTCAACAAGGCGCTTGACGAAGGCAAGACCGTACTGTTCGAAGGCGCTCAGGCCACCATGCTTGACGTGGACCATGGCACCTACCCGTTCGTCACTTCTTCCAACCCGACCGCCGGCGGCGCCTGCACCGGCACCGGCGTGGGCCCCACCAAGATCACCCGCGTAATCGGCGTCTCCAAGGCCTACGTCACCCGCGTGGGCGAAGGCCCATTCCCCACCGAACTGCTGGACGAGTCCGGCGAATGGCTGCGTCAGCAGGGCCACGAATTCGGCGTGACCACCGGCCGCCCGCGTCGCTGTGGTTGGTTCGATGCAGTCGTCAACCGGTACGCCTCCCAGGTCAACGGCCTGACCGACATCGTGCTCACCAAGCTTGACGTGCTCACCGGTCTGAAGGAGATTCCGATCTGCGTGGCTTACGACGTGGACGGCGAACGTCACGACGATATGCCGACCGATCAGGCCGCTTTCGCCGCCGCCAAGCCGATTTACGAGACCATGCCCGGCTGGGATGAAGACATCTCCAACTGCCACTCCTTCGACGAGCTGCCTGCCACCTGCCAGGCCTACGTCAAGCGTTTGGAAGAGCTGAGCGGCTGCCGTATCTCCGCGATCGGCACCGGTCCGCAGCGCGATCATGTCATCCAGATCAATTCGCTGGTCGACTGACTGTCTGCAACGAATTTCCCGGCTTGACTGGTAACGACGCGGCACATGATATCCGCCGGCTGATTCCGCGATTCGACCACTTGAAGTGGAAGATGGCGGCGGCCGGCATAGTCATTGGTCTGGTTTCAGGATTGCTGGTTGTCGTATACCGTCTCGGCATCGAATACGGCACGGATGCGTCCCGTTGGATATATGCGCGGATTCACGAGACCCCGTGGCTGATTGCGCCGTGGGCGGTTGCCGCGGTGGCGGCCGCGCTGGCGATCGCGTGGATGGTCGGCAAGGAGCCGATGGCTGGTGGCAGCGGCATCCCGCAGACCAACGGCGTGGTGATATGCGGCTTGAAGATGCGTTGGCAGACGATTCTGCCAGTCCGTTTCGTCGGTGGACTGTTGGGCGCGTTGTTTGGTCTGTCGCTCGGCCGTGAGGGGCCGTCCATTCAGATTGGTGCGTCGGGCGCGCAGTGTGTATCCCACCGTTTGCGCGGCCGCCGCCGTGAGGACATGCAGGAGCATTATCTGGTCACCGCCGGTGCCGCGGCCGGCTTGTCCGCCGCGTTCAGCGCGCCGCTGTCCGGCATGATGTTCGCTTTGGAAGGGGTGCATCGGAGTTTTTCCCCTGCGATTCTGATGGGCGCCACCGCCGCATCGCTGACCGCCGATTTCGTCTCAAAATACTGTTTCGGTCTGCGTCCGGTTTTGGATTTCGGTGATATCGGTCAGCTGTCGTTGGAAGAGTATGTGTGGCTGATTCCGTTGGGATTGGTGGCCGGTTTGGTTGGTTCGCTGATGAACCGCTCGTTGCTTGGCTTCCAGACGCTGTACGGCAAACTGCCGGCATGGAGCCGCCCGATGATTGCGATTGCGATCGCGTTGCCTGTCGGCATCTGGTTGCCCGACGTGCTCGGCGGCGGCTCGAATCTGATTGATACCGCCGAACATGCGCGCGTCGGCTTGGGAATGCTGTGTCTGCTGTTCGTGGCGAAGATGCTGTTCACATCCACGAGTTTCGGCTCAGGCGCGCCTGGCGGTATTTTCATGCCGATTCTTGCGGTCGGTTCGTTGGCCGGCGGCATCTGCGGTGAAGTGTTGCATCGATTCGGTGATCTGCCATCCGACGCAGTGGCGGTGTTTGCGGTGTGCGTGATGACGGGCACGCTCGCCGCGTCCGTGAAAACGCCGATCACGTCGATTCTGTTGGCTGTGGAGATGTCTGGAACGTTGACGCACATGCTGCCGGTCGCGGCCGTCGCTTTCATCGCGCTGTTGGTGTCCGATTTGCTGCGCACCAAACCGATCTATGGGGAGTTGCTGGAGCGGTACGTGCGCGCGCAAGGCATGCAGATGGCGATCGCAAGCCATGTGGGCAGCGGCATTATGGAACTGCCATTGGAAATGGGGGCGATTGCGGACGGCAAGCGGGTGCGTGACGTGCGTTGGCCGTCTGGGTGCCTGATCATCGGCCTGCGTCGCGGCGAAAGCGAGATCGTGCCGCGCGGTGATACACGGCTGCGTGCCGGCGACTATCTGGTGGTGCTGTTCAGTGGCGAGGAGGAGCGCGAGGTGCGACCTGCGATGCGGCGGCTGTGTGATGCCCGGCTTGACTGAGCCTGGCTGAATTCGGCTGGACTCTGGATGTACGAATCTGCGGAATCGGACATCCAGGGTGCATACGTTGGCGCTCCGTGTAAACTCATATGCGTTAGGAAGGCGGCAACCGCGGCCCAGCTCGTTGTTGCACGGCCTATGGGCGGAACAACGCTGTCCGCGGAAGGCCAGTACAGGGGGAGCGCAATGGAATCGCAAGAACAATCGCCGGGAGACGTGGTGACTGCGGGTGAGGACTCACATCCCATCACGCAGGCAATCGACACTGTTGAGGTGATGCATGCTGGTGCAACCGCGCCCGCCGCTAACACCATGGATCCGCCTACGATTCCCCTGGCGCCGATGAAACGTATGCAGGCGCGGTTCAATCCGCTCGCCGACGGACTGATGTATGTTGTGGTGTTCGTCGGTGGATTTGTTGGAGTCGGCTGTCGGCATGCGTTGGATATGCTCCTGCCGTCGGTCAGCGGGACGCCATTCGTTGTGGGCACGTTTGTGTCGAATATGGTCGCCTGCTTCCTGTTCGCGATGCTGACCGAATTCATGGCGACCGCTTCGTGGCTGCGTCGCCGGGTGCGGCAGGTTGTCAGCCGTGGCGTTGGGCTCGGCTTGCTCGGCGGGCTTTCGACGATGTCCGGCGTGATGCTGGAAACGATGGAAGGTCTGCACGAGCGGCATATCGCCAGTGCGCTTGGCTATCTTGCGGGAAATTTTGCAGGCGGTTTGCTCACTGCCGCCGCCGGCGTGGTTCTGATGCAGGCACTGCTGTCACGGAGTACTCGAAAGCGGGTTCGGGGCGCGTTTTCAGCTGTTTCCGTGTCCGATTCTGCCGAATCGGACACGCGGGGCGTACGCCATGTGAAAGTGGCCGACGTGGCGCGTTCTGCCGCGCAGGCCGCAATGGAAGCCGCGCAGGCGGCCCAGCAGATTGCACAGACGGGACAGGTTCCGCGAGTCGAAACGCCAACCGTGCCGCCGACTGCCATCCAGCCTATGCAGACAGGCCGCGTTCCGCAGATTCCTCCGCTGGTCGTTCCTCAGCTGACACAGTCATCGCAGCCGTTGTTGCGCGAGCCGGATACTTCAGACTTGGGGCAGCTGCCCGAGCCGATTCAGCAGTCGCAACCAATCCAGCAGCCCCAGCAGCAGTCGCAGCCAATCCAGCAGCCGGCCAACCCGCTTCCACCCAGCTTCGAGCCCAAACCGATCACTGCGGAGATTTCGCTTGTCGCCGACCCGACTACTGGGGAGGTGCGCTGATGATGTGGATGATCTGTCTGTTCGGCGGTCTGGGAGCCATGGCCCGTTACGTGCTCGACGTGTCAATTCAACAAGGCTGGAACCGCGAGAATCGAAGAACGAATCGCAACTTCCCGCTATCCACGCTCGTCATCAACGGCGTCGCCTCGCTATGCGCGGGCATCGCCATGATGTCCTACTATTCGCAATCGGTGGATATGGACACGGTCATGATGTTCGTTGTCGGATTTCTCGGTGGTTTCTCAACATTCTCCACGGCGCTCAACGAAGTGGTTTCATTGATTCGCCAGCGTCGTTTTACGCTGGCTCTGGGCTATGGAATAGCAACCGTCGCGGTGCCTCTCATTTGTGTGGCCGCCGGTTTCGGCATTGCGCTGCTTGCCAATCCGGCGTAATTTTCACGTTACACGGACGGTCGCTGAGTAACGTGAAAGAAATCTGAGCGCAACTGCCATCAAGGCCGCCAGTCCGGATGCAACGCTGGTGATTGCATTCGACCAGACCAAGCCGCTGCTGAAGGCCTTCGCCTCCGCGGGAGTCGACACTAAGAAGCTGTATTTCGTTGCCGGACTGTCGAACAGGTTCGAGAGAATGTAAATGAATGTAATATTTCGTGGTAAGCACGTGAGCATACAACGATAGAACAGTGATGACGGGGAAGGTGCAATCATGGTCGGCATGCGCGATGTGGCGAAGAAGGCCGGGGTGTCTCTGAGCACCGTCTCGCTGGTGGTGAACGGCAACGGGTACGTGTCTGATGACATGCGCGAACGTGTGCGCAAAGCCATGCAAGCCCTCAATTATGTGCCGAACGAGCTTGCCCGCAATCTGTATCATGATTGCACGAATCTGGTCGGCGTCATCGTGCCCACCATCCGCCACCCGTTCTTTGCGACGTTTACCGCACATCTGCAGCATGCGCTCGCCGCGCAAGGCTTACGCACTATGCTGTGCTCTACCGCAGATGAGGCGGATGGCGAAATCCAGTATGTCGACATGTTGCGTCGGCACATGATGGACGGCATCGTCATGTGTGCGCACACTTCGCATCCCGGCGATTATTGGACGTCGATTCATCGCCCGATCGTCGCGTTCGACCGTGTGCTTGGAGACGGTATTTCGTCAATCGGATCCGACCACGAGCAGGGTGGGCGATTGATTGCGCAGATGCTGATCCGCAATGGTGCCAAACATGTGGTGATGATTGGCGGTCCGCGAGATCAATTCTTCGATTTGGCTGCGCGCGGAGAAGTCGAGGAAGGACCGTTCGATTTGGGAAAGACCACGTTCCCGACGGTGCGCTACTACCTCACGTTGGAACAGGAATTGACCTCCGCAGGCGTGAAATACGAGTATGTTGAAGCTGGCGAAGTGATGGATTTTGCCGGCTATCATCGTGCGGTCAGCAATGCGCTCGACAAGGTGACGACCGACGGCGTCGATGCCGTGGTCAGTTCCGATATTGGTGCATCGTTCTGCGTGCGCGAAGCGTTGGGCCGTGGAATTTCCATTCCTGACGAGCTGCAGATCGTTGCCTACGATGGTACGTATTTGACTGATTTGGCCGGCATGAAGCTGACCGCGGTCGCGCAGGATTTCTCGGCGATCGCACAGTCGGCGGCCGACCATATCGTGCAGGCGATTGCCAATGAGGAAGTGGCCGCGGCTAACGCTTCACGCAAGAACATCCCCAAGCCGTTCGAGCCGAACGTGCTTATTCCCATGACACTGGTGCCAGGCGATACCACGCGTTGATACTGTGCGTCTTCATGCGTGTGCCCGGTGTGGATCGCATCGATTTCAGCGGCGTCCACAACCGGCGAACGCCCGTCGATAGTCGTGCTCATCATCCGACTTGTGCACATGTGTCCGATTCTGCCGAATCGGACGTCTGAGTTCCGAAAAATGTGTTCTGTGTGTCCGATTCTGGAGAATCGGTCATGTGTGATGTGAATTGGGATGTTTGGATGTCCGTTTCTGCAGAATCATCTTTGCTCTGTACTCGTTGATTCGCAAATACGGCGCATGGCTCGTCATACCGGCCATGCTCGGCGGCGCGGCCTTCCTGGCGGACTCGGTGCTGACGCCGGCCGTGTCGATCTCGTCCGCCGTCGAAGGCCTGAAGACGCTGCCGGCGTTGGAGCATCTGTTCACCGAGAACAAGGATCTGACGATGATGATCACCGCGGTGATCATCGTGATCCTGTTCGCCGTGCAGTCGCGCGGCACCGAATCGATCGGCAAGGTCTTCGGCTCGGTGGTGATGGTCTGGTTCGCGTTCCTGGCGATCGTCGGCGTGGTAGCCATCGGCAACGACTGGTCCGTGCTCGCCGCACTCAACCCGTACTACGGCATCAAGTTCCTGTTCAGTCCGAATAACGCCACCGGTCTGGCGCTGATGGGCACCGTGTTCCTTTCGACCACCGGCGCCGAGGCGCTGTACTCGGATATGGGCCACGTGGGCCGCGGCAACATCTACTTCACCTGGCCGTTCATCAAGGTGGCGCTGGTGCTCAACTACTTCGGCCAGGGCGCGTGGATGCTGCACAACCAGAACAACCCCGAACTGGCCGACGCCGAGGGGATCAACCCGTTCTTCCAGATGATGGATCCGAACGTGCGCTATGTGGCCGTCGTGCTGTCGGTCACCGCCGGCATCATCGCCTCCCAGGCGCTGATTACGGGCGCGTTCACCATGGTCTCCGAGGCCACCGGCCTCAACTGGATGCCGCATCTGCAGGTCTGTTACCCTGCCCGCACCCGCGGCCAGCTGTACATTCCGGTCGTCAACGTGGTGCTGTGCGTGGCCACGCTGGCCGTGCTGCTGCTGTTCCGCGATTCGGAACATATCTCGGCGGCCTACGGCTTGGCACTGACCATCACGATGATCACCACCACGATCCTGCTGGGCATCTACCTGTGGCACCGCAGCAACAAGTTCGGCGCCGTTGTGTTCACCATCGTGTTCCTGGCGATCCAGGTCCTGTTCTTCGCCGCCTCGATGGCCAAGTTCCTGCACGGCGGCTGGTTCACGCTGCTGCTCACGCTGGCGATCCTCATGATCATGTACACGTGGAACGAGGGCACCAAGCTGGAGCGCTCGCAGCGTCGGCACATGATGCCGAAGGACTTCCTCCCCGCGCTGGACAAGCTGCACGGCGATAGCCGCATCCACCGGTTCGCGGACAACATCGTCTACCTGACCAGCGATCCGGACCTGAAGCGTCTCGATACGGACATCTTCTTCTCGATCTTCGCCGACCACCCCAAGCGCGCCCGCGCATGGTGGGCGGTGGCCGTCGAGACCACCGACGAGCCGTTCACCCGTGAGTATTCGGTCGAGAGCTTCGGTACCGACTACCTGTTCCGTGTGCGCATCCGCCTCGGCTTCAAGGTCTCGCAGTCCATCCCGGCCTACCTGCATCAGATCATGCACGATCTGGAGAAGACCGGCGAGCTGCCGAACCAGCAGTCGATCTACCCGAAGCTTGACGCCGATCCCGGCATCGGCACCATCCGCTACGTGGTGATCCACAAGGCGCTGATGCCCGAGTCGAAGGTCTCCGGCCGTGGCGCCCTCTCGCTGCAGATCAAGTACGCGATCCGCCGCGTGGCCGGTTCCCCGGTCAAGTGGTTCGGCCTGGCGCCGTACAACCCGCTGGTCGAGGTGCAGCCGCTGTTCGTGTCCACGCGCCGCCCGCCGCGCCTGACCCGCGTGGCCAGCCAGGCGCCCAAGCGCGAGGGCTGAGCCGGCAGGCCGAACAGCCGGTGCGAGCCGGGTGGCCTAATGGCATGTCAGGGGGCCGCGAACCGTCATCGTACGGTTCGCGGCCTTTGCATATGCGAATGATGCAGAGTGGGCGGTACTGCTTGTGAATGTAGCGGGTGGACGGGTGACGTGGTTGATGCCTTTTGCCGTATGTTCACGGTGGCTATGCGTCGGATGGGACTGTAATTCGACTTCTTGGGATCTTTTTTGCTGCAGTGGTGCGCCAAAAGGTCTCAGCCGTCTCTGCGCCACGCCTTCCGGCAGTCAGTACAAGGTTGTACTACACTGGTGGCTGTCACACGGATGTCCCCGGTCGCCCGCGCCTCCGCGGTACATCGCTGTATGGATACGTGTCACGTATGCAGAGTGCATGCAGATATGTAGAAAGGAATCCCATGCCCCAGCAGGACCATCTGACCGCACGTCTCGTCGTCGATGACGATTTTGAGGTCGCTCCGGTCAACAATCGTCTGTTCGGTCGTTCGTCGAGCACCTGGCCGTGCGTGTACACCGGCATCACGAGCCCGACACCCGACCGCCGACGAGCACGGCTTCCGCAAGGACGTCATCGAACTGGTCAAGGAACTCGGCGCCACCACCATCCGCTACCCGGGCGGCAACTTCGTGTCCGGCTACCGCTGGGAGGACGGCATCGGCCCCAAGCAGGAACGTCCCCGTCGACTCGATCTGGCCTGGCATTCCACCGAAACCAACGAATTCGGCCTGCACGAGATGGCCGAATGGCTTGAGGCCACCGGCGGCAACGAGCTGATGGAGGCCGTCAACCTGGGCACGCGCGGCCTGCAGGAGGCCCTGGACCTGCTGGAGTACGCGAACGTGCCCGGCGGCACCGAGCTGTCGGAACGTCGCCGCGCCAACGGCGCCGACAAGCCGTTCGATATCCGCATGTGGTGCCTGGGCAACGAGATGGACGGCCCGTGGCAGCTCGGCCACAAGTCCGCCGAGGACTACGGCATGCTCGCCGCCTCCGTGGCCGCCGGCATGCGCCAGATCGATCCGGACGTGGAACTGGTGGTGTGCGGCTCCTCCGCCCATGGCATGCCGACCTTCGGCAAGTGGGAGCAGACCGTTCTTGAGAAGACCTACGAGAACGTGAACTTCGTCTCCTGCCACGCCTACTACCAGCCGTTCTTCAAGGAGGACGGCACGCGCGACATGGCCAGCTTCCTGGCCTCCGGCGTGGATATGGACGGCTTCATCAAGGACGTGGCCGCCACCATCGACGCCACCAAGGCCCATCTGAAGAGCGCGCACGACGTGTACATCTCGTTCGATGAATGGAATGTCTGGTACCAGGGTGAGGAGCCGAGCAAGACCCCCGAGGGCATCGGCAACTGGCCGGTGGCCCCGCGTCTGCTGGAGGACATCTACACCGCCGCCGACGCCGTGGTGTTCGGCGATCTGATGATCACGCTGCTCAAGAACGCCGACCGCGTGCGCGCCGCCAGCCTGGCGCAGCTGGTCAATGTCATCGCCCCGATCATGACGGAGCCGGGCGGCCCGGCCTGGCGCCAGACCACGTTCCACCCGTTCTCCGTGACCGCGCGCCTGGCCAAGGGCGGCACCGTGCTGGAGCCGAAGCTGTCCGCCGGCACCGTGGATACGCCGCGCTATGGCGAGGTCGACGGCGTGAACGCCGTGGCCGTGCGCTGCGCCGACGGCTCGCTCGCCGTGTTTGCGGTGAACCGTTCGCTCGAGGCGACCGCCGAGTTCGAGATCAGGCTGCAGGACGGCGCGCAGCCGGCATCCGTCGAGGCGCAGACGCTGCACGACGACGATCTGTTCGCCGCGAATACGCTCTACGACCAGAACCGTGTGACCCCGCACGCCAACGGGTCGGCCATGTACGATGCCGAGTCCGGCGTGGTCCGCGTCTCCCTGCCGCCGGTGAGTTGGACCGCCCTGCACATCAAGTGACGCGATGGGCCGCGCGGTCCGTTCCGGAGAAGGACGGATCGCACGGCCCTTGCTTCCCGGGCCGGGCGGAAGGGACCGGACCGGCCGGGGAAAACGCGTTATGCTGGAATCAGACGGGCGTTCCGCCTGAACCGTGCGGAACATGCCCGATGGTGCGACGAGAGGGGTGCTGTGGCGAAACGGGTGACCATCACCGACGTGGCGCGCGAGACGGGCGTCTCCATCAAAACGGTGTCGAATGTGCTGAACAACACCGGCAGTATGCGCCCGGAGACGCGCCAGCGTGTCCAGGATGCCATCGAACGCCTCGGATACCGCGTTAACGTGTCCGCCCGCGCCATGAAAACCGGCGGCACGAAGCTCATCGGACTGGCCATCACCGATTTCTGCCAGCCGTTCATGCCCTATCTCGCCGACAGCATCGTGGCGGCGGCACGTTCCCGCGGGTACGCGGTGATCACCGATACCTACAACAGCGCCGGCGGCTTGGCGCAGGCGATCCCGGAGACGAAGAAGCTGGCCGCGGACGGCTGGATTTTCTTCATGGGCTCGCCGATCACGGATCGCACGATACTGCACCAGCCGTATCCGTTGGTGATTGTGGGCGATTACGATACGCAGGGACTGGCCGATTGGGTCACGATGCCGAACGTGGAGGCCGTACGCACCGCGGTGGGGGCGCTGCTGGATTCGGGATGCCGTAGGATCGCGTTGATCGGCGGCACCGCGGAGAACGCATGCCCGGATGCCGACCGCGAGTCGCGGCCCGAAACCACCAGCACGATGCGTACCCGCGGCTATGTGTTGGCCCATGAGGAGCGTGGCCTGCAGGTCGATTGGCGGCTGGTCCGTAACGCGGATTGGGTGCAGTCCGGCGGCCGCGATGCGGTGGCGGGGCTGTTGGACGATCCGGATGCGCCGCGTCCGGATGCGGTCATGTGCCTGAACGACGCGCTCGCCATCGGGGTGATTCATGAGCTGCAGCGGCGCGGCGTGCGCGTGCCGCAGGATATGCAGGTCATTGGGTTCGACAACGTGCCGGATGCCGAGTACTGCATGCCCGGATTGACGACGATCGACCCGCATGTGGATGATTACGCGCGACATGCCGTGGATATGCTGATCGCGCGCATCGAGGGGTCGGCGGATCCGTTCCGCACGTATGTGACCTCCTACGATCTGGTGCGTCGTGCCTCGACGTGTTGACGGCCCGGCGTTCGCCTGGACATGGGTCTGTGACGGGCTGCTGTCGCCTCTCCCGTGGCGTATTCCGGGAGAGGCGACATGCGGGCTAGGATCGGAGCAGCACCTCCGTCAGCGCTTGACGGACGGCGCTCGGCATATGCGAATCGGAGCAATCTTCCATGTCCGGCCCGCTGACGTGCTCGAGTGAATCCATCGTGGCCAATGCGTCGATGCCGTTCTCCGCTATGGCGGCATAAGCCTGTTCCTTGGTCAGATATCGCATTTCGGCATGCCGAAGGATGTCGAAGACGTCTTCCATGCGGGGATCGGGGGCCATCGTCGTGTCGCCGATGGTGACACGTATCTCGCTGCGGGTGGATACGTCGGCGACCGTTACCTGCAATGTGAGGGTTTCGGCATCATACCGGCGATCCGAATCGACGGATGCGCCGTCGGCCTGTACGGATATGTCGCTGTCGGTAATGCCTCGGAACAGGAAATCCCATGTTCTCCGGGCCGGCAGAGCGTGAACGTCTCCCTGGGCTGGCGATACCGTGAGTGCGGATGTGGCGCCGTCCTTGCGCCATCGATAGGTGATCGCGGTGGTCGCCGGGGTGATCTGCCGAGAGTAATGTCCCGAATCCTCCATCAGCGTGAAGTCGCCGTCCGCTCCGGGGAAGACGATGATCTCCAGATGCTGCGGGTTGTCGACGGAGTTGATGGAATCCCCCTCGGACAGGGGCTGCATCGGCACGATGCCGCCGGCCTTCGCGAACACGGGAATTCCGTCGAGCGGACGCCAGACGGTCATGCGCCGTCCGTTGGGCGAAGACGCGCTATACCGGCGCCCGGTGAAGAAGTCGAACCAGTCGCCCTGCGGCAGCCATACGTCGGCCTTGCCCCGTCGGGAGGATTTATCCATCGGTTCCGTGATGGGCGCGGCCAGCAGTTCGGTGCCGAACATGTATTCGTTGGGAACGTGGTATGCGGCGTCGATGTCGGGCGATCCCCAATACATGGGCTCCACCAGGGGAAGGCCTGTCCGGGATGCGCGCCAGTTCATGGTGTGGAGGTACGGAATCATGCGATGGCGCAGGCGGAGCGCATCGTCCATGATCGCACGGAGGGGGTGCGGATGTTTTTTTGGACGGTCAGGCGGCCAGTCCAAGACTTCTGCGGTATTGCACGGGGCTCATCCAGTCCAGTGACTTCTTGATCCTGGTTTCATTGTAGTGGGTCAGGTAGGCGGCCAGGCGTTCGCGGAACTCCTCGTAGCCCACGCCCCTCCAGTCCCGCCCGTAGAATAACTCGTTCTTGAGCCTGCCGAAGAACCCCTCGGCGGCCGCGTTGTCCGGGCTGCATCCCTTGGCGCTCATCGACCGGATCAGCCCGTGCTCCTCGCAGATGCGGATCCATTCGTCCCACCGGTAGTGGCAGCCGCGGTCGGAATGGATGATTGGATGTTCCCCGTCCCTGAGCGTGGCGACCGCGTCAAGGAGCATCCGGTTCGCCATGTCGGCGTTCGGGGAGCGCGACAAGGTCCAGGAGACCACCATCCCGTCGAAGCAGTCGACCACCGGGGAAAGCCAGCACTTGTACCCGTCCATGGTGAACTGGGTGACGTCCGTGACCCACAGCATGTTCGGCGCGTCGGCGTGGAAGTCCCGCTCCACGAGGTTCGCCGGGGCCTCGCCGATCTCGCCGGCGTAGGAGCTCCACCGCTTCGGCCGCTTCAGGTACACGGGCCGCATGGCCCCCTCGCGCATGATCCGCCTGACGACCTTCTCCGAGACGACGATCGGGTCGGACTCGTCAAGGCGCAGCATGCGGTGGATGGTCCGGTATCCCCATGCGCGCCCACCCTGCTCGAACAGGCCGGCGACGCGGGCCCGCAGCACGGCGTACCTGTCGCCCGCGGCGATCGCGCCGCGCTCGTAATAGTAGGTGCTGCGTTTCAGCCCCACGGCCTTCAGACAGGCCGCCAGGCCGAATTCACCCCTGATCGCGTCGACGACCCGCGTCCTCTCCCTGTTCGTCAGCATGGACGGGTCGAGGCGCGGGTCGTCGGCTTTTAAAACATCGATCGTCTCCCGCATCACCGCGTTCTCCAGCCGCAGGACCTCCACCTGCCGGCGCAGCTCCTCCACGTCATCGCCGGCCGCGGGCATCGGTTCGGCCGGCATCGGCGCGTTTCTCCTGTCCATCAGTCCCAGTATCCCCTCGCTCCGGTAGCGGCGCATCCACTGGTACACGCTCGTCGGCGTGCAACCCGCGTCGCGCGCCACGCGGGCGAGGGGCTCGCCCTCGAGCGCGCGTCTGGCCGCATTCGTCTTGCATTCCAGCGTATACGAACGCCTGCACGCGCCCGTGATCTCGTCGGCCTCCGCGTCCAGCATCGCGTTCAACAGCTGTTCGACCTTCTCCGACACCAACCGGTCCAGCTTCGTCTCGAGCATGTTCTCGTCGACCTGTAGAATCTGATTCGGCATGGTTCCGTCGCCTTCCTAAAATGGTTGATTTGGTTTGGCGACTGAAATCGTACCCGGACGACGGACCATGTCTCTCAACTCAAGCCTCAACCAAAATGCGCAACAAACCGGGCGTTATCAATCGGACACATTGGAGTCGGACAGGCTAAGCTGCATAGAACACCGCATCTAATCGGTTCGACACGCGCATTTCACTGCGCGACTGGACATTGACGTCCCTTTCGAGGTAATATCGAACCGGTTCGATACATACGTGAGTATGCAAATACGTAAACAACAAACAGGCAGATGCGCACGCAAATTGCACCCGCGCCCATGAGCCAAGGGAGGTCCCATGAAAAACAAAGTGCAACTCATCACATACGCCGATCGTCTCGGCGATGGCACTCTTAGCTCGATGACCGACATCCTGCGCACCCGCTTCAACGGCGTGTATGACGGCGTTCATATCCTGCCGTTCTTCACCCCGTTTGACGGCGCGGACGCCGGCTTCGACCCGATCGACCACACCAAGGTCGACCCGCGCCTCGGCTCGTGGGATGACGTCGCCGAACTCTCCACAACCCACGACATCATGGTCGACGCCATCGTCAACCACATGAGCTGGGAATCCGCCCAATTCCAGGACGTGCTGAAGAACGGCGAGAACTCCGAGTACTACCCGATGTTCCTGACCATGAGCTCCGTCTTCCCGAACGGCGCTACCGAAGAAGACCTGGCCGGCATCTACCGCCCGCGCCCGGGCCTGCCGTTCACCCACTACAACCTCGGCGGCAAGACCCGTTTGGTATGGGTCAGCTTCACCCCGCAGCAGGTGGACATCGACACTGATTCCGCCAAGGGCTGGGAATACCTGATGTCCATCTTCGATCAGATGGCCGCCAGCCACGTGCGCTACATCCGTCTCGACGCCGTGGGCTACGGCGCCAAGGAAGCCGGCACCAGCTGCTTCATGACCCCCAAGACCTTTAAGCTCATCTCCCGTCTGCGCGAGGAGGGCGTCAAGCGCGGCCTTGAAATCCTCATCGAGGTTCACAGCTATTACAAGAAGCAGGTGGAGATCGCCTCCAAGGTGGACCGCGTCTACGATTTCGCCCTGCCGCCGCTGCTTCTGCACTCGCTGTTCACCGGTCACGTCGAACCCGTGGCCCACTGGACCGAGATCCGCCCGAACAACGCCGTCACCGTGCTCGATACGCACGATGGCATCGGCGTGATCGACATCGGCTCCGACCAGCTCGACCGCTCCCTCAAGGGCCTCGTGCCCGACGAGGACGTCGACAACCTGGTCAACACCATCCATGCCAACACCCACGGCGAATCCCAGGCCGCCACCGGTGCCGCCGCGTCCAACCTCGACCTCTACCAGGTCAACTCCACGTACTACTCGGCCCTCGGCTGCAACGACCAGCACTACTTGGCCGCCCGCGCCGTGCAGTTCTTCCTGCCGGGCGTGCCGCAGGTCTACTACGTGGGCGCGCTCGCCGGCCGCAACGACATGGAACTGCTGCGCCGCACCAACAACGGCCGCGACATCAACCGCCACTACTACTCCACCGCCGAAATCGATGAAAACCTCGAACGCCCGGTGGTCAAGGCCCTGAACGCCCTGGCCAAGTTCCGCAACGAGCTGTCTGCATTCGATGGCGAGTTCAGCTACGAGGTCGATGGCGACACGTCCATCACCTTCCGCTGGACCGCCGCCGACGGCGCGTCCACGGCCGCCCTCACCTTCGAGCCCGGACGCGGCCTCGGCACAGACAACGCCACCCCGGTCGCCAGCCTTGCCTGGAGCGATGCCGCCGGCGACCACGAAACCCACGATCTGCTCGCCAACCCGCCGATTGCCGATATCGACTAACCGTTGGCCCATAAACGCCACTCCGCTGTGCGCGCTCCAAGTAGTGCGCCCGGCGTAAGCTGGGTTCATGGAAAGCAAACCGCCCGCAGTGCACTGAAGCCAGTGCGCCCGGGCGGTTTTGCGTATGCGGGGTTGAAGGTCGTGCTCCTGCGGGCGCGGCCCAAGCATCCCGCCGGAATCGACGAGACGAGCAGCAGAACAGAGAAAGAGCAGCATCATGTTGGAACCGTATGTGCGTCCGGGTATTGATGATCGCCCGGATTTGGACAAGGTCCTAAGTCCCGAAGACAAAGCCGCCGTGGCCAGACTGGCCATCAAGAATCGCCGCCGCCCGCCCGAAGCCTCTGCGGACCAGCCTGAGGCCCAGGCTGTGCGATTGGCTTCCGCCGGTTCTTCGGCAGCCGCTGCTGCAGCCGCCAGTGTGGACACTCCCGCGCCGGATATGTCGTCCGCCTACCTCGACATGCGCGATCCCATGGTCGCCGTCAATGGCCAACGCCCTACCGCAGGTCAGGTCTCCCGACTCAACTGGGGTTTCTTCGCTGCTTCAATTCTGGTCGGCGCACCTTGGGTGGCGTTGAACACCATTGCCATGCCCAACGCGATTGCGCGTACATTCGGCTATGACACTGCTGTTGCCGGTCATATCGCCATCAATCCGGCCACTGGCCGCCCGTTGCCCGTCGCCACCGAATTGGCGATGCCCCTGGCCGTGTTGGTGATTGTCGGCGTAGTGGCCTCCATGTTTGCGATGCCGCTGATTTCAGTGTTGTCCGACCACACACGCACGCCATTGGGCCGTCGTACCCCGTGGATGGTTGGCGGAGGTCTGCTGTGCGCGCTGATCACGCTGATTCTGGGGCAGAATATCGGCATCATTGTGCTTTGTATTTTCTGGGTGTTCCTACAGTTCGCCTATGCGATGCTTTCCGTGCCGTTGACCAGCGCCATCAGCGAACGGGTGCCCGACAAGTTCCGCCCTCGCATCGAACGCTGGCATGGCATCGGTGTGATGCTCGGCCAAGCGCTTGGCGTGTGCATGGGTGCGCTTGGTGTGATGTTCAATTCGTTTGCGCCGTTTAGTTACACCGCCGTGCTATTTGCAGTGTCCGGTATTGCCACCGTATTGATTCTGCCCAAGGAGCCTTCTAGCGCTGAGCAGCCGAACCAGCTTTTTGACCGCAGTCAGGTACTTGACCAATTGCGCCCGCCGGCCCACGCTCCCGAGTTCTCCCGGGTGTTCGCCGCCCGTACGTGCATGATGGCCGGTGTTGGGCTGACCGGTGTGTTTCTGTGGTATCTCGTACGTTTCTGGGTTTATGGCAAGGCCGTGGTACTTACGTCCGCGCCGCTGACCATTCCGGCCGGATTCCTCATTGCCGGTATGGCTGTGGCCACATTGATCGGTGCCGCGCTCGCCTCCTGGGCCGCCGGGCCGATTTCCGAGCGAATCGAGGAAAAGAACATTCCCGTGGCCCGTGTGGTGGCCGGTGCCTGCCTGCTGTATGCCGCTGGTTTGGCGCTCGCATGGGGCCTTGGCGTCTGGTCCACCGGCACTGCCCGTGAAAACGGCATGCTGCTGTTTGCGTTGATTTCCGGATTCGCCTTTGGCGTCTATGATTCGCTCGGACTTGAACTGGTGATGGACTCTTTGCCCGACCCGCGCCGAGCCGGCCACGACCTCGGCATTTATGCGCTCGCCAACTCGGCCGGTCTGGCGCTCGCCGCCATCATCGGCGCGCTACTGGTGAACGCCTTCGAGCATAGCTTCGGCTATTACCTGCTCTTCCCGTCCGCCATCGTCATGGTGCTGCTGGCCGGAATCGTCACCCTCACCACCAAATCTGCCGAATAATAAACCGGTTCGAGTACACTGGTCAGCAGTGATCCAGTCCAGTACTCGCAGGGGAGCAAAACCATGGTCGGCATGCGCGACGTAGCCAAAGCGGCAGGGGTGTCCTTAAGCACCGTTTCGTTGGTGGTCAACAACACCGGCTACGTCTCGGCCGATATGCGTGCCAAAGTCGAGTCCGCGATGCGCCAGCTCAACTACATTCCCAACGAGCTGGCCCGCAACCTCTACCGAAACCGCACCAACACCATCGGCGTGATCATGCCGACCATCGCCCACCCGTTCTTCTCCACACTCACCGCGCATCTGCAGCGCGAGTTCGCCGCGCGCGACCTCAAAACCCTGCTCTGCTCCACCGCCGATACAGACAAGGGCGAGAGCGAGTACATCGACATGCTCCAGCGGCACATGATGGACGGCATCATCATGGCGGCCCACACCGAGCATCCGGCCGACTACTGGACCTCCATCCATCGGCCAATTGTCGCTTTCGACCGCACGCTCGGTGAGGGTGTGCCGGTCGTCCGGTCTGATCATGAACAGGGAGGCCGTCTGATTGCTCGCCAGCTCATCGATTCCGGAGCGCGCCACGTGGTGCTCGTCGGCGGCCCGCGCTCCCAGTTCGCTGCGGCCACCACGTTCCCCACGATTCGCTACCATCTCACCGTCGAGCGTCTGCTGGCCGATGCGGGCATTGCCTGCGATTACGTGGAAGCCGGCACCGTGGCCGACATCGCCGCCCACGAAGCCACCGCATGCGCCATTTTCGAACAGTATCCTGATGTCGACGCCATCGTCGGCTCCGATGTGGTGGCATCCGTGGCATTGCAGGAAGCCTCACGACGGGGTATCGAGGTGCCTGCTGATCTGCAAGTCATCGCCTATGACGGCACTCTCATGGCCGAAACCGCCGGCAAACGCCTGACCGCGATTCGACAGGACTTCCCGGCCATCGCCGCCGCGCTCGCCGTCCGCATGGACTCACAGATCGCCGCCGACGGTGGCCCCGCCTCTCCGTCCAAGAACGATAGCGCTTCGGACGTTGACACCCAACCCACTCCCGAAGAAGTCATCCCCGTAGCCCTCATCCCCGGCGAAACCACCCGGTGACTCCTATCTTGGCTCCCCTCTCTGAGGCTGAGCTGTGAAGCAAACAGTCCGGTGGACTGTTTGTAGGCGAAGGCGAGCCGGGAGGCGAGCAGGCAGACTGCGGGCGGTAGCCCGTCTGTAATTGCGGCCGAGCTGGCGGCGTAGGCGACTGAGGGGAGCCGAGTCACGGCCGCCCACAGTCACCCATCTCACATGACTCCTACGTCACAATGTCCACAATGTGAACCCTTGCTGGATTGGCAAGACATACAAACCTATGTTTACATTCCAGTTCGGGTCGAACGGCCCGAGAAGATACCGAAAGGAGGCCACGCGATGACTGGATTCAATGCTTCTGCGTTTGTATCCGCACGAATTATTAGCCCGTCTTCGCTGGCGGACTAATTCGGCATTGATGCTTGAAGCCCCGTCAACGAAGGCAGGGCCAATCAAGCTGACACAATCGGTAAGGCCCTGCAAGATGCGGGGCTTTTTTTGTTGCGCTCACAAGGCTTACGGCAGAATCCCGCAGACGGAAACGGTAGCGGACAGTACACGGCAACAACACAGCAACAGAACAACAACCTCCCTGTGAGACGAAATAATCGCCCGCCAATGAGAGTGAACGAGAGCAAAACAGGAGTAACAATGACTGCAGCAGTCGAAGAGACTGGCTTAGGGCAGGCGGCAGGTAAAGCCGCTACCTTGGTACGCGATTCGGTCAAGACCGTGATCGCCGCATCGATGGTCGGTACCGCCATCGAATTCTATGACTTCTACGCCTACGGCACCGCCGCGGCAAACTACTTCCCGCACATCTTCTTCTCCGCGAAGGACAACCCCACCGTCGCACTGCTGATGAGCTTGCTGACCTTCGCCATCGCCTTCATCGCCCGCCCGCTGGGCTCGCTGATCTTCGGCCACTTCGGTGACCGCATGGGCCGCAAGACCACGCTGGTCGTCAGCCTGATGACCATGGGTGTCGGCACCTTCCTGATTGGCTGCCTGCCCACCTACGATCAGGTCGGCGTTGGCGCAGTCGCCATCCTCTGCCTGCTGCGCTTCATCCAGGGCATCGGCCTGGGCGGCGAATGGTCCGGCGCGGCACTGGTCGCCACCGAGAACGCGCCTGAAGCAAGCGCGCACTGTACGGCTCCTTCCCGGAGCTCGGCGCCCCGATCGGCTTCTTCCTGTCCAACGGCACCTACTTCGTGCTCGAATCCTTCAACAATCAGGACGCGATGCTGGCTTGGGGCTGGCGTGTGCCGTTCCTGCTGTCCGCCATCCTGGTGATCGTCGGTCTCGTGGTCCGCGTTCACATGGAGGAGACCCCGATCTTCCGTATGGCTCAGGAGCAGAAGAAGGTTGTCAAGTCCCCGCTGACCGAGGTCTTCCGCAAGTCTTGGCGTCAGGTGCTGCAGGCCACCTTCCTTGTGGCTGTGACCTACACGCTGTTTTACACGCTCGCCACCTGGTCCCTCGCTTGGGGCACCAAGGAGCAGGGCGAAGGCGGCGGCAACCTTGGCTTCACCAACCAGGAATACCTGCTCATGCTCATGATCTCCATCTGCGTGTTCGCCCTGTTCATCGTGCTGTCCTGCCTGTACGCGGACAAGATCGGCCGCCGTCGCGTGCTGACCTTCTCCTCCTGCGCACTTGTGGTGTTCGCCGTACTCTTCCCGTTCCTGCTGGACGGTGGTCTGGTCGGCCAGAAGAACTTCTTCGCCAACATGGTGTTCCTGTGCGTCGGCTTTGCCCTGATGGGCATCGCCTTCGGCCCGATCGGCGCCTTCCTGCCTGAGCTGTTCGACGCCAACGTGCGTTACTCCGGCTCCGGCATCGGCTACAACCTGGCCGCCATCGTCGGCGCGGCTTTCGTGCCGACCATCGCCACTTGG
>ENA-OQKR01000239-OQKR01000239.1-human-gut-metagenome-genome-assembly--contig:-NODE-239-length-23871-cov-3.378159_pt1 | contig 23871 bp, 27 predicted proteins | sample MGYA00242803_ERZ504806 | MGnify/ENA primary metagenome ERZ504806 (study PRJEB26092, sample SAMD00036399) | human gut metagenome | host: Homo sapiens | study: EMG produced TPA metagenomics assembly of...
GATGCGGGCTATCTCGTCCAGCTCGTCCACAACACCGGGGTCGGCAATGAATGCACGGCAGCCCGGAAGCAACGCGGCCAGTTCGGAAGCTATGAGGCATCCCAAATTGCAGGCATGGGTGCGCATGGCATGAAGAATATCGTCCAGCATGGCGTCATTCACCTCATATACGCCGCCCGGTATGGGCTTCAGCAGTCCGCCGCGCCCCACTATGGCGTCAAACTCAAAAGGTATATTATTAGCTTCCAATTCTTTCTGTACCAGATTCTTGCGGAATTCAAACTGGTCGATGATATGAGAAAAGGAAGACAGTTCGTCTACCGTGTGACGGATGCTTCGTACCAAGCGGGGTACTTCGTTCTCGTATACGGCAATTTTTGTCGAAGTGGAACCGGGGTTGATGACGAGTAACTTCATCGATGTATTTATTATTTACGATTTACAATTTGATAGTTGCGAAATATCATTCGCAGTTTCCGAACCGCAACTGGTGAGGCATGCCATAGCAATGCTGTAATACTTGGACAAGCCGGAATCGCTGCGCGAAGGTAGCACAACAGGGCATATAGGTCCTTGAAGCAACCCCGCCATATCGGCATGAGAGAAAAGGGAGACAGCCTTATAGAAAGCATTGCCCGATTCGATATTCGGGAAAATCAAGACATCGGCCTCGCCGTTGATGGGAGATACAATGCCTTTGATGTCGCCGCTCGTCTTTTCGCAGGAAGTCTTTACATCCAATGGGCCGTCGATGATGACATTTCCGAACTCGCCTGCCTCGGCAAGTTCCACAATATTGACATAATCCAACGAATGAGGGAACTTGGCGCTCACCTTTTCCGTACAATGGATAAGTGCGATACGCGGCTGTTCGATACCAAAATGGCGGCAGGTATGGATGGCATACCAAATCATCTCTATGCGCTGCTGCAAGGTGGGCCGGGGAATGACTGCGGCATCCGAAAAGAACAGCAGTTTATCATAGGTGGGAATCTGCATGACAGCCAGATGTGTCAGAATCTTTCCTTTCGGCAGCAGTCCCTTTTCCTTGTCGAGAATGGCATGAAGCAGATTATCCGTATTGATAATACCCTTCATCAGAATATCCGCACCGCCCTCACGCACGATACGCACCGCTTCGCGCGCCGCTTCATCCTTGTCTTCAATATGCAACGTCTGCACATATTCGGGATATTTCTTTAAAGTAGGATATTTCTCCAAGATGGCCGAATCGCCGATCATCAGAAATTCGGCAATGCCTTCGTCCAAAGCGCGGGCTATGGCATATTCAGTATTGGGGTCATTGGCACAGACTACGGCAATGCGTTTCCTTTTATTTAAGGTCTTGAGATGAGAAGTTAATTGATCAAAGTTCCGAATAGGTTCCATAACGTTAGATTTTTAGCAAATATCTAAAAAAATGTCGAGAAAAAGAACGGTATACTTCATTTTATTTCTATGTTTTATATCATTTTGACAGGTTCAATACGGAGAGCACAGAGTTTCACGGAGTTTTCAGGACAAAAACATATTTCTTTATCACATTTTTCAGACAGAAGAACAAAAGAACATATTCCGCTTTGTCTTTTTGTTCTTTTGATAAAAAAACATGCCATGTCGCAAGACTGAACAAGCCGTGATTTGCCGCAATACCCCTTAAAGAAATAAAAAAAACTCCGTGAAACACTGTGCCCTCTGTGGTGAATTATGTACTTTTGTCACAAATACAGAGAGATATACAATATGAACAGCCTTATTTTTCCGCCATACGTGCACGAGGGCGACCGGGCGATAATTCTCTCCCCCTCCAGCAAGATTGACAAGTCCTTCCTGAAAGGAGCCAAAAAACGGCTGAAGTCATGGGGACTGGAGGTGATCATCGCCAAACATGCAGGCAGTGCGCACGGCACTTACGCCGGAAGCATACAGCAGCGGTTGAAAGACCTGCAGGAAGCCATGGACGATGAGAAAGCCAAAGTTATCCTTTGCAGCCGCGGCGGATACGGTGCTGTGCATCTGGTGGGGCAGCTCGACTTCACCCGGTTTCGCCAGCATCCCAAATGGCTTATCGGCTTCAGCGACATCACCGCCCTGCACAACGTGTTTCAGCAAAACGGCTTCGCTTCGCTGCACGCTCCCATGGCACGGCATCTCACCGTGGAGCCGGAAGATGATTTTTGCTGCCAGGCATTGAAAGACATCCTGTTCGGCAATAAACTGCAGGAAGAAACCTCGTTCAGCTATACCTGCCCGGCACACAAGCTCAACCGCAAAGGCGAGGGAACGGGTATCCTTCGGGGCGGAAACCTGGCGGTGCTTTACGGGCTGCGCGGCACGCCTTATGACATTCCGGCAGAAGGTACGGTACTCTTCATCGAAGACATAGGCGAGCGTCCCCATGCCGTGGAGCGTATGATGTACAATCTGAAACTGGGCGGCGTACTCGAAAAGCTGTCCGGACTGATTATCGGACAGTTTACCGAATACGAAGAGAACATGTCTTTAGGCAAAGAGCTGTACGGTGCATTGGCCGATTTGGTAAAAGAATACGATTATCCTATATGCTTCGGATTTCCGGTGGGACACGTTACGATGAACGTACCGATGATTAACGGTGCGCAGGTCACGCTGGAAGTTGGAAAAAAAGAGTGAAACTAACATTTAACACCACAAAGAATGAAACGGAATTATACAATTATCCCACTGGCGCTGCTGTTGCTCATAGCGATGGTAGCGTGCAGCAATAAAGCAAAGGCAATACCGACAGTGAGGGAAAACACCAAGAGCACGGTCAGCGTACCCAATTCGATGCAGACAGCGCTTACCGGTATGTCAAGGAGCAAGTAGACTTCGGTCCCCGCGTACCCAATACTGCTGCACACAAAGCCTGCGGAGAATATCTTGCAAAGAAGCTGGAACAATTCGGCGCCACGGTATACAACCAGCAAGTGGATTTAACCGCCTATGACGGCACCCTCCTAAAAGCCCGAAACATCATCGGCAGCTACAAGCCCGAAACGAAGAAACGCATCGTGCTGCTCTCGCATTGGGACAGCCGTCCATGGGCAGATGCCGACTCTGACGAGAAAAACCGTCACACACCCATTCTCGGCGCCAATGACGGTGCGAGCGGGGTAGGCGTATTGCTCGAAATAGCCCGCCAACTGGACAAACAGCTACCCGAGCTGGGCATCGACATCGTACTGGTAGATGCCGAAGACTACGGCCCTCACCAATCCTATACAGGCAACCATAAGGAAGAATATTGGGCGCTCGGTTCGCAGTACTGGGCACAGAATCCCCATGTCCAAGGATACAATGCGCGTTTTGGCATCCTTCTTGATATGGTAGGCGCCAAAGACGCCACTTTCTTCTACGAAGGATACTCCGAAGAGTTTGCCAAAGGCATCAACCGGAAAGTATGGAATGCGGCCAATAACCTGGGCTACGGACGTTATTTCGTAAAAGAAAAAGGGAATATCGTAACCGACGACCACCTTTTTGTGTTCCGGAACGCACGCATCCCTACCATCGATATCATTCAATACAGCGAGGAAACCGGATTCTACGAAAACTGGCATACCCTGAAAGATGATATGGACGGCATCGACCGCAACACTCTGAAGGCGGTAGGCCAGACGGTCATGGAAGTTATCTACAATGAAAAATAAATACTAAAGATAAAATTATTATGAGTATCAACGAAGTACAAGATGAAGTAATCGCCGAGTTCAATGATTTCGACGACTGGATGGACCGCTATCAGCTCCTCATCGATTTAGGAAATGAACAGGAACCGCTTGATGACAAATACAAAACAGAACAGAATCTGATTGAAGGCTGTCAAAGCCGTGTATGGCTGCAGGCGGACGAGGAAAACGGCCGAATCGTTTTCCAAGCCGAAAGCGATGCTTTAATTGTAAAAGGCATTATCTCGCTGCTTATCAAAGTGCTGTCCGGACATACCCCGGACGAGATTCTGAATGCGGACCTCTACTTTATAGACAAGATAGGATTAAAGGAGCATCTTTCTCCCACACGCAGTAACGGATTGCTCTCGATGGTGAAACAGATGCGGATGTATGCGTTGGCATTCAAGGCAAAAAGCGCTAATGATTAAGCAGACTGTTGCTATTTCGAGGGTGTGTCAAAACTAACATTCGCTTGCTATTTGTTTCTTTTTAGGCACGGATTACACGGAAAACACAGATTTTCTTTATTCTTTTTCCGTGAAATCCGCGAAATCCGTGCCTAAAAGAAATCATCAAATGTATTTTGACACACTCTCATATATATATCATCGGTTTACTTTTCTTCTCCCTCCACATACTCCAGTATATCTCCCGGCTGGCAATCCAATACCTTGCAAATAGCTTCCAATGTGGAGAAACGGACAGCCTTTGCCTTACCGGTCTTCAGAATAGAAAGATTCGCCGGCGTAATGTCAATCTTCTCCGCCAACTCCCCCAAAGATATTTTTCTTCGGGCCATCATTATGTCAAGGTTTACTATAATCATTTTCTTTTTCCCAATATTCGGTTAAATAGTCAAGTCCTGTTCTTCTTTCATCTTCAATCCTATTGCGAATACCTCGGCCACAATCAATGTAGAAATTCCTAATACCAAAGTAGTTGTATTCACCGTATCCGAAAGATGCAACTCGTAACCATGAACGGAAAAAACATTGCCTACACTCCTAAAAGTAAGATATGCCGGAAGAAGCGCCGTACAGAAACTGATAATCAATGCCGCCCCTAACAGGCGCAAGCGGTGGACGTTCTTCCAGTTGAAGATATCGGACTTGTTGATAGAAATCACCAAGCGGACAAACAGCACAATACTCCAGACACATATAACTATATGGAGAAAATTCAACAAAGTAAAAGCAGTCTGCTCCAAAGTTGTGGATTCCGTATCGACACTGACCATCATCGAGTTGAAAGAGACCGGTACATATTCACCGCTCCTTTCATTATAAACGGAATCTTGGAAAAGGCCGTTATCGCCCAAACCGGAAAGGTGCTCCGGCAGCAGGCTGATGTACTTCATGTTCATCAGTTTTTTCTGGCTTGCCTCGGAAGCATTGCCGTCAATCCCGGCTTCCACACCGGCTTTCACCCCTACGATAAAATAGTAGCCGGTCTCAAAAACCGAATAGCTCAACACGAGCACTACAATCACACAAAGAATATTCAGTCGTCTTTTCATATTTTTAAAGTTGTATCAGTTGCCGGTAAGCGATAAGAGTTCATTACTTTACAAGAGACGGCAAACAACACTGCCGCTACCGCCAGACAGCTCCAATAGGCCGGCTCTCCAAGCAAATCGGATGTATATTTCACATCGGGATAATGCAAACTGAGGAATACCGACAGGCTGTTGTTCAGAATATGTATTAAAATTCCAGGAATCAGACTGCCCGTTCTATAATAGAGCCAGGCAAACAAGCCTCCCGATAATATAGCACCTGCCACCTGTGCCGGATTAATATGGAAAATTCCGAAAATAAGGGCGGAAAGGATAATAGCCTTCACCGGACTGTACCTTTGCAACAATACTTTTGTAATCGCCCCCGAAACAACATCTCTTCCAAGACAGGCCCTAACACCGAGATACAGATAATGCCCAGCCAACCCGATTGCAACACATCGAATGTAGCTCCCATCCAATCAGGCAGGAAAGACAATCTGGACATCACAAAGTCTATCAGGAAAATAGTAGAAAGGCCTATAATGATACTCCATCCCAAATAAGCAACCGACACCGGAGACCATATCCGCCCGTCATCTTTCAAATAGCCCTTCTTCCACAAATAGCAACCCATACCGACAAATCCCAGCAACATACTCGGAGCCAAAGCTATAACGCTTGCAGCATCTATCGTACCACTGACTGCATACGAATAAAGCATGGCAAAAGGCATCACCAACAATGCAGCCAAAATCTGCATTACAAAATAAATCAAAACCAGTTTTATTGCTGTTTTCATCGTTCCTCTTTTTTAAGAGCGTGTAAAGATACACATTTTCCTGCGAACTCGTCAAGCCGCAGCAGCAACTCCCATTAACAACATCATCACCATAGAAAGTGACAGTACCAGCAATGTAATACTCATAAATGCTCTCTTCATAACCGTAGACTTTTTATAATCAGCACTTATTCTTATCTACCTATTCTGTTTCTCAATAAGAATTTATCGTTTTTCGATATGCAAATAAAAGAGCTTTTTCTGAAAAGACAAAGAGAAACAGCATGTTTTATCGAAAAACATAAAAAAGATATGTTTTTCAATAAATATACAAGAAAGAGCTCAATAATGAAAACCTGAAAAGCAGTGTTATGAAAGAATCGCAGTGATTTCAGCCTCGTCCTTATGGAGCTGCGCTATCAGTTCGTCTATGGAATCGAACTTCAGTTCCGGACGAGTGCGACAAACGAAGGACAACCGCATGGGTTGATTGTAAATATCAGCATCAAAATTAAAGATATGCACCTCAATGCTACGGTCTATGCCATTATTCAATGTCGGGCGGTAGCCGATACTCAACATCCCCGCATGCTTTTCCCCGCCAAGAAAAACATAAACGGCATATACCCCGTCAGCCGGAACCAGTTTTTCACAATCGCCAATGCGCAGATTAGCAGTTGGAAAACCTATCTTACGCCCAACGCGGTAACCGTTCACAACCGTACCGTCCAAAAAAAATTGATAACCCAAACAGTTTGCCGCCTCCGAAACGTTTCCTTGCAGCAAAAGGCGGCGGATAGCTGAAGAACTGACCGTCATTGCATCGGTGTAATAAGCCTGCGCCAATAGCACTTCTATTCCCAACTCCTGTCCATAACGCACATAATCCTCAAATCCTTCACTCCGATTATGTCCGAAACGGTGGTCGTAACCTATCATTAAAACCTGCACCCGGTAATCTTGCTTTAATATAGCCATAAATTGTTTGGCCGACAGGCACGCCAAATCAAGTGTAAAATCGAGCATGATGCAATAATCTATCCCGGTACCGGCAAGCAGAGACACTTTCTCATCGCAAGTAGTAAGCAACTCAGGGCGAAAATCGGGTTGCATCACTTTGCGGGGATGAACCGGAAAAGTAATTACCGATGAAGCAAGCCCACGTTCAGCCGCAACTTTACACACCTGTTCTATCAGGAACCGATGTCCCCGATGCACTCCGTCAAAAAAGCCGATAGTGGCTACATTGGGCAGGAGTTCATTACCAGATGTTCCGGTACATAATTGCATATTCACCTCATGCGGTTTGGTTCATTTAAATAAATGGCTCCAGTCTTCACCAGCTTTCGGAACATAAGTGGAAATACCTAATGACCGGGCAGTCATACAATTGGCTTCCGAATCGTCGATAAAGAAAGTTTCTTTCGGATCCAGCCCCGCATCATCCAGCACTTTGCGGAAGATTTCTTCATCGGGCTTCGCCATCTTCATTTCATAAGAAAGAAAAATATGTTCGAAATAATCTTCTACGCGGAATGTCTTATAGGGAAAAGCATGTTCGCAGGACCATTTCCAATGGATTTCGTTGGTATTGCTCAACAGATATACCACATAGTCCTTACGCAGGGCCAGCAATAAATCCAGTTTATAGGTCGGTATGCTCACCAAAAAACTGTTCCATGCAGCATCAATCCGGGCATCGTCAACGTCTTTTCCTATCTTTTCCCGTATCACATTCCGAAAATCGGCACTGGAAATAAGGCCTCTCTCATATTGCTGGAAAAAATCCTGCTGGTGATATAGGTCGAGGGTGTGTTCTACATCCGGCAACCCCAATTCTCTAAAGTTCTCCAAACAACGTTGGCGGTCTAAATCAATCAGCACACCGCCAAAGTCTACTATAAGGTTTTTAATTCCTTTTCTTTTCATTATCTCATTTTTGCATTAGACGTCGGACAAGGCGAATACCTTCGCCCACCCATAATACCAAAGAAGTAGAAGCAATGATTATCATCCATGTCGTAAAATCAAGCGGCTCCGTACGGAATACAGCCCCACCGAACTGTACGATGACAAACTGACCGCCCAGAATGGCAAGTACCACCAACTCCATGCCATAAGATTTAGATATTCCCTTAAAAGCGGAGTCCGATGTTCCAAACACTCTCGCATTGAACAGATTCCAGAATTGCAGCATAACGAAGAAAGTGAAGAAGATTGTAAGGCGTTGTACCGTCATACCGCCTTCTTCATTGTTAAACCGGAACAACATGCCCATAAGCAATGCCAGGAAAACCACTCCCATGCCAAGTATATAATTCCGCATGGATTTGGTTATAATGAAATCCGTACTTTTGCGGGGTTTCTCTTTCATAACACTCTCACTGGGCGGGATAGACGCCAAGGCCAAAGCGGCAAAGGTATCCATAATCAGATTCACCCACAGCATCTGCGTTACGGTCAACGGCAATTCAGTACCCACCAGCGAACCCAACAGCACAATGAACAGTGCCACGAAGTTAATCGTCAACTGGAATACGATGAAGCGCTGGATATTCTTATACAATGAACGCCCCCACATCACAGCCGTACCGATACTGTTGAAAGAGTCGTCCAACAGCGTGATGTCGCTTGCTTCTTTCGCCACAGATGTTCCCGTTCCCATAGACAACCCCACCTGTGCATGGTTCAAGGCCGGAGCATCATTGGTTCCGTCACCCGTCACGGCTACCACCGCGCCTTTCTGTTGCAGTAGCTGAACAGACGTTGCTTATCGGTAGGACGGGCACGCGACATAATCTTCAAGTCCAGCACCCGGTCGAGCGCCTCTTCGTCCGTCAGTTCGGCAAAGGCAGCACCCGTGATACGGTTACGTTCCGTATCTTCCGGTTGCCATAAACCTATCTGCCGCGCAATTTCGGTTGCCGTACCCGGCGTATCTCCCGTTACTATCTTTACGCCGATACCTGCCGACTGACATTTTGCAACTGCCGCAGGCACATCCGGACGTATAGGGTCACTGATGGCCACAACGCCGAGGAAAGACAAATCGTTTTCTGCAACCAATGCCACACAGTCGGCCGGTTCCGTATCGTCTACTATCTTATAGGCAAAACCAAGCGTACGCATCGCCATGTTCTGATAGTTCAGCAACTGAGCCTCTACCGTAGAACGATATTCTACCGCATCCACCCGCTTGCCATCCAGAAGCACATCCTTACATTTGCCCAATACAATTTCGGGAGCACCCTTTACATAAAGTATTTTCTTCCCAATCAGAGGAGAGTGTACCAATGTTGCCATAAACTTCCGTTCGGTAGAGAAAGTCAACTGGTCAAGCACCTTCACGCCCTCTCTCAACTCCAGATAATTACGCTGCTGGCTATTGAGCCACAACAATAAAGCTACCTCCGTAGGATTACCCACGCCTTTGGGCTTCTCTTCCGGAGTCGTTTCCTCCAGAAAAGCTGTAGAATTGGCACTGATACCTTCCATTACCAATTTACTCAAATCATCTTCTCCTATTTTCTTTCCGTCCTTCAATCCGTAGAAATTCGGTTCATACACCTGCATCAGGTTTTGTGTCAGCGTACCCGTCTTGTCCGTACAGATAACGGTAATTGCCCCCATTGTTTCGCAGGCGTGCATCTTCCGCACCAGATTATTGGTGGAAAGCATGCGGCGCATATTCAGTGCCAGACTGAGTGTCACACTCATGGGCAGGCCTTCGGGAACGGCAACGACAATCAAGGTTACTGCCATCATAAAGTACTGCAAAGTAGCTTTCAAAGCAGGCAGCCATTGTTCAAAAGTATGGAATGAGGCAAAATCATAAACCAGGACAACATCCTTTATAAAGAAGATAGCGAATGCAAGACCGGCTACCGAAAAGCCGATTTTCCCTATGAGGTTGGCAAGTTTTGTAAGCTGGATATTCAACGGAGTAGGCTCGGTCGTTTGCTCGGTACTCTGGCGGGCAACTTTTCCGATCTCCGTGGCGTCACCCACAAACTCTACACGCATAACTCCGTGTCCGTCGACCACTGTTGTACCGCGCATCACACGATTGGAAGCATAAGTGGCTTCTTCATCAAAATCCGCCTCTACAGTAGTTTTGGTCACAACAGGCTCACCCGTAAGATTAGATTCATTTATCTGTAAAGAAACGGCTTCCAGCAATTCACCGTCTGCGGGAATTTCCTCACCGGTTTCCAATATAACAATATCTCCTACCACCACATCCTTACGGGGAACCTCCTGTACGTGTCCGTTACGAATCACCTTTACCAAAGTTTCCTCGTTCACTGCATTCAGTAAATCAAACTTTTTATTGGCGTCGTATTCAAAAAAGAAACCAATGCCCGTAGCCAGTAAAATAGCAGCTATGATACCGATTGTTTCGGCATATTCGTTCTCCACTATGGAAATAATCAAAGAGAAGAAAGCGGCCACCAGCAATACTCTTACTACGGGGTCTTCAAACTTTTCCAGATAAAGTTTCCACAAAGACGGGCGCTTCGGAGGCGTCAACAGGTTTACACCATGCTCGGTACGGCTCTTCCGTACTTCATCGTCAGTAAGTCCGACGTGATACAAATCATCCTTTGTTGCAGTCATGCAATTCGTTAGGTTTAAATTGAATTGCAAAAATACAACAATAATTTGTATAGAGAATGTTATTAAATCTTTTTATAGGTTTTACAAATCCGGCCTTTTTCCTTTCTATGAACATCTGCCAGCCACTTCCATAGAAACTTACTTCAAGAGCCTACTAACAAAAACATCTTTTTCTGCCCGAACGGAAAACAAAAAGGGAAATCCAATTGTTCTTAAAGAAGAAATTTAAATACAAGACAATTATGGAAAAGTACATCTGCACTATTTGCGAATATGTTTATGACCCGGAATTAGGAGATCCGGAAAACGGAATAGAACCGGGAACATCCTTTGAGGACCTCCCTGCCGATTGGGTTTGCCCCCTGTGCGGAGTAGGCAAAGATGAATTTGAGAAAGCGTCCTAAGACGCTTTCTTTTCTTTTATATCGCTGCTGGCTTCTACTACATTGACAACGTAATCGCCCAACTTTTCACATTCGGCAATGATATCCATATAGTAGACTCCCATCTGGTAATCATATTCCTTGTTATTGACATCAAGGATATTCTGATTCTTCAACTGGTTGCGGTAATTGTTGATTTCATTCTCGATATTAAACGACTTGTTCACATCAATGCCTTGATGATCCGAACGTTCCACCACCACAATCATCTGCCCGAGAGCATCATCGGTCAGCTTCATCATGAAATGGATATGCTCATATTGCTTTTCTGTGAACTCCTGATTGGTCTGACGCTTGCGATTGATGGTACGTGCCAGATTATAACAACTGTCACCGATACTTTCTATCTCCGTCACTTCGCGCAGCATGGCCCGGATTTGCAGCTTACTTTCAGAACTTAACCGTCCTTCCGACACCTGATTCAGATAATTGGCAATCTCCAGTTCCATGCTGTCGCTGATATTTTCGTACTTTTCTATCCGACTGAACAGCTTATTGAAATCGTCATCTTTCTCGGTATGCAACAGGTCGCGTACCATACCGAACATACGATGCGTACGTTCGGCAAACAGATGAATCTCCTTGCTTGCCTGCAGAATGGAAAGCTCCGCCGTAGAAAGCATACCGCCCGTAATAAAGCGCAGACGGTATTCCTCGTCCTGTTCCTTCTGCGGAATAATAGCGCAGACCGTACGCTCTATAAAACTTCACGAACCATATCAATATCAACACATTGCAGATATTGAAACAAGTATGGAAAGCCGACAGCTTAAAGGAAACGGCAACGGCAGGATCTTTGGTTCCCATTATATTTTCCACAAACCATGATACTCCCTGCGTAAAAGGAACAAACAGGCATAACACCCATATAACGCCGAACACATTGAATACCAGATGCGCCAATGCAGCCCTCCTGGCCTGCGTATTACCGGTAAGCGCCGCAAGATTGGCTGTTATGGTTGTTCCTATATTCTCACCCAGAACAAGTGCCGCTCCCAGTTCGAAGCTAATCCAACCATTCGCACACATGATAAGCGTAATCGCCATCGTTGCAGCAGAGGCCTGCACAATCATGGTCAGTACCGTTCCTATAAGCACAAAAAGCAGTACGGATATATACCCCATATCGGTATAGTCCTGCACAAAAGCCAGCATTTCCGGATTCTGGCTCAAATCGGGTGCATTGTTCTTCAAATAAGAAAGCCCCATAAACAGGAAAGAGAAACCGAAAATAAATTCACCGATGGATTTGCGATTACTTTTTTTGAGAGAAGAGGAGAGGAATGCCAAAGGCTAAGAGAGGAAGGGCAAAAGCAGCTATGTCGACTTTAAAACCTAATGCTGAAATAATCCAGGCAGTAACAGTAGTACCGATATTGGCCCCCATAATAACACCTATAGATTGTGACAGGGTCAGCAACCCGGCGTTGACAAAACTCACTACCATAACCGTAGTTGCAGAAGAGGACTGGATAAGCGCTGTTATAAGCACACCTGTCAGAACGCCGGTCACCCGGTTGGTCGTCATAGCGGTTAAAATCTTCCGCAAGCGGTCGCCGGCGAATTTTTGAAGTCCCTCACTCATAATTTTCATTCCGTAGAGGAACAATGCCAATGAGCCAAGCAGCTTTAAAAAATCATAAAAAGAATATTCCATCTTTAATTAGTTAAAGTGTTTCATTGTACCATTTGTTATAATGTCCTATATTTAGCGTATTAATAATCTCAAAAAAAGACACCATGAAACATATGTTACAAATTTGTTGCAAAAATAATAATATTTCTAAAGAATTCCCTATAGGGAGCTCACTTTTGGATATTTATTACGGTTTTAATCTTAATTTCCCCTATCAAGTGGTCAGCGCCAAAGTAAATAACCGTTCCGAAGGGCTGAATTTCCGGGTATATAATAATAAAGATGTGGAATTTCTGGATGTACGGGATTCCTCCGGCATGCGTACGTATGTCCGCTCACTTTGTTTTATCCTATATAAGGCTGTCAGCGAATTGTTCCCGGAAGGGAAGCTGTTTGTAGAGCATCCCGTATCCAAGGGCTATTTCTGCAATCTCCGCATCGGACGTCCTATTGAGCTGGAAGACGTGTCGGCAATCAAGAAGCGGATGCAGGAAATCATAGCCGAGGACATCCCTTTCCGCCGTACCGAATGCCATACCACCGAAGCCGTACGGGTATTCAGCGAACGGGGAATGAACGATAAGGTAAAGCTGTTGGAAACCTCCGGCTCTATATACACCTATTATTATACATTGGGAGATACGGTAGATTACTATTATGGTAATCTGTTGCCCAGCACAGGTTTTATCAAGCTGTTCGACATCGTAAAATATTATGACGGTCTGCTGCTGCGTATCCCCAACAAAGAAAACCCGACCGTACTGGAAGAAGTGGTAAAACAGGAAAAGATGCTTGATGTATTCAAGGAACATCTGCATTGGAACTACATCATGGGGCTAAGCAATGTAGGCGACTTCAATCTGGCATGTGAAGCCGGACATGCAACCGACCTCATTAACGTAGCAGAAGCCCTTCAGGAGAAAAAGATTGCTCAGATTGCCGATGAAATCTATCACCGGGGAGAGAACGGCGACCGCGTAAAGCTCGTATTGATCTCCGGCCCTTCTTCGTCCGGAAAAACAACTTTCAGCAAACGGCTTTCGGTGCAACTGATGACCAACGGCCTGCGCCCCTACCCCATTTCTCTGGACAATTATTTTGTAGACAGGGAAGACACCCCGCTGGACGAAAACGGCAATTATGACTACGAATCTCTCTACGCCCTCGACCTTGAGCTGTTCAACAATCAATTGCAAGCTTTGCTACGGGGAGAAGAAGTGGAACTTCCCCGATTCAACTTCACATTGGGCAAAAAAGAATACAAGGGAGACAAACTGCGCATTGACGAGCACACCATTCTTATATTGGAAGGAATCCATGCCCTGAATCCGGAGCTCACTCCGCAGATTCCTGCCGAAAACAAATACAAAATTTATGTATCTGCACTGACCACCATCTCACTGGACGATCACAACTGGATTCCTACTACGGACAACCGCCTGTTGCGCCGCATCATCCGCGACTTCAACTATCGGGGATATTCAGCACAAGAAACCATTTCGCGCTGGCCTAGCGTACGTGCCGGTGAAGACAAATGGATATTCCCCTACCAGGAAAATGCCGATGTCATGTTCAATTCCGCCCTCTTGTTTGAATTTGCCGTACTGCGTTGCCATGCAGAACCTATCCTTACCAGCGTACCGCGCAACTGTCCGGAATACGCCGAGGCCTACCGGCTTATGAAGTTCATCAAATACTTCACTCCGGTACAAGATAAGGAAATTCCGCCGACATCCCTACTCAGGGAGTTCTTAGGCGGCAGTAGTTTCAAATACTAACCCGGCACCCAAACAATCTCTTTGTCCGGAACCGGCAAACAGCTTCGGTCCGGACAAAAATTCCTGCCATACCAAACATTCTGTTAATTCTGGCAGGGAATTACAAACATCCGCATACAACAAACAAAGAAAACTTTAACTTTGTAGGCAAACAAAACAAATCCGGTTATAATGAAAAAAACATTTCCATACTTCTTGCGGTTCTCCTTTGCCTGTGTACCCAAACATTTGCACAAAACCGCGCTGATGAACTGATGAAACAGGCACAGGAAAATCTGGCAAAGAAAGAATACATCAAGGCACGCTATCTCTTTTTACAGGCTTACAATGCCTTCGCCACGCAAGAAAACTATGCCCAGGCTGTAAAATGCGGTGTAAATGCCAGCGCCCTCTATCACCGGGAGAATTATTATAAAGAAGCATTCGAACTGCTGCGCAATGCCGAACTGCTGGTGAGAACCGGCGAACAAAAACTCAAAAAGGACTTTCCTGATTTACGTTTCCGCATCAACAAAGAACGTCTGCAAATGTACATCAGCCTCAAAAACCCCACCCGTGCCAAAGAACAGTTAAACAGACTGGAAGAAACAGCCAAAGCTGCCCAAAATGACTCTCTAAGCAACGACTTTCTGTATACCCAAGCCAGCTATTACTACACTTTCGGCATGAATTCGCAGGGAGATACAGCTTTCAAGAAACTGATAGAACAGTATAAGCAACAAAAGAGCTACGCCAAAGCGGATGAATGCTATCAAAATCTCATAAACATTGCCCTTCGGGCAAACGATACAGAATTAATGGCGCGTACTTACGACAAATACATTACCTGGACAGATTCTGTTAAAGCACTCACTGCACAGAAAGAATTGAATGCATTGAAAAAGAAATATAATGAAAGTCTGACTATCATTCAGGAAAAAGACGACTCTCTTTCCTCCAAACAGCATATCATCACCGGTCTTTGCGTCCTGGCAGCCATTTTAGCGGCAGCATTAGTGGCAGGAGCCATCATATTACTACGCTTCATCCTACTGACACGCAAACAAAAGAAAGCAATCGGCATTGCCAACGAACACAATGAACTGAAGACCGAATTCATCCAAAATATCTCCGCCCAAATGGAGCCTACACTGGCCACTCTCGACCCGAAGCTGCCCGGCGTACAGGCATTGCGTACTTTCTCTGCTCACATACAAGAGCTGTCCGAACTGGAAAACAGCCTATCAGAACCGTATGAAATGCAAGAAGAGAATATTTCGGCCTTCTGTGAAAACGTTATGAACAAAATACGCGGCAAAGTACAGGAAAATGTATCCCTCATTGTCAATGCTCCCAAACTGAACATAAAGATTAATCCGGAACACCTGGAACGCATCTTACTACATTTGCTTGAAAACGCGGCCGAATACACCCCCGCCGGCGGAAAAATAGGGCTGGACTTCAAAAAACGCGGCGCTCATACACATCAGTTCATCATAAGCGATACAGGCTGCGGCATCGCCGAAGAACAGCGCGAAAACATATTCAAGCCTTTCACCGAAGTAAAAGACCTGACGCAGGGCGATGGTCTGGGATTACCCATCTGCGCGCTGATTGCCGCCAAAATGGATGGCAGCCTTACATTGGACAGTAGCTATGCGAAAGGCACACGGTTTGTATTGGAGCTACACACTTAAAAAAATGAGAATTAAAAAATTGAGAGTTGAAAATGAGTGCCGCCATTATGCTGCACGGTAATTTTCAACTCTCAGTTATCTTTAACTATCTCAACGCTTCCACTTCTTCCGGTGTCAGCGGAATCTTTTTGCCTAAACGGCGTGCACCGGTTTCCGTTATCAGATAGTCTTCTTCATTGCGGATACCTCCGAAGTTGCGGTATTCTTCCACTTTATCATAATTAATGAAGTCTTTAAACTTCTTCTCTCCTTTCCAAAGGTCTATCAGTTCGGGGATAAAGTAAATGCCCGGCTCAACGGTATGTACAAAACCCGGTTCCAGAGGAATGGCAAGACGCTGGCTCTTACGACCGAACTGCGTACTCTTAGGCTGACCGTTGTAACCGACCCAAATCTCGCCGAGGTTTTCCATATCATGCACATCCAGCCCCATCATATGCCCCAAACCATGAGGATAGAACAAGGCATGTGCGCCTTCGCGTACAGCATCTTCGGCATTGCCTTTCATCAAACCGAGTTCTTTCATGCCCTCTACCATTACGCGGGCGGAAAGGTCGTAAACATCCATATAAGGAATACCCGGACGAAGCGCTTTGACAGCCTCCAAATGCATTGCATTCTGAATTTCATAAACAGCCCGCTGACGAGGGGTAAACGTTTTATCGGCAGGAATGGTAGAGGACATATCGCCCGCATAACCCGACTCCACTTCCGCACCGGCATCAATCAGGAATAAATCTCCCGGCTTCACCTTATTGCCATGATAATGATTGTGCAAAGTCTGTCCGTTGACGGTGGCAATCGTTGCAAAAGAGAGCTCGCAATTATTGGATTCGGCCACCCGGTTCATTTCTGCTACGACTTCGTATTCGTACATACCCGGACGAAGTACTTTCATAGCCGTAATGTGCATATCAGCCGTCACATTACATGCCTTTTCTATCTCTTCTACTTCTTCGGCAGACTTATAACTACGTTGTGCCACAATTGCACGGATAAATGGAACAGAACCTTCCTGGCGTGCAGGCGGAATGCCCAACCACTCCATCAGTTTCAATTTATGCTCCGCCCTGTAGGGAGGCAGGTAATGCACTGTCTGTCCCTTGCGCACTGCTTTATGCAGATAGTTCATGATTTCGGCAGAAGGCATTACTTCCGTTATGCCCACACGCCCGCTTTTCTCTTTCAGGGTAGGCTGCGTTCCCATCCATACGATATGGTCAATCGTAAGTTCATCGCCAAATATAATCTCCTTGTCCTCATCAATATCGATAATCGCCGACAAACCGGCAAACGACAAACCGAAATAATACAAGAAGGTAGAATCCTGACGATAACGGAAAGTATTGTCCTCATAATGCAGTCCTTGTTCGTCATTACCCAAAAACAGCAACACTCCTGAGCCTATATTTTTCTTCAACAGGGCCCGACGCTGTATATACGTTTCTTTAGCAAACATAATGTTCATAGTTTTAGTTGTTATACCACAAAGATAAAGAGAATATTTGAAAGGATAAGGAAAATCAGGAAATACTGACTAACAGCCCAACAAGAAAAAGCAACCGAACCGCAGCTTTCTTGTTAAATATAACAGAAGAAGATTTTTCGTTCCCGAACTATTCACTATTTTTGCAAAAAGTGCGAAGATAAAACTTATCTTTGCAGCGGATAAATAATGTAAATTATGGCACAAGGCTCCCGACAAATACAAACCCAAGCGCAGCAACAGATACAGACGCTGTCACCACAACAGATTCTGGTAGTAAAGCTGTTGGAACTTCCGGCAATAGAGCTGGAAGACCGCGTACGTGCCGAACTTCTGGAAAATCCGGCACTGGAAGAGGGAAAAGATGATACATCCGGCGATGAATATTCCGATACCCCCGATGCAGACTCCAACGCAGAAGATGGTGGAGATACCGATTACGATTCTCTGAGCGACTATCTCAACGAGGATGACATACCCGACTATAAATTACAGGAAAACAACCACAGCAAGGGAGAACAAGCCGAAGAGATACCTTTCTCCGATACGACTTCCTTCTATGAAACCCTGAAAGAACAACTGGGTGAGCGCAACCTTACCGAACACCAGCGTGAACTGGCGGAATATCTCATCGGCTCATTGGACGACGACGGACTGCTGCGCAAATCACTGGACAGTATCAGTGATGAGCTTGCCATTTATGCCGGCATCGAGGCCACTACCGGAGAACTGGAAGAAGCATTGAGAATCATTCAGGATTTCGACCCTGCCGGATTGGGAGCCCGCAACTTGCAGGAATGCCTTCTCATCCAGATACGGCGCAAGATAGAACAGCAGCACTTCACTCCCAATCCGATTCTTTATATTGAAGAAGCAATCATTTCCGAATGCTACGAAGATTTCACCCGTAAGCATTGGGACAAAATACAACAGAAACTCGGACTGGAAGAAGATGCTTTCCAGCAAGCCATAAAAGAAATCTGCAAACTAAACCCGCGTCCGGGAGCGTCTTTGGGTGAAGCTATCGGCAAGAACCTGCAACAAATCGTACCCGATTTTATTGTGGATACCTATGACGACGGCACTATCAACCTGTCGCTCAACAACCGGAATGTTCCCGAACTGCGCATGAGCCGCGATTTCACCGAAATGGTAGAGGAACACACCAAGAACAAGGCAAACCAGTCCAAGGAATCCAAAGAGGCCATGATGTTCCTGAAACAGAAAATGGATGCAGCTCAGGGATTTATCGATGCCGTCAAGCAACGGCAGAATACTCTGATGACTACCATGCAGGCCATCATCGACCTGCAACGCCCTTTCTTTCTCGACGGTGACGAGTCATTGCTTCGCCCCATGATATTGAAAGACGTTGCCGAGCGCACAGGACTCGACATCTCAACCATCTCCCGCGTCAGCAACAGCAAATATGTACAGACCAACTACGGCATCTACCCGCTGAAGTTCTTCTTTAACGATGGATATGTTACGGAAGACGGCGAAGAAATGTCAGTCCGAGAGATACGGAAAATACTCAAGGAATGCATCGACAACGAGGACAGGAAAAAGCCCTATACCGATGACGAGCTGACCGAGATATTGAAAGAGAAAGGATACCCCATTGCCCGTCGTACCGTAGCCAAATACCGCCAGCAATTAAACATTCCGGTAGCAAGGCTGAGAAAATAGAAACGGCACAAGGCAATCCAAACGGTAGAGTGATAATGCAAAAATAAAAAAATGGCAATAGAACAACATATTATAGCAGATAAAAACCTTATCAGGACAGCCAGGGTAATTTCGATGATATTTACACCATTCTCCATACCTTTCATGGCATTTCTGATTCTGTTCGTATTCTCATACCTGCGAATCATGCCCCTGCAATACAAGTTGATTGTATTGGGCGTAGTATATTGTTTTACAATCCTTATGCCCACACTGACTATTTTCCTCTTTCGCAAAATCAACGGATTCACTCCTGAGGATTTAACGGAACGGAAACGGAGATATGTACCTTTCATCCTGACCATCACTTCCTATGTGTTCTGCCTGATCATGATGCACCGGCTGAACATCCCCTGGTATATGACAGGAATTATCTTTGCCTCTCTTATCGTGATGATTATCTGTGTCATTGTCAACCTGAAATGGAAGCTCAGCGAACACATGGCGGGAGCCGGTGCCATAATAGGTGGGCTGGTTGCTTTCAGTGCCCTGTTCGGATACAATCCGGTGGGCTGGCTGTGTATATTCATTCTCGTAGCAGGCGTATTGGGCACGGCACGGATTATCCTGCAACACCATACGCTCGGTGAGGTAATGGGCGGATTTGCCGTAGGACTGATTTGTACCTTGCTGGTACTTCATCCGCTCAGCAAACTGGTATTCCGTCTATTCAGCATATTCTTATTTTAAATATCAAATATTAACTCTTAAAACTAACGATTATGAATTTTCCTAATGATGTAAAGTACACGAAAGAACATGAATGGATTCGTCTCGAAGGAGATGTAGCTTATGTAGGAATTACCGATTACGCCCAAGAACAATTGGGAGATATCGTATTTGTCGACATCCAAACTGTAGGCGAAACATTGGCAGCCGATGAAGTATTCGGCACCATCGAAGTAGTAAAAACCATTTCCGACCTTTTCCTGCCCGTTGCCGGAGAAGTGCTGGAACAAAACGAAGCATTGGAAGAGCAGCCCGAACTGGTTAACAAAGACCCGTATGGCGAAGGCTGGCTCATCAAAATCAAACCCGCTGCCGATGCAGATTTCGGCAGACTGCTGGATGCAGAAGCATACAAAGCACTGATTAATAATTAGCGTTTAGTGATTAGTGTTTAGTGATTAGGGTAATGATTAGCAGTAATAATTTGTTTTAAAATCTTTTCTCATCAATCCCCTAATCACTAAACACTAATCACTAAACGCTAATCACTAACCACTAATTTAAATAATATGTCTCCAATTGTTAGTATCATCATGGGCAGTACTTCCGACCTTCCTGTCATGGAAAAGGCCGCACAGTTGCTCAACGATTTGCATGTACCGTTCGAAATGAACGCCCTCTCCGCCCACCGTACTCCGGAAGCAGTAGAAGAATTTGCCAAAGGGGCACGTAAACGCGGAATTAAAGTTATTATCGCGGCAGCCGGCATGGCAGCAGCCCTGCCCGGTGTTATTGCAGCCAATACCACACTGCCTGTAATCGGCGTGCCCATAAAAGGCTCCGTACTCGATGGAGTAGATGCGCTTTATTCCATCATTCAGATGCCTCCGGGCATCCCTGTGGCCACCGTAGCCATCAACGGAGCAATGAACGCAGCTATTCTTGCCGTGCAAATGCTCGCATTGAGCGACAAGGAACTGGCAGAAGCCTTTACTGCTTATAAAGAAGGTCTGAAAAAGAAAATCGTGAAAGCAAACGAAGACCTGAAAGAAGTTAAATACGAGTATAAAACAAACTGAAAGAAGTGATTGATAATCACTGACCATTAATCACTAATAACGTGGATATATTCAATTATTCCCGACGGGAAACATCAGAAGTGAATATCGGAGCCACCCCTATGGGCGGCTCCAATCCTATCCGCATACAAAGTATGACCAACACTTCCACGCAAGATACCGATGCGTGTGTAGCACAGGCCAAACGTATTGTGGATGCCGGTGGAGAATACGTACGTCTTACCACTCAAGGTGTCAAAGAAGCAGAAAACCTGATGAATATCAACGCAGCCTTACGTCAGGACGGCTACATGACACCATTGGTAGCCGACGTACATTTCAACCCGAAAGTAGCAGATGTGGCAGCGCAGTATGCGGAAAAAGTCCGTATCAACCCGGGCAACTACGTAGACTCCGCACGTACTTTCAAGCATCTGGAGTATACCGATGAAGAATATGCACAGGAACTCCGGAAGATACGCGACCGTTTCGTCCCGTTTCTGAATATCTGCAAGGCCAATCATACGGCTATCCGTATCGGTGTGAACCACGGCTCGTTATCCGACCGTATCATGTCGCGCTATGGAGACACTCCCGAAGGCATGGTAGAATCGTGCATGGAGTTTCTGAGAATCTGCGTTGCGGAGCAATTCATGGACGTAGTCATTTCCATCAAAGCATCCAATACGGTAATCATGGTGAAAACCGTACGTTTGCTTGCCCACATCATGGAGAAAGAAGGGATGCACTTCCCCTTGCACCTCGGTGTGACGGAAGCCGGTGACGGTGAGGACGGACGCATCAAATCGGCCTTAGGCATAGGTGCTTTGCTGGCAGACGGGTTGGGCGATACCATCCGCGTATCTTTAAGTGAAGCTCCCGAAGCAGAAATTCCTGTTGCCCGGAAATTGGCGGACTATATTGTACAACGCCGTAACCACCCTTACATACCGGGTGCTGTAGCTCCCGAATTCCAGTACTTGTCTCCTGAACGCAGAGCCACGACAGCCGTGCGCAATATAGGCGGAGAAAACCTTCCCGTTGTCGTTGCCGCACGCTTGGACGGCAATATGGATTTCAATCCGCAGTTTATGCCCGACTATGTATACGTGGGCCGTCAATTGCCCGAATCTCCCACCGAAGGCATACAATACATTATCGATGCCGACCTTTGGGAAGGACAAGCCAACACATGGCCTGCATTTAAAGGCGAACAGCTGCCGTTTATCAGCGGATGCAGCGCATCACTGAAATTTCTGTTTATCACCTATATGGGATTGAACGACGAAGTAATTGCCGGACTGAAATACCACCCGGAAGTGGTACTTGTCGCACAAAGCAACCATCCCAACAGACTGGGTGAATACCGTGCATTGGCGCACCAACTGATGAATGAAGGATTAAAGAATCCACTTGTCTTCTTCCAGCATTACGCTGAGACTGAAACTGAAAATCTGCAAATCAAATCGGCTGCTGATATGGGAGCACTCATCATCGACGGGCTCTGCGACGGTATTTTCCTTTTCAACCAAACCGGCAAGGAAAGCGATAAGGCAATAGACGACAAGGTTATAGACACCACGGCTTTTGGTATCCTGCAGGCAGGACGCATCCGTACCAGCAAAACCGAATACATATCCTGTCCGGGGTGCGGCCGTACGCTCTACGACCTCGAAAGCACCATTGCCCGCATCAAGCAAGCTACATCACACCTGAAAGGACTCAAAATCGGAATCATGGGTTGCATAGTCAACGGTCCCGGTGAAATGGCCGATGCCGATTACGGATATGTAGGTGCAGGACGGGGCAAAATCAGCCTATATAAGAAAAAGGAGTGTATCGAAAAGAATATCCCCGAAGAGGAAGCCGTAGAAAAGCTGATTGAACTTATCAGAAAGAACGGAGATTATACCGAGCGGTAGGTTTCTTATCCTTCACCACAAAAAAAGCGCAGAGCCTCACAGAGTTTTCTTTTGTTCCGGATGCGGGTAATGCTTACCGGATTCCCAAAAGCTGTGAGACCCTGTGTTTTTTTGTGATGAATCCTAATATCTGAAACTCAAAAATACACGGAAGGATTTTGACTTCATCTTCCACTTGTCACTTTCAATTACATCCTCAAAGTCCGGAGCATCATAATCCATACCTTCCTCATCAAAAGAAAGTCCGTTATAAGTAGCTTTCTTCGCCCAACGATGCTCTATACCGACCGAAATTGCTTTATAGGCAACAGAAGCACCAAACGCAAAATTGGAAACATATCCGTGTCCGAAGCTGTCATCGATGACCACCATAGAATAAGTAGGCACATAATGGAAATAGGCAGCCACTTTCAAATCGCCTACCGGATTGACTGTGACGGAGGGACCTACGTGCATAGACGCATCTATCTGATGAATACCCAAATCAAAATCTTCCTCGTAATAGTCTTCATAACCACTGCTATAATCATTATAAGCACGTGTGTACGAACCACCTTCCGCAAAGACGTCCGGTTCGGAATACTTGGCATACGAAAGTTCAAACCATGTTGCGTCAATACCGAACTTAATCATATTCAGCAACGGCTTCTTATGCAGGTAATACGTTTTTCCGAAAGTCAGAGAAACACCGAAATCACTTTTCCATTCCGCTTCGGCATCTACTTTATCCGTCAACGTTTGGTTTGTAATATAACCGATATTAAAATAACGTGAGTTCGAAATAAAATCAAAAAATAGCAAGTTGTCCGTCATTGACAAAATTTACGTCAATGGCGGGCTTCTTTTCAAAAAAGCAGTATGCCGCGATAGCCGACAAGGAGTTGGCTATA
>ENA-OQKR01000244-OQKR01000244.1-human-gut-metagenome-genome-assembly--contig:-NODE-244-length-23685-cov-3.027549_pt1 | contig 23685 bp, 12 predicted proteins | sample MGYA00242803_ERZ504806 | MGnify/ENA primary metagenome ERZ504806 (study PRJEB26092, sample SAMD00036399) | human gut metagenome | host: Homo sapiens | study: EMG produced TPA metagenomics assembly of...
AACAACAGTAAAAGTGAACCCATCATTTTTATTTGCAGCACTTCCGGAAACAGTTTTTGTAATTTTTAAAGATTCTGCATCAGCTTCTGTATTTTCAAATCCTGCCCCTTCACTTTTCTGATTGGTTGCTGCACTCGTTGTTGCAATGCCTGACACCTTTAAATTTCCTGTCTGGGATCCGTTGTCTTCTGTCTCCCATACAACCTGAACGTCTAACAAATAAGACTGATCAGAATATGCAATATTGGGATTGTGTCCCGGATTCTCTCTTAACATGAAGTGATATAACCCCGGAGCTGTAAATCTAATTCCGTCGAATAACTCATCATAAGACAATGTTTCACTGGAACTTGCTCCGCCTGCTGCCTTTGTCTTCCATGCTGATGTAATCTGCGCCGTCTTTGTAGCATTATTCTGTGTCATTTCACTTCCTTTAAATGTCGGTGTGCTCGAAGCATTGGTTCCGATTGCATCAGAACCTGTGTACTCTAATGCAAAATCAAATGTTTCTGAATCATTGAGTAATCCATTTTCTGCAACTGACCAGGTATTGGTAATCTGCCTTCCAGGGCCAGAATATCCATTAACACTAATTCCCTGTGTTTGCGAATTCGCTGCAAATGCAGTTAATGACATACCCATAAGCATTGCTGTGGACAGCATAGATGCTACCAGTTTTTTAGTAAACTTTTTCACCCCCACCTACGTCGGTGTGCTCGACCGCACCGACAAGACCCGTGTGGAACGCTATCTCAACGGCCGCGCATCCGACATCGCCACCATCGACAAGAACACCGGTACGAAGGATGCTTGGAAGCATGTCGATCTCGTCATCTCCGGCAAGACCGCGAAGCTCTATGTCGATAAGAAGTTCGTGGCGAGCAACGTGAACGGCGAGGATCTTAAGAGTATTCTTGGCGGCTCAGGTGGTGTGCTGCAAATCGGCAAAGGCAACTGGGGCAACGGTGAATACTTCACCGGTTTGCTTGATAATTTCATGATTTATGGCTCCGCGCTTTCCGCAGCCGATCTCGGCATCGCATCGCCTACTGCAATCGAGATTTCCGGTTCCAATGTGAAGGACGGCGAGCTGAGTCTCAAGGAAGGCAACTCCGCATCCCTGTCCGCAACCGTCACCCCTGAAGGTGCCGATCCCACAGTGACGTGGGAATCCAACAATCCTGCTGTGGCTACTGTGGATGCCAACGGCAAGGTCACCGGCGTGAAGGCCGGCACCGCCACCATTACAGCGGCTTCCGAAGCTGACGCCGCCAAGACCGCCGAGCTCAAGGTCACCGTCACCGAGGTCAAGGCCGATGACGCCTACGGCTACGTGATGGTCCACTTCATCGAAAACAACAAGGGCTACGCCGAAAAGGTCTACCTCGACATCTCACGCGGTGATGACGCCACCCAGTGGGACACGCTCAACGGCGGCGAGCCGATTCTTGTGAGCAACGAATCCACCACCGGCGTGCGCGATCCGTTCATCGCCTACAACCCCGAGTCGAAGACCTACTACGTGCTGGCCACCGATTTGCGTGTGTTCGGCAGCGATAATGCCGGTTGGGGCACGTGGGCTACAGGTTACAGCACCAAGTTGCATGTGTGGTCGTCCAAAGATCTCATTCACTTCAACGACATGACGGAACTGGAGACCGCCACCGCCGACAAGTACACTGCCAATCCGAACAAGAGCCAGACGCTCACCGATTCCGTGACCGGCAAGACCATCTCCGAGATCGGCATGGCATGGGCTCCTGAGGCTACGTGGGTGCCGAACTTCTATGATCTCAACGACGACGGTCAGCTCAACGGTTCCGATAAGGACAACCCGAAGAACCAGCAGGGCGGCGCATTCGTTGTGTATTGGTCTGTCTCCGCCAAATACGATGGCGAGAACAGTCAGCCCGGCAAGAAGGTGACTCACGTGCTGTGGGCCGCCACCAAGGACTTCACCAATGAGACCTACATGTTTGGCGGCGTCTTCGTGCCTAACAGCAAGTACAACCGTGGCAACACCATCGACACCACGATGCTGCAGAACGGTTCCCGCACATACCGCACCACCGGTTCCGGCGTGATCTTCATGGAATACACCGATCGTGCCGATTGGTGGCGTGCCAACGACCAGGGCCAGTACGCGACCGACCCGGCCAAGGGCTGGGTGTTGCGCCAGACCAACATCGGACACACGCTCGGCAGCGCGCAGGAAGGTGCCAACGGTTTCAAGGTCAACGGCGAAAACAAGTGGTACATGTTCGTCGACAACTATGGATCTGTCGCCTCCGGTGCCCGCTACGGCTACAACCTACTCGAAGCCGACAACCTCGATTCCGAGAATCCGTGGAGCGTCCTGAAGGCCGACGATTACTTCCTCACCGCCAACACCAAGCACGGTGGCGTGGTCTCGCTCACCAAGGCCCAGTACGACGCGATCCGCGCGGCTGACGCCAAGGCTTCCGACAACGCCGACCTGAAGGCCGAGGATGTGACGGTGGATAAGGGTGCTGCCGATACGGACATCACTGCCAAGCTGCCGAAGACGCAGCAGGTCACTCTTGCCAACGGTTACGGCACTGCCAAGCGCGACGTGACGTGGGACGTTTCCAACGTCGACACCTCCAAGCCCGGCGAATACACCGTCACCGGCACGGTCGACACCATCGGTGCCAACGAGAACCATTGGAAGTGGACGAACGCCGCCGGCGAGTCGAAGACCGACGAGGACGACCTCATCAACTCCGGTGCGAACGCGAACAACAGCTGGAAGCAGACCGGTGGCTTTGTGGACAATGAAACCGCCAACAAGAACCGCACGCTATACAGCTCCACCGCCATCACCGTGACCGCTAAGGTGACCGTGACCGGCGAAACCGAGCCGACCGACCCGGATCTGCTTGCCGACTTCACGTTCGATGATGGCGATAAGACCTTTGACGGCGGCAACGCGACGGGCACCACGCAGGGCACCGCCACGCTCGCCGACGGCAAGGACGGCAAGGCCGCGAAGCTCAGCAAGAACTTCTGGCTCAACGTCACCGCCAAGAACGGCGACGCTCTGCTCAAGGGCAAGAACGACGTGACCATCAGCTACGACGTCAAGCCCGATGCCTCCAACAACACTGGCTGGACCTTCTTCGCCGCCTCCAACGCCACCAAGCAGGAGTACGGCAAGGAACACTACGTCGGCGTGCTCGACAAGACCACCGGTATTACCGTCGAACGCTACAACAACAACGACGGCAAGCGCGATTCCTCCGGCAACGTCTCATACACCAAGACGAACGCCGACTGGAAGCACGTCGATATCGTGATTTCCGGCGCAACCGCCAAGCTGTACATCGACTCCAAGCTGGTAGCCGTGAACAACAACGGCCAGAAGCTCGCCGACATCCTCGGTGCTGATGGCGGCGTGCTGCAGATCGGCAAGGCCAACTGGAGCAACGGCGAGTACTTCTCCGGTCTGCTCGACAACTTCAAGATCTGGGGCAAGGCCCTGAGCGACGACGAGCTTGGCGTGGAAAGCGCGAAGACCGACTACGCCGCCGCGCTCGCCATCCCGGCGCAAATCACCGGCGACCTGCCGAGCACTGTGCTGGGCAAGACGGTTACTTGGTCCGCGACCGGCGACGGTGCGAAGCTCGTAGCCGCAGACGGCAAGGTCACGCAGCCGAAGTCCGGCGAGAAGGCCGTGAAGGTCAAGCTCACCGCCACCATCGACGGCGTGGATAAGGCCATCACCGCCGAATCCGAAATCCTCAACAACGGCGGCGAAATCGCTTCCTACGTCAAGGATGTCGATCGCTCCGACCAGAACGGTGCCAAGTACGACCCGCTCGCCTACAACGACGATCGTCGCGCCGACTCGCTGTACGTGGCCGCCAAGGCCGCCGATGGCAGCAAATGGGAGACCCTGAACCGTTCGCAGTCGATTCTGTCGGTCAAGTGGGACGGCTCGCAGTCTGCCAAGCCGAATGCGCAGATGGGCTCACCCGCTTTCTTCCGTGCGGAGGACGGTACCCTTGGTGTGGTTTCCTCGCAGAACAACGCCACCGGTGCGATTTACGTGTGGGATGGCAAGGGCACGGTGCCACGTCACCAACGAGCGCGCCATCACCGTGACCGACAACTCCATCGTCACCAACCCGCGCATCGTCTATGATGCCGCCTCCAAGGGCTACAAAGTCTTCTGGACCGATGGCCTGAGCGGCGAAGGCCGTATGGCCACGCTCTCCGACCTGACTGCCAAAGCAACGGTCGGCGAGACGCTCAAGGCCGATGCGGTTGCGATGGGTGTGGGCGACGTGACCGAAGGTCTGCCCGCATGGGCCGGCGAAGGCCAGACCCGCGCATTCGCTGTGAGCTCCTCTGAATTCGATGCGTTCTACAAGAACTATGTCGATCTGCAAAACACCGGCGTCAAGGCTCTGGGCGGCGCAACCGTGGAGAACGGCGCTTCCGCCGAGGACGTCACCGCAGCGGTTTCCGGAACGCAGGCCACAATGACCTACAACGACGGCTCCACGAAGACCTTCAACGTCGACTGGAACGCCGATGATCTGGCCGCCGTGGACACCTCAAAGGCCGGCACGTATGAGGTCAAGGGCACTGTTCAGCAGACCACCGAGGCCATGTACAACGACGCTCGCGCCGATCCGGACATCTTCTACAACGAAGACGATGGCTACTACTACCTCACCGGTTCCACCTATGAGGTGAAGTCCACTGATTCGACCAACAACCAGAAGGACGGCTACCGTTCCATCGGTCTCAAGCGCGCCAAGACCATCAACGGTCTGAAGGATGCTGAGGAACACATCATCATCAAGCCGGAGAACGGCACTCCGGGCCACGAAGACCAGTACCCCGACTCGTTCTACGGTTGGAGCGCGTTCATTTGGGCCCAGGAGTTCCACAAGATCAACGGCAAGTGGTGGATTGTGGCCGGCTTCCACAAGGGTGCCTCGTCCACGAACGGTGGCTGGTGCAACAACACCATCCTCATCCCGTACACCGGCGACGAGCAGTCCATCAAGGATGGCGGATTCCTCGAGGCCGAAAACTGGGGCGAGCCGACCGTGCTGGAAGGCGCCGCATTCGGACGTGACGTACTTCGAGCGCGAGGAGAACGGCAAGGCCCAAGGCTACTGGCTCTTCCCGAAGAGTGCAGGCCTGACCTTGCCAAGGCAAAGATGGGCGATGGCGTCACTCCGCTGGTGGATGGCAGCCTTGAGCACATCTATCAGGCCAGCCAGCAGTTCGAGTACGGCAAGTATGCGCTACCCCCGGAGACAACTCTGAAGGTTCTGATCAGGCAATCGTAGAGGCACCGTTCATGTTCGAGCATGGCGACTACGTCTACATTGCCTATGCGGGTGCCACGGTGGATAAGTATTACAACACCAACGTGATGCGTGCCGCCAAGAATGCCGACCTGCAGGATCTGTCGAGCTGGACCACGGCCGACTTCCCGCGTTCGACACCAACGACACCTACACCGGTACCTACGGTGCGGATGAGGCCTCGTACGAGCGCAAGCAGGCCGGCCCCGGCCACATCTCGCTTGCACATGATGAGGCTGGCAACATCGTCATGGCCTACCACGCACGCCCCTACCCGGAAATTCACTCCGGTTCCGCGGCGGGTGGCCTGTTCGATCAGGACCGCAATACGTGGGGCAAGGCCGTGAACGTGCGCGCCAACGGCATGCTCGACATGTCGCTGACCAAGGATCAGGAGGTCGCTCCGGCCAACCGCACGGTGACCATTACGGTGACCGTAGGCGAGCCCGATACGCCGGTTGAGCCGTCCATCACCGGCATCCGCGTCAAGAGCGAGCCGACAAAGACCAAGTACACGGTGGGCGAGCAGTTCTCCGCCGATGGTCTTGTGATCGAGGCGACGATGTCCGACGGCACGGTGAAGACGCTCGATGCCGCCAACTACACGGTCGGCGACGTGGACATGTCCGCTGTGGGCACCAAGACCGTCACCGTCGCGCTCAAGGCCAACGATCAGCTCACCACGTCGTTCGTGGTGACCGTGAGTGCCAAGACCGAGCCCGGTAAGCCCGGTTCGGGCGACGGTTCCGGCGATGGTGCAGGCGGCGATAACGGTAACGCTGGTACGGGGGCGGACTCCGGTCTGCCGTCCTCTGGTGCCGCCGTGCTCGGCCTTGGTGGTGCCGTGGTTGTGCTCGCCGTTGCCGGCATCTCTCTCACTATCTGGCGCAAGCGTCGCGCCTGAGCGGATCCAAATGCTCCCTCTCAGTCGGCTTCTGGCGGACGGAGAGGGAGCACCTAGTATCACCATAACTTCAATCTTCAATCCATAACTGAACACAAAACCAAACCCACAATCAGAGGAGACATATGGGTAAGTGGAAGAAAGCGGTGGCAGCTCTTGCAGCTGTCCCGATGCTGATGGCGCTGGCGCCAGCAGCAATGCGGTTGAATCGGATACCACCGATTCATCGGCCGCACAGCGGGCGCTGGCAGCAGCCCTGAAATCAAATGCCAAGGCATCGGCAGACAGTGATTTGCTTGCCAGCCTTGACTTCAACAACGTCACGGCAAGTGCCACTGGTACCTTCACCGATGAGGCAACCGGCACCAAGGCAACCATCAACGGTGCCGCCGCAGTAACTGCCAGTAAAGACGGCACTACCGCAGCTCAGCTCGGTTCTGGCTTCTGGCTGAATGTGACTAAGTCGGATGATTCGGCTGTGCTCAAGGGTCTGGATGCGGTCACGATTTCGTATGATTCCAAGTCCGCCAGCACCAATCAGGGCTGGTCGGTATTTGCGGCACCGAATACGAATGCGCAGACCTATCAGCAAGAGCGTTACCTCGGCGTGATGGATCGCACCACTTCGGTGAACGTTGAGCGTTACAACAACGCTGGTAAGCGCGACACCACCGGCAATGTGAGCAAGGATGGTCTCGCCAGCCAGTGGCGTCACGTCGATTTGGTCATCGACAAGGCCGCTTCCACGCTGTACATTGACGGTGAGCAGGCCGCAACCGTAGCCCCAGCTGATGGCGCGAGCTTCGCTCAGCTCACCGATATTCTCGGCGCAGACGGCGGCGTGCTGCAGATCGGCAAGGCCAACTGGGTGAATGGCGAATACTATACCGGCGCACTTGACAACCTCAAGATTTACGGCTCTGCGCATACTGCTGACCAAATCAAGGAAGCCTACGATTCCACGAAGTCCGATGCCGCCAAGGCCGACGCTAATGCGCTGACCATTAACAACGGCAGCACTGATGTGTATTCCAACATCACACTTCCGGCCAAGGGCTCGGTTAACGGTTCCGCGATTACGTGGAAATCCAGCAACGCAAAGGTCATTACCGATGCGGCAGATGGTGACATCGCAGCTGGTGTCGTTGCTCGTCAGAAAACCGACACCAAGGTGACGCTCACTGCCACCATTACCGATGCTGACGGCAACACGGAAACCAAGGAATTCGAGCTGACCGTCAAGGCCGCCGTCGAACAGCCGAAGACCACGGACTATCTGTTTGCGCACTTCACCGGCACCGAAGGTAGCGCTACCGACGAGCAGATGTACTTCGCCACCAGCAAGGATGGCCTGAGCTGGCATGACACCCGCGAGTCCGGCGATCCGGTACTCAGCTGGAACAACAGCCAGACCGGCAACTCTCGTGGTAAGGACAACGGCGTGCGCGACCCGTATCTGGTCCGCTCTCCGGAAGGCGACACCGTCTACCTCATCGCTACCGAGCTGAGCATCCATAACCGTGGCGGTTGGGGCGCGGCCACCGCTACCACCAATGGCAGCACCAACCTAATCGTGTGGGAGTCGCATGACTTCGTCAACTGGAGCGAACCGCGCGCCGTTGACGTTGCCTCTCAGATTCCGGGAGCCGGCATGGCTTGGGCTCCGGAAGCCTACTGGGATGATGTGAACAAGCAGTACATGGTGTACTGGGCCACTGCTTCCGACGCGGACAACAAGTCCGGCGATCGCACCAATATGTACTACTCCACCACGCGTGATTTCGTGAACTTCACGACGCCTGTCAAGTGGATCGACCGAGTCAAGTCCGTTATCGATACCACGATGATTAAGGCCGATGACGGCTATTACTATCGTGTGTCCGGTGACACGTACCTCGGTGTTGAGCGTAGCAAGGATCCGTATGCCACAACGCTCACCACTGGTGACACAATTGCGAATGGTTACTACAACACTGACAGTGATCCGAACCAGTGGACGCTTGTCGGTACATTCGGTGACCTGACTGGTACCGGTCTGACCGGTGCGCAGCTGGAAGGCCCGGAGCTGTTCTTCTACAATGAAGATGACGTGCAGACCAGTGATGCGGGCAAGAAGATGCTCTACGGTCTGATGTGGGACCAGTACTCAGCCGGTAAGGGTTACACCCCATACCGTTCTGCCGATTTAGGCAGCACTGATAAGGCTGATTGGGGCTTTGCCTCTGATGTGAACTTCGGTTCGCTCAAGAAGCGTCACGGCACCATCCTGCCTGTCACTGAAACCGAGTACAACGCAATCCTGAAGGCATTCGATAAGAACAAGGACACCGAGCCAGTCACACCCGATGAAGACGGCTCCGGTCCGATTGCCGAGTATGACTTCGAAGACAGCAAGGGTACCGACACCACTGAGAACAGCAACGACTTGACCTTCAACGGCAACGCCAAGGTCTCCGAGGATGCCGAAAAGGGCAAGGTGCTTAAGCTCGACGGCTCTGACGGCACCTACGCCGAGTTCCCGAAGGGCCTGTTCGATGGCCGTAACAAGCTGACTGTGCAGATGGATGTCAAGTCGGAGATCAATAAAAACCAGTTCACGTTCGCTTTCGGCCAGAACTCCACCAAGTACTACTTCCTGAAGTACAACAACTCCGGCGAGCTCGCCAGCCGCATCACCACCAACTCGTATGGTGCGGAGGACGCGGCTAACGCTACGTTGTCTGGCAACGGCGCATGGCATCGTGTCACGGTCACGTTGGACGACAACGTGATGACCGTGTACTCTGACGGTGCGCAGGTGGCTCAGAACAAGGCGACCAAGAACAAGGTCACCGATTTGGGTAACGATCTGCTGGCCTACTTGGGCAAGTCCTTCTACAACGACCCATACTTCAAGGGTTCGTTCGACAATGTGAACGTGTGGAACCGCGCGCTCACTGCTCAGGAGGTCGAGAAGACCAGCCCGATTGCTCTGCAGGGTATTTCTGTGGGCACTGTGCCGTCTGACCCGAACTCGCTGCGTGGCACTGACGACCACTCTCAGGTGCGTTCCACCCTCGACTGGTCCGCGAAGACCGTCACCACCGTGCTCAACCGCCGTGGCGACGCGGCCAAGGTGCCCGTCAAGGTGACCGTCAACCGTGGCGACGACTCCATCAAGCTCACCCTTGATGGTCAGGCGTTCACCAATGGTGGTACGGCCGACCTGACTAAGGACCGTACTTTGGTTGTCGATTTGGGTGACGGTAATACGGAAACCTGGACGCTGAAGAAGGTCACCGTGGGCAACAACCCGGTGCTGCCCGGCCAGTACGCCGACCCGGACATCGACTACTTCGACGGCAAGTTCTGGATTTACCCGACCACCGACGGCTTCTCCGGCTGGAGCGGCAATTACTTCCATGCGTTCAGCTCCACCGACTTGGTGAACTGGACCGACGAGGGCGTGATCCTCGATGTCAATAAGGACCACCAGCCGACCACCGATGGCGATGAGAACACCGCCATCTCCCCGTGGTCCGTGGGCTCCGCGTGGGCGCCGACCATCGAGAAGAAGAACGGCAAGTACTACTTCTACTACTGCGCGAAGTTGCCGAACGGTACATCCGCCATCGGCGTCGCCGTGGCCGACAACCCGGCCGGCCCGTACAAGGCCGCCGACCAACCGCTGGTCACTCGCACGATGGAAGGCGTCACCGTTGGACAGGCCATCGACCCGTCCATCTTCACCGACCCGAACACCGGCAAGTCGTACATCCTGTACGGCAACGGTTCGCCCGCCATCGCCGAACTCAACGACGACATGGTGAGCATCAAGGCCGGTACGGTGAAGAAGCTCAACGGTCTGAACGGCTTCCGCGAGTCCGTGGTCGTCGCCTACCGCGACGGCAAGTACCACTGGACCTGGTCGTGCGACGACGCCAACTCCCCGAACTACCATGTGAGGTACGGCGTCTCCGATTCCATCGACGGCACCATCACCTACAAGGGTGTGCTGCTGCAGAAGGATTCCTCCAAGAACCTGCAAGGTACCGCGCACCAGTCCGACGTGCATGTGACCGACGCGGACGGCAACGACCGTTGGCTCATGGCCTACCATCGCCACTACACGCCGCTCGGCGTGTTCACCTCCGGCCTCGGCTACCACCGTGAAACCGCCATCGACGAGATCACCTTCGACGCGGACGGCCTGATGCAGACCATTCACCCGACCGACGAAGGCGTGTCCATTGAGATGGCCGATACGACGGCGCTTGATGGCGCGATTGAAGCGGCCGACAAGCTCGGCACCGATGGCTCTGCTTACACCGAGGCCAGCTGGAAGGCATTCGAGGATGCGCTCGCCGCAGCCAAGACGGCCAAGCAGACCTTCCTTGACTCCGGCCTGTCTCAGGCCTGATGTCGATGCCGCCGCCAAGGCCCTGACCGACGCGCAGAATGCGTTGGAGGAGAGCCAGCCCGAGCCGGAGCACCCGGCCGCAGGCACGATCCTCTCCATCGCCGTGACCGCGCAGCCCGCCAAGGCCGAGTACAAGGTTGGTGAAGCGCTCGACGTTGCCGGTCTGGTCGTCACCGCGACCGTGGCCGATGGCAACGGCGGCTCCACCACCCGTGAGCTCGCCGCCGATGAGTACGAGCTGCTCGGCTTCGACTCCTCGAAGGCCTCCGACAAGGTGACCGTGACCGTGCAGTCTGTGGCCGATTCGACCAAGACCGCCACGTTCACCGTGAAGGTCGTTGCCGACGAGACGCCGACTCCGGATCCCGATCTGGCCACTGAGGAAGAGCTCAAGCAGCTCGAAGACGCCATTGCCAAGGCCGAAGCCGAGAAGCTGAACCAGGACGATTACACCGCCGATTCGTGGAAGGCCTACGCCAATGCGCTGGCCCAAGCGAAGAAGGTGCTCGCCAAGGAGAACGCCACCTCCACCGAGGTCCAGGATGCGATTCGTCACCTGACCGAGGCCCGCAAGGCCCTCGTGAAGGTCTCCGCTGATGGCAGAAGCCGGGTGCCGTCATCTCCGGACACTGGTGCCGCCGTCTTCGGCGTGGCTGGTGCCGTGGTGGTCCTCGCCGCCGCCGGTATTGCCCTGACCATCTGGCGCAAGCGCCGTATCTGACCCCTCATTTGCAAAAAACTCTCACTGACGTTGAGTCGGTGAGAGAAATTTGCAACGAGTGGCCTGATTTTGCAAAAGACTCTCACTGAGCACTCCTCAGTGAGAGTCTTTTGCAAGTGGGCCCGAGTCCGCACCGCCCGCATCTTATATAATCACGATTATATTAATCGTGATACAATAAATCGTGGTGCGAATAGGAATTCGCCAACGTATGGCATAGAGGGGCGGGCAGTATGACATTCATCGGACGAGATAGCGATTTACGGCAACTGCAGGAATGTTTCACTGAGCGTAGGGCACAGCTTGTGTTCGTCTACGGCCGCAGGCGCGTGGGAAAAACAGAGACGCTTATTCAACTCGCAAAAGACAAGGAAACCTTATTCTTCGCGGCGCAGAATGCCACTAAAGATGAACAGCTGGCATCGTTCTCCCGTCTCATGTTCGAGGCGGGTGCCCCGGGCAAGGATTATCTGAGTCAATATCCTTCTTGGGAAAGGGCGTTAACCGAGTTAACCCGGCTGCCAGAGCCGAGCGATGGCGGCCGCAGGCTTGTGATATTCGATGAGTTTCCTTATCTGGTCAAATCTGATCCGTCATTGCCGTCAGTGCTACAGAATCTTTGGGACCACACGTTGCGTCATGCAAATCTGATGATTGTGATTTGCGGCAGTGCCATGAGCTTCATCGAAAAGGAGCTGTTGGGAGAAAAATCGCCGCTATATGGTCGTGCGACCGGCATCCTGAAGATGCTGCCGATGCCATATTGGGATGCAGCGCAATTCTTCCCCAACTATAGTAGCGAGGATAAGGCGCTGGCCTACGCAATACTGGGCGGTATCCCGCGTTACCTAGAGGAATTTGACCCAGATGAGACCATAGACGCAAATGTCAAGCGGCATATTCTGAGACGCATTGCTCCGCTATACAGCGAGGTTGAATTTTTGTTGCACGAAGAACTGCGGGAAACTGCGAAATATAACAGCGTGATACGGGCGATCGCGCTCGGCGCAACTTCGCTGAATGAGATCGCGACACACACGATGATGGCAAACGCAACAGTATCGTCGTATCTCGCCAATCTTATGGAACTGGGGATTGTGGAACGTGAGTTCCCAGTCACGGCGAAGCCTAAGGAGCGGGCGAAAGGTTCGCGTGGGCTGTATCAGCTGAACGACAATTTCTTCCGATTCTGGTATTCGTTTGATTTCCGTATCGCTCGGAATTGGAGCGGGGCGATGTGGAAGGCGTATACGAGCGTCATATCAAGCCGGTATTACATGATTTTGCCGGCAAACCGTTCGAGGGTCTGTGCCGTGAATGGATGTGGCGTGAGAGTGCTGCTGGACGGTTGCCCTTCCGTGCGCGTGCGGTTGGCCGTTGGTGGGATCGTCAGGATGAGATAGACGTGATGGCCGTTGACAATGCGTCTGATGCTGCCATTGTGGGCGAGTGCAAATTCCGCAATGCGCCGGTGGACCGTTCCGTGCTGAATCTACTGCGAGACCGTGCTGCGCGAACCGGTATCGGCCAGCGAACATACCTGCTGTTTTCGCTCGGCGGTTTCGATCAATCACTGGTCGACGATGCTGCGGCGTCTCAATCCGACGTTCAGCTCGTCGGCATCGATGAGCTGTTTCATGAATAAATCCCATTTGCGAATAGCTCTCACTGAGTGCTCATCAGTGAGAGCTATTCGCAAATGGAGCCTTACTTCTTCGCCTGAGTGAGCTGGTAGGCCGCAAAGAGAATGGCGAGCCAGATCACGCCGGCGATGACGGCGATGCGGTAGCTGGTGGAGAAGCACATCAGCACCACGACCAGCGCCAGGAACGCCAGCACCACCCACGGGGTCACCTTGGCAAACGGCAGTTTGAAGTGAATCGCGTCCAGTGCCTCCTGGCCGCTCAGACCGGCCAGCTCGGAATCCTCGGGAGCGCCGCCCGCGGCGACCACCTTACGGAACTTCATTTCGGTGAACATGATCATCGTCCAGTTGATGATGCCGGCGATGGTGGCAATCGACATCAGATAGTTGAACGCGAACTCAGGCCACACGAACACCACGACCACGGCGATGGCGGTGATCACGGCGGACGTCAGCACGCCGGCCACCGGCACGCCCTTAGCGTTGAGCTTGCCCAGATACGCGGGTGCATTGCCTTGTTTGGCCAGCGAATACAGCATGCGGGAGTTGGCGTACAGGCCGGAGTTGTAGACGCTCATCACAGCGGTCAGGCACACGAAGTTGAGGATGCCGGCGGCCGCGTGGATGCCCACGGAATCGAAGATTTGCACGAACGGGCTGGGAACATCGTCTCCGCCGATGGTGTTCCACGGTATTACGGCCATGATTACGCCGAGCGCGCCAATGTAGAACACGAGAATTCGCCAGATAATGTCATTGGTGGCGCGGGGAATCGTACGACGAGGGTCCTCGGTTTCGCCGGCGGTGATGCCGATGAGCTCGGTGCCGCCGAAGCTGAACATCACCACGACAAGCGCCATCAACAGGCCGGTCCAGGTGCCGTCCTTAGTCTGCTCCATGAGACCGTTCGGGAAGAAGCCCCCTTCCAAGGTGAACCAGTTGGCAAAGCTCGCTTTGATGCCGGATGCGGTGGGCAGAGCGAAGATGATGACGGCCAGGCCGCCGACGATCATGGCGATCACGGCCACAATCTTGATAATGGCGAACCAGAACTCGAACTCACCGAACTTGGAGACGCCCAGCAGGTTGGCGGCGCAGATAATCACCAAGAACACGGCCGCCGACACCCATGTCGGAATCGCCGGGAACCAGTAGTTTACGAATTTGCCCACCACGGACAGCTCAACCATCGAGACGAGGATGTAATTGAACCAGTAGTTCCAACCGGAGATGAAGCCGGCGCGCTTGGACCAGTAGCGAGTGGCGTAGTAGCTGAACGCGCCCGCCTTCGGATCCTCAACGGACATTTCGCTCAGCGCGCGCACGATCATGAAGATTGCGAAGCCGCCAACCAAGTAGACGAGCAGAATCGAGGGGCCGGCCAGCGCGATGGATTCGCTGGAACCATAGAACAGGCCGGTTCCGATGGCGCCGCCCAGTGCAATCAGCTGGATATGACGGTTCTTCAGTGACTTGCGCAGCGTGGCCGGCACCGGCACGTCGTCGGTTTCGCGCGGCTTCTTAGGCGCATCAGCAGTACTCATTGTGCCCTTCTCTCACATTTCTTGGGTTTTGGCGCACGCGGGGCTTGCCGCGATGCGCAACGTTCGTTATTCTATGCCGCCGTATCGTCTCAGAAATGGTCAATCGTCTATTTGTGCGCTATCGCAAGCGCGGGCGTGGGCGCGGCCGGTGAGCAGGCGAAGCTATAGCGAGCGATGCTTATGAAACCGCACGCTTCACTGAGTTCACTGAATTCACCGTGTTCACTGCGTGGCAGGCATACACATGGTGAAGATGGTGTGGGACACCGATTCGGGAGAGGCCGCGAGATCGGTGGCGAGCCAATATTGCAAAAGCCCAATGCTGCCGGACACGGCGAATCGCATACGCATCTGCGCCTCGGCTGGGTAACCCGCCGAAGATTGCAACTGTTCGCCTACGCCGCGCTGGCTGTAAATCAATCCCAGCAGCTGCTGCTGGAAGCCGATATCCGCTTTCGGGCTCATCAATACCTGCAGATGCTTGCGATTGTCGGCAATGTACTGGCAGATGCGCTCAATAACATGCTCGATGCCGGCAGAATCTGGCTGGGCGAGTAGCTGTTCGAGTGCGGTGGTGACCCAGGCCATGGTTTCGTCTTCAATGTCGTGCAGCAGTTCCTCGATGCTCGCATAATGCGCGTAAAACGTGGAACGATTCACATCGGCCCGCTCGCACAACGCTTTAACGGTGATGGAGCCGAGCGGCTGATTGCGCAGCAACTCGATAAGCGCGTCCTGCATGGCACGTCTCGTGTAGCGGGTGCGGCGGCTTTCCGTCAATTCTTTGGCCATGGCCTTCTCCCCAAATTCCGACAACCCACAATCCAACTGTTGGTTGCAGAACCGACACAGTGTTGTTTTACTTGAGTATAGCAGGAAGTTTTGGCGGGGCCTATGGGGCTAGGTGGCTGCCACGAGCGCGTTGGAGGTGTGCGATGGCGTATATCGAATTCGACCATGTGGTCAAGGAATATCCTTCTGGTAGCAGTGTGATTCGCGCGCTCGACGAGGCCAGCTTTACCGCCGAACAAGGCGAATTAAGCGTGATTCTGGGACAGTCCGGTGCCGGCAAAACCACGGCATTGAACATTCTGGGCGGCATGGATACCGCCACAACCGGCCGCGTAGTGGTCGGCGGACGCGATATTACGGGTCTGCGGAAAAAGGAACTGGTGACCTACCGGCGCAACGATATCGGCTTCGTCTTCCAGTTCTACAATCTGGTGCCTAACCTTACCGCGCTCGAAAACGTGGAGCTCGCCTCGCAAATCTGCCCTGACCATTTCGATCCAGGGGAAACGCTGCGCAAAGTCGGACTGGGGGAGAGGATGGACAACTTCCCCGCGCAACTGTCCGGCGGCGAACAACAGCGTGTATCCATCGCCCGCGCGATTGCCAAAAAGCCGAAGCTGTTGTTGTGCGATGAGCCGACCGGTGCGCTCGATTACGAGACCGGCAAGGAAGTGCTGCAGTTGCTGCAGGATATTTGCCAAACACAAGGCATGACCGTAATGATCATCACGCATAATTCCGCGCTTGCACCGATGGCTCACAAAGTGATTCGCTTCCGCTCCGGCAAGGTGACCAGCGAGGAGGTCAACGCAACGCCGCGGCCCATCGCCGATATCGAATGGTAGGTGATTGGCGATGCTCACTGCAAGACACTCTGTGAAACGCCCCGTGAAACAAGCGAGGCGATTCGTGAAACAACCTGTGAAACATTCTGTGAAACGGCGGAACCTCGACGATAGCGGCGGTCGAGGAGCGGGCGTTTCTGCGGTATTTGCCAAAGATACGTTGCGTTGCTGGCTGCGCAGCTGGAAGAGGTTCGTCTCGATCGCCGTCATCACGCTGCTTGGCGTGGCCGTGCTGACCGGCATCTACGCCGGATGCCGCGATGCTTTTCTGGCGGCCGGTCGTTTTTACGATCAGCAGGGACTGCATGACCTGCAGGTGCTATCCACATACGGCCTGACCGATGATGATGCAACGGCACTGCGCCGAATCGACGGTGTGCAAACCGTGCAGCCCGAACGTTCTCAGACGGTGACCACGTTGGTGGACGGCACCAGAAAACCGTGACCATGCAGGAAATCGGTACCGAAGGGCTTGATCAGCCGTACCTGCAACAAGGCAAACTGCCGAACAAGGCCGGCGAAGTGGCGGTTACGCAGCAATTCCTGAACGATAGCGGACTCAAGATTGGCGGCACCATTACTGTGACGCCACAAGACACCTCTTCATCCGTCATATCGGTAGCGGCCACGGAGACTGACGATTCCAATAATGCCGATACGGTAGGTGTCGCCGCCAATGCCTCGGCATCCGATGCGAAGTCCGCCGCCAATACGGACGCCGACGCCGAGCAATCCCCGCAGTTCCCCACGAAACTCACCATCACCGGCGTCGTACTCGACCCGCGCGACCTCAACAATCCAGACGGCTATTCGGGCATGACCTCCTTCCGGTCCACCTCATCCGAGGACTATACGTTCTTTGCACCCAGCGACGGCGTGACCGGCAATATATACACTGCGATATCGGTTGCCGTCACTGGTGCGTCCGATTTTGACACGTTTTCCGATGCCTACGATGAAGCCATCAAAACCGTGGCCGACCGTATCGAACATCAGATACAGACCACACGCCAGAAAGCCCGTCGTCAACAGATCGTCTCCAGCGCGCAGCGCAAACTGGACGATGCCCAAGACGAGGCCAACGAGCAGCTGGACGAAGCCCAGAAGCAGATCGACGACAACTGGGCCGAGCTGGAAGCCAACAAAACGACATTGCAAGATAGCCGTACCGAATTGGAGAACAACAGGACAACCATTACCGATGGCGAACGGCAGCTCGCCGATGGACGTGCGCAGATTGCATCGGCCCGTCAACAGATCGCGCAAGGTCGCCAGCAGATAGCCGAAGCGCGCACCCAGCTCGAATCGGGCAAAGCGCAGCTCACCTCGGCTCGCAAACAGCTCGATGCGGCGCAAACGGAACTGACTGCCAATCGCACGAAAATCGAACAGGGCATTACCCAAATCGACCAAGGCGTGGCACAAATTGATCAGATGCTGTCCATGATTCAACAGGCCGACAATCTACTGGCGCAACTTGACCCGAATATCGACTTCAACTCACCCACATGGCAGGCCATCAAGCAACTGCTCGCGCGCCTTGGCATTACCCTGCCTGAAGTGCCGTCAATCAGCGATCTGCGGCAACAGCTGACCGCCAAGCAAACGGAACTGCAAACGCAGCGAGACAGTCTGACCCAGCAGAAAGCCGATTTGCAGCGCACATTAAACGAAACCATTGCCCCCGCACAATCCACCTTGGACCAGCAGAACGCGCAACTGACCGCCAAGGAACAGGAAGCGGCTGCAGGAGAGGCACAGCTCAATACCAAATCCGCGGAACTCGAAGCGAATGCCGCAACCCTCGAAACCCAGTCGGCGCAACTTGAAGCGCAGGCCGCCCAACTGGCCAGCGGCAAGCAGCAGCTCGAAGAAGGCGAGCGGCAGCTGAAAGAAGGCGAACAACAGCTCGCGGACGGCAAGGCGAAACTGGATGATGCGCAGTCTGAACTCGATGCGAAGCGAAGCGAAGCGGAAAGCGAATTCGCCAAGCAGCAACGGCGCATCGACGATGTGGCCAACGCACGTTGGTATGTGCAGACACGCGCTTCGATCGACGGATTCAGCTCGCTCAAATCAGACGTCAGTTCCATCGAATCCATCGGCCGCGCATTCCCGATTGTGTTCCTGCTGGTCGCCGTGCTCATGAGCCTGACCACCATGACCCGCATGGTCGAGGAAGACCGCGGACTTATCGGCACCTACCTTGGACTCGGCTATGGCGGACTCGCCGTGTCCAGCCGGTATCTGCTGTTCGCGTTGCTCGCCTGCTTGGTCGGCGGCGGCATCGGTCTGCTGGTCGGATTCCTCGGCATCCCGGCATTCCTGCTGGTGGTGATTGAGGGACTGTATATATTGCCCGGTGTGCGACTCGAATACGACTGGCTGTACGGTTCGGCCGGCATCGTGCTGTTCGTGGTCGGCGTGGGCGTGGCCACCGCGCTCGCCTGCCGCGAGGAGATACGGCACACGCCCGCCGCGCTGATGCGGCCGAAGGCACCGAAAGCGGGCGCTCGCATATTGCTGGAGCGGATTCGCCCGGTATGGAGCCGGCTGAACTTCCTCGGCAAAGTCACCGCGCGCAATATCTTCCGATTCAAGTCGCGCTTGATTATGACCGTGGGCGGCGTGGCCGGTTGCACAGCGTTGATTATCTGCGGATTTGCGATTAACGACACCGTCGACACGATTGGCGTCAAACAATACGAGCACGATCTACCAGTACGACCTGATGGTCGTGGCCAATGACGATGACGCCACCGCGATGCGCAAGCAGGTGGCACAAGATGGCCAAACCACCGAAACGCTGAATCTGCGCGTGGATAGTGGCGAGATGAGCAATGCGGCGCAGGAAAGCGAAACCGTGCAGCTGATGACGGTGCCCAACAATTCGTTGAACAAACTGAACGACATGGTCACGCTGGAAGAGGCCGGTGACGATGGGTGGTTCGAGCTGCCCAATATCTTCGGCAAAGCGGGTGGCGGCACTGTAGCGCTGGACGATAGTGGTGTGATTGTGGCGAAGTCCGCAGCCAATTCGTTGGATATTCATGCGGGCGACACCGTCACGTTGAGCAATGGCGGCAGCGGGCGGGCCAAGGTGAAGGTTGCGGCGGTGACGCGCAACCTCATCGGCTCTGATGTGTACATCAGTGAGCGACTGTACGACCAGAAGTTTGCGGCCGACGGTGTGACGTCTTCGGCTTCGGGAGATGGCACTGCCTCGACCTTGACGTGGAACGCGATGCTCGCCAAGCTGAAAGGTTCCGAGACCGAACAGGCCGAATATGCGGATCGGTTGGGCGAGGAATCGTCGGTGCTCAAGGCCGTGAGCTGTGCACATCTGGCCGCCACGTTTAAGTTCGATTTGATGGGTGCCGTGGTGGCGCTGATTGTGGGGCTCGCCGGCGGCCTGGCGCTGGTGGTGCTGTTTACGTTGGCCAATACGAACGTGTCCGAACGCATCCGCGAGATGGCCACACTGAAGGTGCTGGGCTTCTATGACCGCGAGGTGCACAACTACGTGAACCGCGAGATGATGATATTGACCGGTATGGGTGTGGTGGTTGGTCTGCCGCTTGGCAGGTGGATAGGCGGATTACTGACTGCTGCGTTGAATATGCCGTCGCTGTATTTCGAAGTGGAAGTGCACTGGTACAGCTATGCGATTGCCGTGGTGGCGACGCTGGCGTTCGCGCTGCTGGTGCAGCTGTTCACCAACCCAGTGCTCGATCGCGTAGACCCGGTCAGCTCGCTCAAGTCCGTGGAATAGAGGTAGAAGTTCAATTTGGTGTTGATGAATTGAACTTTTTGGCGGAATATTTACAGTATCATCGCATGTATTCTTGAGCTGAGCGGTTTTCGTGACATATTTCGGTGATACAGTTTGAACTTGTTTTGAACGAGTATCGCGTCTGGTGCGTAACAATCGGGCGGCAGAGAAGAGAAATGAAATCAGTATGGCCGATACGAATGTGAATGGTGGTACACAGCAGGCTACGGGCAAACTCAAGTCTGTCGAAAGCCTGGACCAGACCAACGAGATGGAGCGTGGCCTGAGCAATCGCCACGTACAGTTCATCGCCATTGGCGGCACCATCGGCACCGGCCTGTTCCTGGGCTCGGGCAAGTCAATCTCGCTAACCGGCCCCTCGATCATCTTCGTGTACATTCTGGTCGGTGTCATCATGTTCTTCCTGATGCGCGCCATCGGCGAAATGATGTACCGTGACCCCAGCCAGCACACCTTCATCAATTTCATCACCCGTTACCTTGGCAACGGGTGGGGGCATTTCGCCGGCTGGACGTATTGGGCCGCGCTCGTGCTGCTGGGCATGACCGAGATCACGGCCGTCTCCACGTACTTCATCACCTTCTTCGACACGTTCGGCATCGACCTGACCCATTGGAAATGGCTGATCGAGCTGTGTTTCCTGGTGTCGCTGGTCTCCATCAACCTGATTGCCGTCAAGGTGTTCGGCGAGGTGGAATTCTGGTTCTCGATGATCAAGATCACGCTGATTTGCGCGATGATCGCCACCGCCGTGGTCATGATCGTGATCGGCTACCATTACCCAGCCGTGCAGATTCACGGCGTGGACCACGTGAGCCCGGCCGGCCACGCCGGATTCGACAACCTGTTCGCCAACTTCTCGTTCGCGCCGAACGGTTGGATGGCCTTCCTCATGAGCTTCCAGATGGTGTTCTTCGCCTACGAGATGATTGAATTCGTGGGCGTCACCGTCTCCGAGACCAAGAATCCGCGCAAGGTGCTGCCCAAGGCCATCAACGAGATTATCGTGCGCGTGCTCATCTTCTATGTGGGCGCACTGGTGGCCATCATGTGCATTGTGCCGTGGACCTCGTTCAAGCCGAACAAGGACGGCTCCTTCGCATCCCCGTTCATTATGATGTTCCAGTATGCCGGTTTGAACTGGGCGTCCGCCCTGGTGTTCTTCGTGGTGATCACCGCCGCGTCCTCGTCGCTCAATTCGCTGTTGTATTCCGCCGGCCGCCACCTGTACCAGCTGTCCGAGGTGTCGCCGAACCCGATGCTGAACAAGCTCGGCAAGGTGTCCGATCGCAAGGTGCCGGCCCGCGCCATCCTGGTGTCCGCGGCGCTGATACTGCTGTCGCCGATCGTCAACGCCATCCCCGGTGTGTCCGGAGCGTTCGTGCTGTTCTCGTCCGCCAGCTCCGCGGTGTTCCTGTTCATCTACATCCTGACGCTGATGGCACACCGCAAGTACCGTCGCTCCGCTGATTTCATTCCGGACGGGTTCGTCATGCCCGCTTGGAAGGTGCTCAATACGGTGGCAATCGTGTTCTTCGTGTTCATCTACCTGACGTTGTTCCTTGCGGACGATACGCGCAATTCCGCGATTGCCGGCCTGGTGTGGCTTGTGGGCTTCGGTGGATTCTCTATGCTGCGCGAACGCTACCGTAGTCGCGATTTGAAGGCCGCACTGGAACACAAGGAGTGATTGGACGGGCTGATTGGCTGGCGGCTATTAGTTGGGTGGCTGTTGGCTGTTGGCGGCTGACTGGCTAGCGGCCGATAGCCAATGACTGGGCTGATCGTCAGCCAATCGGCTGCCTATAGGTCTCATTGATACATTCGGTCATCCGATTAGTGCATTTGCGCGGACAATTAGTGCATTCGATCATCGGATTAGTACATCAGTGTGCAATTATTAGTACAATTAGCCGCCTAATTAGTACATTAGGACATAAAACAATGTCCTAATGTACTAATTAGATGCTAAAATACGATAAGTGCCATGTCCTAATGTATGAATTATCGCTATGAAGGGCGGAATGCGATGACGCAGGATGAACTTATGCAAGTGCTGCAGGCCGGTGAATCATCTATGGTCGAGTTCAAGCGCTGCAGCGAATTGCCTCATACGGATACTTTTGAGACTGTATGCTCATTCGCCAATCGTTCTGGTGGCAGCATTTATCTTGGCGTTGACGATGACGGTCAAGTGCTCGGCGTCGATTCTAAGCGCGTTAGTGAGATAGAGCGCAACGTTGTCAACGTAGTGTCTAATCGTAAGATGTTCGAACCGGCTCCAATGGTGGAAACGGAACATATCGAGTACGACGAACGGATTATTGTTCGTATTTGGGTAGCTCCGAGTTCTTCGGTTGTGCGGTTCAAGGGCGCAGTGTTTGATCGCATTGCTGATGTGGATACACACATCGAAAGCGATATCCAGATTAGTCAAATGTATATTCGCAAGCAGAACTACTATTCCGAACGGCGAATTTTCCGTTACGTGACTCCGTTTGATTTGCGTCCTGAGCTGATTGCGCGAATGCGGCAGCTGGCGGTCGCTCAGCGAGCTGGGCACCCTTGGGGAACTATGTCTGACGAAGAACTGTTCCGCAGCGCCAAGCTATACGATCGTGATTACACGACCGGCGAAGAGGGCTTTAATCTTGCTGCAGTGCTGCTCTTGGGCAAGGATGAAGTCATTTCCTCGGTTTGCCCAGCGTATATTACTGATGCCGTGGTTCGGCGAGACAATATTGACCGATACGATGACCGACTTATGGTGCGGACCAACTTGTTCGATTCGTACGAGCAACTCCGTGAATTTACTGAGCGGAATCTGCCTGACCGCTTTGTGTTAAAGGGCGATAAGCGAGTGAGCCCGCGTACGATGATCGCCCGTGAATTGGTGGCAAACAGCCTCATGCATCGGGAGTATTCCAGTCCGGTGGTGGCGCGTGTCACCATTGATAATGAATCCATCCGGACGGTTAATGCTTCGCGCTCATTCTTTGAAGGTCGAATGAAGCTGGGCGAGTTCACGCCAATGCCAAAGAATCCGATTATCGCTAATGTGTTTGTGCAGACCGGCATAGCCGAGCAGCCGGGTAGCGGACTGCGGAATCTGATAAGAGCGTCCCGGCAATATACTGAGCGAGAGCCTGAGTTCCGCGATGGTGACATATTCGAGGCGACGATTCCTATTGTTCCTGCGCTGAAGACCGTTGATGGTTCTGGTTTTGCTAGCGTGAGATCTGTAGTTGAGAAAGATGCCGAAGAGGGTGCGAGGCTCATTGGCGGGGAACGTGTGGATGGTAAGAAAGCAGATGCAACCGCATCGGGTGAAATTGATTCGCGGGCAGCGATGCTGTCGGCGATGAATCGACGCTTGACAGAGGTTGACTATGTGACTGTACCTGAACTCGCCAAGATAACAGAGCTCGATAACAGAACAGTCCGCAAATTCCTAAACGGTTTAGTTGCGCAAGGAAAGCTGATTGCTGAAGGCAACACGCGTGGTCGGCGTTATCGGAAGGGATAGCGGGCGCGATATCTCGATGCAGTGGGATTCACTTAAGGGCTACGGCAAATATGATTCGTAGCGATTGGGCCAGCGCAATTCGAATGGCTCATGACTTTGTGCGTCGTTTGTGGTCTCTGAAGTTGTTTGCTGGGTGACGGTTTTGTGATAAAATCGCTCATATCAAAATGT
>ENA-OQKR01000245-OQKR01000245.1-human-gut-metagenome-genome-assembly--contig:-NODE-245-length-23670-cov-4.160472_pt1 | contig 23670 bp, 16 predicted proteins | sample MGYA00242803_ERZ504806 | MGnify/ENA primary metagenome ERZ504806 (study PRJEB26092, sample SAMD00036399) | human gut metagenome | host: Homo sapiens | study: EMG produced TPA metagenomics assembly of...
ATCATATAGGCAAATTCCACTTGCGAGTTTTGTGTATAGTCCAGTACATTGAACGAAACTTTGAAGGTGTTTTCATTGTATGGCAATGTAATTTTGCCGGAAGCCTAGAGGGTAACGGTGTTTCTACATCTTTGCTTTCCGTCTGTTTGCTGTATCAAAAAAACGGGTGATGGTGACGGGCGCTATGATTTGTGCGGCGAAAAGTGATGAAGGGTCAAAATTGCATGTACCATTTTGTGAGCCGAAATACAGTGTACCGTCACTGTCCAATAGGGAGGCCCCGTCCATAAAATCGCCTAAGGGAATGCCGTCACGATAGTCGTAATTATAGAACACTTTCCGGCTTTCATTCAGTCGGGAGATGCCGGCGTTGGTGCTGACCCAAATATTACCGTCCCGGTCTTCACAGACAGCACGGACTTGCGTGTTTTCCAAGCCTTCGGGATTGCCGAAAGTAAGATAATCGTCGGGTGTGCGGGTATCCTGAAAGAGGATGGCGCCTTCGCGCGTGGCTACCCATATACGTCCTTGCGAATCGGCAGTCAAGGCATTTACTGCGTTAGAGGGGAACCCGTTACCTTTCTGTTGGTTTTTCAAGAGTTTTCCTTGCGGACTGAAAATGAAGATTCCTTTGCCGAAAGTCCCTACCCACAATTTGCCTTGTGAGTCGCGATGAATACCGTGTATGATAAGGTCCTCTAACTGTTCGTTTATACGTTGTTCACAGACCAGCTTTTCATTGGAAAAGGAGTAGATTCCATTTCGACTGCCTATCCATAACTTTCCATCCGGTTCTTCATAAAAACACCGCACATCCAAAGGCTGTGAGTTGTTTTCGTGGATTTGGGTGAATTTTCTTTTTTCCGGTTCATAATAGAATAGCCCTGCTTCCCAGGTACCTATCCAGATTCTTTTTTTATTGTCCTCATGAATAGCTCTGACGTAGGCATGCGGATGGGAAGTGGAAGTAGGCAATGGTATTACTTGTACTTTTTCACCTTTCTTATAAAGTGCCAGCTCGCTTTCTCCGCCCATCCACAACTGTCTGTTGTGGTCTATACAGAGGCTCCACACTTGTTTGTAACGGGTTTTCCCTTGTTTTTCCGTTGTATAGCGCAAGGTACTGAAAATGCTTGGTTCATAGCTGATGAAGTCCAGTCCGTCACGGTAATTGCCTATCCAGATGTTACCGAAAGAGTCTTGTAACATACGTCTTACATAGGGACCGGTCAGTCCGTATTCGTCATTTGTAGCGGTGATATTTCGGAAGCGGATATTGCGGGCATCCGTGAAAGTGTTACTTTGCATGTTCAGTATGCTGATACCTCCCATGCTGGTGCCAAACCAAAGGTCGCCGTTTTTCATCTGCTTGATGTCCATCACTGTTCCGGGGAGCAGGGAGTATTCATCTTCTTTTTTATGCTGGAATACGGTGAACTGTTGGGTATCCGGATGAAAGAGGGCCGCTCCTTTGTTGGTTCCTACCCATATGTTTTTGTTGTGGTCGATACAGATGGAATAGACTTCATCACCGGGGATGCTGTTGGGATTGTGCGGGTCGTGCCGATAGTTTCGGAAGGTGTTTCTTTTCATGTCTATGATGCTTAATCCGTCGGTCACATGCCCGATGTAGAGATTGCCTTCTCCGTCATCCATTCCAATCCAGTAGCGTCCCGGCAGTCCTTTTATAGTCTTATAGTTATAAGCAGCGGAGAACTGCTTTTTCTGTATATCATAGTGCTGTATTCCCATGTGATAGTGGGTAATCCAGATTCCTCCGTCCAATGCCCGGGCGAGGTAGGGGATGTCATTACTGGCAAGCTGGCTTTCTCCGGTCTTTATGCAGGTGATTGTTTCCGTTTCATAATCAAAGCAACACAATCCGTCGCGTTGGGTACCTATCCATATCTTATCTTGTTTGGGATCGGCAAGTAGGGCATTCAGTTCATTGCTGCTCAGTCCGGAATTGTTTTTATTGTAAATAATAAACTGCTGCCCGTCAAAACGGTTCAGTCCTGATTCTGTAGCTATCCAGATATAGCCTTTCCGGTCTTGTGCCAGGCTGACTATATAATTATTGGAAAGTCCGTCGTCTACCCCCAAATGCGAGATGCGGTAGGGTTGTGCTGATGTATTGGCTGTTATGGCCAGCAGGACTAAAAGATGAATTGCAGAGATAATGCCGGTGTGTTTCATGGTGCGGTTTATTTTGTCTGCACAAAAATAGCACATTTCTTTGAATGATGTTCTTGCAGAGGCGAGTAGAAATTCTGCATTCTACCACTAAAAATTCGTCACTAAAAGGTAAATAAATGGTCAAATATACACTTATTCCTTTCCGTGAACGATTTTCTATCCTTCTTGCCTAGTTTTTATTCTCCTCCATATTATAATATTTTTTAAGTTTGCATTGAAAAGAGAAAACAACTATTAAATCTTTAATGCATATGAAAACATAGAATTAACCTTCGTTTAGAGAAATGGGAGACGAAAAGTTAACCTTTATTCTATATATGTAGGAAATGGAAAGAGAGAAATTATCAATTACCTTACTTATCTAATAACAAAGAAAACGATGAATCTTAATTCGTTCAAAAGAAATCGCAAGGCACTTACAGCCTTATTGATCTGCACCGGTTTCATTGCAGCACATCCTTTGGCAGCATTTGCTGAAGAATATGTTCCTGCTGTGCAGATGGTCCAACAACAGAAACAATCCGTTTCGGGTGTAGTGAAAGATTCCACGGGTGAACCGGTTATCGGTGCCAATATCCGTGAAAAAGGCAATCCCAGTAATGGTACTATTACCGATATTGACGGTAATTTCAGTATCAAAGTGAATCCGGATGCGACATTGGAAATCTCTTTTATCGGTTATAAAACGGTAGAAGTAAAGGCCGTCGCAGGCAAGCCACTGAATGTAATCTTAAAAGATGACAGTGAGATGCTGGAAGAAGTGGTGGTAGTGGGTTACGGAACAATGCGTAAGAAAGACCTTACGGGGTCTGTTGTGCAGATTCGTCCCGACAAGCTTGCCAATGAAGCTCCCAAGACTGTACAGGATGTATTACGCGGTACTCCAGGACTAAATATCGGTTACAATGCCGATGCAAAGGGAGGCGGTACGATGATGGTACGTGGACAGCGTTCTGTTTATGTGACTGATAAGAATAATCCTGCCAATGATACGCACAATACACCGTTGATTATCCTTGACGGTATGCAATTCTATGGCGAGCTTTCAGAAATCAATCCGGAGGATATCGGTCAGATAGACGTGTTGAAAGATGCTTCGGCTGCTGCTATCTATGGTGCGAAGGGTGCCAATGGTGTTATTGTAGTGACTACCAAGAAGGGTAAGATGGGCAAGCCGACAATTAATGTCAGTGCAACACTTGGTATCAATACTAAGAGCGCTTACCGTGATGTATTCAACGCTTCTGAGTATATGCAATACCGCGAGGATTGGTATAAAGTCGGTACATACGGCGTGAATCCGGCAACCGGCAAGTACGAAGCTTACCAGACTGGCCAGACTAATCCGGGTTATTACGATCATCCGGACAATTTGGGGCGATATGGAGTTACGCAGGAGCAGTGGATGGCATATAGCAAGAATGAGTCAGGAGAATCGGCATTAAGTATTTATGCCAAGCGCTTGGGCTTGGAGGATGCTGTGCTGCGAAACTTCTTGACTGGAAAAACTCATGACTGGTATGACCAGACTTTCCGTACCGGTATCAATCAGGACTACAATGCCAGTGTATCCGGTGCCAGTGAACGTATGAGCTACTACATGTCTTTCGGTTATCAAAAGAATGAGGGTGCTGTCAAGGGTAATGATTATAGTGCCATGCGTGCCAACTTGAAGGTGTCTGGTAAAGTGACTGACTGGTTGGAAATCGGTGCCAATGTGAATTTCCAGGACCGCACGGATGGGGATATTGCCGTCAGTCTGGGAACCAATTACTGGGATGCCAATATGCTGCGCAACAGTCCGTATTCTGACTATACTAATGAAGATGGCAGTTTGGTACAATATCCGATGGGTAGTACAGTGAAACGCGGCTATAATTATGAATTCGATCGCCAATATCTTGATTTGGATAAAGGCTATACGGTATTGAATACTATATTTAATGCTAAGGTGAAGTTGCCGTTTAATATAACCTATGACTTTAATATAGCTCCGCGATATGAGTTTTTCCATAACTGCTACTTTATGTCGGCTGAGTTGCCGGACAGCAGCCCTACAAGCCGTGGTGTAGACCGTGAACACAGCAAACGCTTTGATTATTCTTTGAATAACACTATTACCTGGGATCATACTTTTGCTGAAAAGCACCATGTGATACTGACATTGGTACAAGAGGCTGAAGAACGCCGTTATTGGAATGACAAGATAGAAGCCCGCAATATCCTGCCTTCGGATGCACTGGGTTTCCATAATACTCAGAACGGAACCAAGGACAACAGCAATTTCAAGACAAACGACACGCATGAAACGGCTGCCGCTTATCTGGGACGTTTGTTCTACTCGTACGATGACCGTTATATGTTCACCGGTACCGTTCGCCGCGACGGTTATTGTGCTTTTGGTGCCAACAATCCGTGGGCTACTTTCCCGTCACTTTCTGTAGCATGGTCATTTGCCAATGAAAAGTTCTTCAAATGGGAACCTATGAGTACCGGTAAGTTGCGCGTATCTTGGGGTAAGAATGGTAACCGCCAGTTAGCAGACCCTTATCTTGCTTTGGCAAATTTGGCTTCGGGTACCGGAGGTACAATGGGTTACTATACCGGTTCGGATTATGTTGATATGAAATACCTAAGTGTTGACCGTTTGGCTAATGCCAACTTGAAATGGGAAAAGACATCTTCCTGGAACTTCGGGCTTGACTTCGGTTTCTTGAACGACCGGATTAGTGGTAGCTTGGAAACCTATTTCATGAAGACCAACGATATGATTATGAGTCAACGTCTTCCCGGTTTTTGCGGATTCGGTGAAGTGACCACTAATTTGGGTGAAGTGCAGAACAATGGTTTTGAATTCTCTCTGAACACTGTCAATATCAGTAACAGTGACTTTGAATGGCGTACCACTTTTGGCTTTGCTTATAATAAGAATCAAATCAAGCATCTCTATTATGAGTATGAGGATGTGTTGGATGAGAATGGTAATGTGGTCGGTCGTAAAGAGCAGGATGATACCAGTAACAAATGGTTTATCGGCAAGCCTATCGGTGAGATATGGGATTATAAGGTAACGGGTATCTGGCAGACGGATGAAGTGGAAGAAGCTGCCAAGATAGGTCAGAAACCGGGTGATCCGAAGGTCGAGAACTATTACACAGCTGATGATAAAATCAATGCTGACGGTAGCCGCACTCCGGTTTACAATGATAACGACAAGCAGTTCTTGGGTACTACGAATGCTCCTGTCCGTTGGTCTTTGCGTAATGAATTCACTATTCTGAAGAATATAGATTTCTCTTTCAACCTTTATTCTTATATGGGACATAAGAGCCTTGAAGGATACTACCTTAACAATGATAATGGAGGTTCTTTGATGACCTATGGCTTCAATACTTTCAAGAAGGATTATTGGACGCCTGAAAACCCGAGCAATACCTATGCGCGTCTTGAGGCGCAGGGTCCCGATGGTGCGACCGGTGCACAACGTCTCCATAACCGTAATTTCATTCGTCTGGATAATATTTCTTTGGCTTATACGTTGCCTCAGAAACTGACGAAGAAATGGCAGATTGACCGCGTAAAGCTTTATGCTACCGTACGTAATGTAGCTACTTGGGCTGCCGATTGGGAATATGCCGACCCTGAAACCGGTGGTTTGGCTACCCGTACCTATACATTCGGATTAAATTTAACCTTCTAAAAACTAGAAACAATGAAAAATAATATAAAAAATAAGCTTTCTAAGGGTTTTCTGATTCTTATGGGAGCAGCATTTCTGTCAAGCTGTACAGATGATTTCTTGAAACCTGACCCTTTGTCTTTCTATGAACCGGAAACAACATTTACAACAGAATCCGGTTTGAAGTCCGTACTTGCCATGTGCGACCGCCATCTGCGTTTGTACTGGACCAACTATGAGGCCAATAATATACGTGTACCTATTGGTACTGAATATCTGTTCTCGGATGTAGCCATTTACGGTAAGACGGATAATGTGGGTGGAGCCTATGGAACCTGGGCTACCCGGTTGACACCGACAAGTGGCATAGCCAATGGTGACGACAACCAAATTAAATATTTCTGGGACCAGCATTATTCCGGTATCAAATATGCCAATACAATTTTGAGCTACATTGATGCAGTAGAAGGGTTGGGTGAAGAGAAGAAAAACGAGTATAAAGGTCGTGCTTATTTTCACCGTGCCTATCGTTATCTGGCCCTCGTATTTCAATTTGGAGATGTACCTTTGGTGACGAAGATTCTGGAAGGTCCAAAGCGTAACTATAAATCCACCAAGAAGGAAGCTATTCTGGAAATGATTACTCAGGATATGGAGAAAGCGGTAGAATGGGTACCCGAACAAGCTCAGACCGAATATATTGGTATGGTGAATAAGGGAGCTTGCCGTCAGTTGCTTATTAAATGTTATTTGGCTACCGGACGTTTTGCTGAAGCTGAAGCCCAAGCTGATATCCTCATCAATCAGTCGGGTTATTCTTTAATGCAAGAGACTTTCGGCACTTTTAATGATGGTGGGGAACCGGAAACTTGGAAAATCACAGACAATGTGATTTGGGATTTACACCGTCCTGAAAACAAACTGATTGCAGCTAATAAAGAGGTGATAATGGGTATGCCCAACAATACGGCAGATTCTCATACAGACTTTTTGACTATGCGTATCTTTGGTCCGATGTGGAGTGATAATGGCTATCTGTTGTCTCCGGATGGAAAGGCGGGGGCTGTGAATTATGCACGCAATCATGCGAATTATGACAAAAGTCTTGACTTTTTACGTGCTTTTGGCCGTGGTATCGCTACTGTCAGCGGTGCTACCGATTTCCAACAACATGGAATGTGGGTGGTGAATGGTGTAGAAGATACACAAGACTTGCGCCACAACCATGAAGTGGGTAACTGGGTACGTATGGAAGACTTGAAGTACAATAATCCTGAGTCTGAATATTATGGTAAGAACTTACAGCTCTATGACGACCAGGGTAAAATACTCTGTACAAACTTGATTCGTGACTGGTTTGATTTCCCGCATTACAAAATCTTCTTGGATGACGCAACAGCTGAAGCCAATCAGGGAGCTAATCAATTTAATGGTGCCACTACCGGAAGTAATGCAAACTGGTATCTCTACCGTTTGGCAGAAACTTACCTGCTGCGTGCAGAGGCTAAATTATATCAAGGTAAAGATGCTACGTCGGATGTAAACGAAGTGCGTAGACGTGCCAAGTGTTCACAGCTTTATACTTCTGTAAATATTGGTGATATAGCCAACGAACGCGCCCGTGAGTTGTATCTTGAAGAGTGGCGCGCTATGGAGTTGAAACGCATTTCCTACTGTCTGGCATTGAGTGGCAAACCTGATGAATGGGGCAATACATACAGCAAGGATAACTGGGACAAGCAGTCGGGTACTGATGCAACAGGCGGTAGCTACTGGTACCAACGTCTGACACGCTATTCTGTTTACAATCAGAATCCTAATGGTATTACGTCCGGTCCTAACACGTTGTATTTTACTTTGGACAAGCGTAATGTATACTGGCCAATTCCTAATGATGCCATTACTGCCAATAACAAGGCTCAATTGGCACAGAACTATGGCTATGACGGTTATGATGCCAATATCCAGATGTGGGATAATTGGGAAGATGCAGTAGCCGATGAGGATATCACAGAATAAATAATTCTTATAATAAATCACTCGTTTTCAATAGGTACTATTGTAGGGAGCCCACTCTTTGGCCGGAAAGGGTGGGCTCTTTTCCTTTTAATTTAATGACCATGAAAAACTGAATCATTTATTTTATTGCATGCAGTATATTTTGTATGGGTATTCTTGACGCTTGCAGTAATGACGCCGAAACTCCTACCTCAATTGATATTCAAGATATTTGTGGAGTTTATACTCCGCAACAAGTAAAAATGACCTTTAATGGTGAAGATATGCCTGCTTTGGGGAATGCCTCCTTGACAATGGAATCTTTGGACAATCATTCTAAAGATGAGATGGAGGGAGATTATAAAATACTGTTGGCGCTGCCTCCACTTTGGCCGAATTTGGCTACAGTGAGTACGTCGCCGGTATTCGATAATGTTACTTTAGAGGTTGAGGCATCCGCTTCACCGGAGGAGGTTGTATTGGAAGGGATGTCCAAGCAGCCTGAACATGAACTCGTTGTGAAAGGAGTTTATAAAGAGGGTATATTGAATTTGGATTTGACCTATTCTATTACTTCCTCAATGCTGGTAGGAAAGAAGTTTCTTTTTGAGTTCGGCAGGCAATCATTGGATTTTGACTTTTTGAATCCTTCTTTATCATCGATAGAATGGAAGGGAAGCCAGATACCGGTGGAAGAATTTGTAAGCGATGCCATTACTCCTGTATTAGATGCCATCGGCAGACGTCTGGGCGGTTTCCTTTGTGCGGAGCTTGTTCCGGAAGCTTCCGTACATCTGAGTATAAAGCCGGAGGGAGCGGGTGACGTCATCACAGTGCCGGGAAAGCATGGCCTTTGTAACCCGAATAATGGTTTTGCTTATTTTGTGACAGACCAGGACGGTGCATCGTGCTTGACTGAAAAGATAATGGGAAGTTCATTCTTTAAGTATAATCTCTTCTTTTCTTCCATCAATGATTATTTCTATTTCGTACCTGTCTTTTATTTGAAAGATGTTCAAGACGAGCTGAAACTAGCCTTTGATACTCCGGTCAATTCTTTCTTTTATGGCTTGCTGTTTGAGTGGTTGGAAAATGTGGGAATGACGGAACTTTCTTCAGAGGAAATGGAAAAGGCATATAAACTGGCTCACTTACTTCAAGATAAAACGATAAGATATATCCGATTGACGGGAACAGCCATTGAATAAACTTGTATAATAGTCCTTTTTTGTATGAAGACAGTTAAATTTCTTTTTGTTTTACTTTTTATCCTGAGCACTCCGTTGCAGCTTTTCGGTCGAGTTACGGAGTCTGCTGAAAACTTGCTGCGCATCATTCACAAAGTGAACCGTCACTGGCAGGAAAACAACTCTCCGCAAGTACGTTCTTTTGGGACAATGCTGCCTATCACACGGGCAATATGGAGGTCTATGAATTGACCGGTAACACCGCTTATCTGAAATATTCCACCGATTGGGCGGAATACAACCATTGGAAAGGAGCCGCTTCGGACAATAAGGCGGAGTGGAGATACGGTTATGGCGAGACTCCGCAGTATGTGCTCTTCGGCGATTGGCAATGTTGTTTCCAGACCTATGCCGATTTGTATGGCATCCGGGGTGATGACCGGAGGATAGCCCGTGCCCGTGAAGTGTTGGAGTATCAGATGGGGACTGATAAAAATGACTACTGGTGGTGGGCTGACGGGCTTTATATGGTGATGCCCGTGATGACCAAACTGTATAGAATCACGAAAAATCCTCTTTATCTGGAAAAGTTGTACGAATACTTTTCGTATGCAGACAGTGTGATGTACGACCCGGAAGCAGGGTTGTACTACCGTGACGGCAGCTTTGTCTATCCCAGGCATTCCATCCTCGGCGGCAAGAAGGACTTTTGGGCGCGTGGTGACGGCTGGGTACTTGCCGCTTTTGCCAAGGTGTTGCAGGATTTGCCGGAAACCGACAAACATCGCCAGCTTTATATCGACAGGTATCTTGCGATGGCGGGAGCTTTGGCCAAATGCCAGCATCCCGATGGATACTGGACCCGTAGCCTGCTCCAGCATGATTTTGCTCCGGGACCGGAAACAAGCGGTACGGCTTTCTTCGCTTATGGATTGCAATGGGGTATCAATAACGGCCTGCTCGACGGTGTAGTTTATCAACCGGTGGTAGACAAGGCTTGGAAGTACCTGTCCACCGTAGCCTTACAACCCGATGGCAGTGTAGGATATGTGCAGCCCATCGGTGGAAGTGCCATTCCCGACCAGGTGCTGAGTGTAGGTTCTACGGCAAATTTCGGGGTAGGCGCCTTTCTGTTGGCCGCTTGCGAGAGATACCGTTATCTCCGGCGAGAGAGTTGGAAGGATATGGATGGAAATTACATCAATGCCCACGGAGGTGGCATATTGCCTTACAATGGTAAATATTACTGGTTTGGCGAACACCGCCCGGCAAAAGGCTTTTCCACACAAGTCGGGATAACCTGCTATTCATCCGACGATTTGGCAAACTGGAAGTACGAAGGGGTAGCTCTGGCTGTGTCCGAGGAAGAGGGTTCGGACATAGAACGTGGATGTATAATGGAGCGTCCTAAAGTGATATACAACGGAAAAACGGGTAAGTTTGTCTTATGGTTCCATCTGGAACTGAAAGGTAGGGGATATGGACCTGCGCGTGCTGCAGTTGCCGTCAGTGACCGTCCCGAAGGGCCTTACCGTTTCGTCTCTTCCGGTCGTGTCTGTCCGGGCAGATGGCCCATAAATATGACGGAAGAGGAACAGAACGCCACTTGGGAGGATGAAAAATATCGGAAATGGTGGACACTGGCATGGCACGAGGCGATAGAGAAGGGGATGTTTGTGAAACGCGACCGGCAAGGCGGGCAGATGTCACGTGACATGACTCTGTTTACAGACGATGACGGCAAGGCCTATCATATCTATTCTTCGGAGGACAATCTGACTTTGCAGATAGCCGAACTGACGGAGGACTACCTTTCCCATTCGGGACGCTACATCCGCATCTTCCCTGCCGGACACAACGAGGCGCCGGCCATCTTCAAGAAAGACGGCACTTATTGGATGATAACCTCCGGCTGTACCGGTTGGGCACCCAATGCGGCGCGTCTGTTCTCGGCTCCTTCCATCTGGGGACCGTGGACACAGCATCCCAACCCTTGTCGGGGTGAGGGAAGTGATAGGACTTTCGGCGGTCAAAGCACTTACGTATTGCAGCTTCCCGGTAACCGCTACCTTTTCATGGCCGATATTTGGCGGCCCAAGAGCCTGATGTATTCGGAATATCTTTGGATTCCGGTCCGGTTTGATGAAGAGGGGATGCCTTATCTTACCCTTTCCGGCAAATGCAATCCGTCAGATGGTCGTTGATAAACCCCGAAGCTTGCAGATGGGCATAGCAAATGGTAGAGCCGAAGAACTTGAATCCTCGTTTTTTCATGTCTTTGCTCATGGCATCTGATTCGGGAGATGATACCGGAATCTCACTCAATGACTGAAAATGATTGATAATGGGGTTCCGGTCGGGGAAGAAGGATAGCGTATAGTTGTAAAAGCTGCCGAATTCTTTCTGTATGGCAAGAAACAGCTTTGCATTGGTGATGGTCGACTTGATTTTCAGACGGTTTTTCACGATGCCGTCAAAGTGCATCAGCCGTTCCACGTCTTCGTCGGTCATTTGCGCCACTTGAGTGGCATCGAAATTGCAAAAGGCTTTGCGGTAGCCTTCCCGCTTTTTGAGGATGGTTATCCAGCTCAGTCCCGCCTGGGCACTTTCCAATACAAGAAACTCGAATAGTGTCTTGTCGTCTGTTACCGGTTTTCCCCACTCTTCATCGTGGTATTTCACATACAGCTCGTCGGTTCCACACCAGCCGCAACGTCCGTTTATAATGTCTTGCATAAGTGTAATTAATATATGTAATGAAGTGCTAAGATATTGTTTTCATTGCGAACAAACAAATCTATCCATTCAGAATGGACAGTTCTCATATTCTTTCTTACTTTTGCAAAATGGTAACGGGTGGTTTGAACGCCTGAAAAACAGGAAAATTAATATATAAAGAATGGAAAAGACCTGGAGATGGTTTGGCAAGAAGGACAAGATAACCCTTGCCATGTTGCGACAGATAGGAGTGGAAGGCGTTGTCACTGCCTTGCACGATGTCCCCAATGGTGAAATATGGACGTTGGAAGCCATTGAAGATTTGAGGGATTATATTGAATCCTTCGGATTGCGCTGGTCTGTAGTAGAAAGTCTGCCGGTATGCGAGGCTGTCAAATATGCGGGGAGTGAGCGTGACCGATTGATAGAGAACTACAAGATAAGCCTTGCCAATCTCGGCAAGGCAGGTATCCGGACGGTATGCTACAACTTCATGCCGGTGATTGACTGGATTCGTACGGACTTGCAACATCCCTGGGAAGACGGGACTTCTTCCCTTTATTTCGACAGAATCCGTTTTGCCTACTTCGACCTGAAGATATTGGAACGGGAGAATGCGGAAGCCGATTATTCTCCGGAAGAGCTGGACAAGGTGGCAGAACTGGATAAGGTGATTACGGAGTTTGAAAAGGCAGAGCTGGTAGATACGATTATCGTAAAAGACACAAGGATTCGTAAAATGGCAACATCAAGGAAGGTGACAAGGAGCCGGTAACCCTGTTCAAACGTTTGCTGGCGCTAATCAAAGGGATAGACCGGGAGGCTCTGCGCGAGAATATGCGTTATTTCTTGCTGCCATCATGCCGGTATGCGAGGAATATGGGGTGAATATGTGTGTACACCCCGATGACCCTCCTTTTCAGGTATTGGGGTTGCCGCGCATTGTGACAGACGAGGCAGATATTGCCTGGATACTGAGTGCAGTGGACAATCCCCATAATGGCCTGACCTTTTGCGCCGGTTCATTGAGTGCGGGTGAACAGAATGATACCCGTGAACTGGCAAGGAAGTTTGCCAGGCGTACCCACTTTGTGCATTTGCGCAGTACGAAGGCAATACCGGGTGGAAACTTTATCGAAAGTTCCCATCTGGAGGGAAGGGGACACCTCATTGATTTGATTCGTATCTTTGAGAAAGAAAATCCGGGATTGCCGATGCGTGTGGACCACGGTCGCATGATGTTGGGCGACGAGGATAAAGGGTACAATGCAGGTTATTCTTTTCATGGCCGTATGCTGGCATTGGCTCAAGTGGAGGGAATGCTGGCTGTGGTAGACGATGAATTGTACGGAAAATCTGTTTGATTGATTTTAAGTTAGGCATGGATTACGCGAAAAATCATGGATATTCTTCATTTATTATCCATGATTTTTCATGTAATCCGTGTCTAAAGAATCTATTAGTGTTGTAAATCCGGCTTAATAGTTGAAAGCCTTGGATTTTACGTAAACCTTGAAGTCTTTGATTCCACCCGGTACCTCGCTTTCCATTCTGGGTAGATATTGTATGCCGGTCAGGGTGCGGGTACTACCCAAGTCAATCACGACAGAATGCGGGTATGGAGTGTCTTTTGTTGTGCTCCAATAGGTTGATTCCTGGAGGTCGAAGATTTTGTCCGCAGAACAGTTGACGTGGGATACGTCTTCGCTGTCGGCATAATTGACAATCCAGGGTTCGCGTGACAGACGTTCCCCATTCTCATCCAGCAGATACATTTCGGCAATGCAAGCCAGGTCTTTTCCATCTTGTGCACTCAAGGCTTCCAGGCAGACATAACGTCCGGTGACGGGTTGGTCGAATTTGCGTTCCTGCCAACCGTTGCCGGGATTGAAGCTGCCGGAGAGGACGGGCTGCTCACCGGACAAGTCGAGATTTTCACCCTCATTGCGGTGCGTCAGCGGTTTGGTGACGAGCAACTGGTCCAGTAATGGCTCGCTCAGTCCTTCGGACTTAACTTCTTTGGGACCGATGATGTCGAAGACAATCACTTCATTCTCACCTTTCTTCAACCAGCATCCCGGGATGTAGAGGGTCTGTTGCGGGCCGATTTCCCAAATGCGTCCCATGGCGTGCCCGTTGACGTAGACAAGTCCCTTGCCCCAAGTCTCGAAGTTTAGGAATGTGTCGCTGGGCTTGTTCACCTTAAAGGTGGCACGGTAGCAACCCGGAATGCGTTGTCCTAACTCATCTTTCAGTGAGCCGATGGGCTGGAACTTCATGTTCTTATAGAAATCGTATGTATCTTCGAGATTATAGACTTCCCAATCCTTCAGGTTGCAGGTGAAAGGACGGCCGTCGATGTCTACGGTAAGTTCTACGCTTTGGGTGATACCCTTGAAGTCCTTGATGGCACGTCCAAAGTTGATGCGGCCCATGGCTTCTACCAGAATGTCGAGGCGTGCACCTTTGGGGCAGGCGGGGAATTCCAGTTGCTTTTCACCGTTGCGGCGGTCCAGTTTGCCGATGTATTTGCCATCCAGGAAAACTTGGGCATAATCGTGCGCATCGTTCACAGTGAGCAGGGACGGGGTTTTCATCTCGGGCAGTGTGGTGCGGTAGAGAATACTTCCGAATCCCTGGTTATATTCCTCCATGGTACGGATATTGCGGTCTTTCTTGGCAGCAGGAAGATTGTCGAACAAAGGAGCCATCTCTGTAAATTGGAAAGACGGAATACGGATGGGCTTGATTAAAGCGGGAACTTTAGCCTGCTTCTCGCCGTTCATGTATTTGGACAATGCTTTTCGCAATTCCCAGTATTTGGGAGTGGTCTGTCCCGATTCGCTGATGGGGGCGTCGTAGTCGTAAGAGGTTACGTCAGGGGCGAATCCGGGTGAGTTGGCTCCTGCCCAGTGTCCCCAGTTGGTCCCTCCGTGGGTCATGTAGAGGCTGAAGGAGATGCCTTTGGACAACATCTCGTCAATGCCGGCAATCATGTCGGCAGCCGGACGGGTTTCGTGGTTGGCTCCCCACTTGTCGAACCAGCCGCTCCAGAATTCGGAGCACATCAGCGGGCTATCAGGACGGAGTTTCTTCAGCGGTGCAAACTGTTGGTCGATGTTGGCTCCTGTACCGAAGTTCATGGTCCATACCAGGTCGTGGAGTCCGTTCTTGGTGAAGTTGGACGCCCAGTCGCATTGGAACAGTGCTACGCCGGGGTAGTTGGCGCGTACGATGTCGCGGATTTGCGATACGTAGCCTTTGTCTTCCCCGTAGGAGCCGTATTCGTTCTCTACTTGTACCATGATGATGGGACCTCCGTTCTGTATGGTCATACCAGCTACCTGCTCGGCAACGGCTTTTTCGAAGATACCTACACGCTCCATAAAGTAGGGGTCGGATTCGCGCAGGCGGATATCTTTTTTCTTGAGTAACCACCAGGGCAGTCCGCCCATTTCCCATTCGGCACAGACATACGGTCCCGGGCGCAGGATGACATACATGTCATTCTGCTGGCATAGGCGGCAGAATTCCGCCAGGTCATTCTGTCCGGTGAAGTCGAACACTCCCGGCTGAGACTCGTGGGAGTTCCAGAATACATAAAGGCAGATGGTGTTCATGCCCAGTGCCTTGCATAGCTTGATGCGTTGGTCCCAATAGGCTTTGGGGATACGTGGATAGTGCAGCTCTGCGGCTTTGATGACAAACGGCTTGCCATTCAATAGGAATGTTCCTTTGCCGGCAGAGAAGTCGCCTTGTTCTTCCCATTGGGTACGCGGGTCCCAGCTGTCGCGCCAGGGTATCGTGATTGTGCCGTCCTTGCCGAATTCAAGCGGGAGCCATACGTAGCGTGAGTCCTCAAGGTTTTTCTTTTTCCAGCGGTCGAACATGGCAATGTAGGCATTTCCTTTTCCGTATACTTGCTGCACGTAAGTGCTTTGTGCATAGAAGGTCTTATCTGCATCAGGACCGGTACACGGATTGCCGATGGTAGTCCATTGCCCCATGATGGAGTCGGCCACAGCCAGTTCGGCAACATTGGGATCCCAGCCGGTACAACCGGAAGAGAGCATATAGTACTTGCCGTTATACTTGAATACGGCGGGTGCTTCGCGGCTTTGCTTCACGAAATTGCGTGTATAGCGACCAGTGGGCTTCAGGTAGTCATCCGTTAGTTCGCTTATATATAAGGTAGCGTTGTTTTCCGACGAGTAGAACTGATATGCCTTGCCGTTATCATCAACGAACACTGTTTGGTCGCGGCTCATCGCACCGTTGGGACGGAAGCTGCCTACATAGGTGAATGTCCCGGTAGGAGAATCGCTGACCGCTACGCCGGCACATGCCTTACTGTAGTCGGCGCTTTCCACATGCGCCCACATGACGAATTTCTTTGTCTTTTCGTTGTAAATCACTTTGGGACGTTCCAACACCTTGCTGGGGTGCAGGTCGTGTTTCTTGTCATCTTTCACGGCAGGAAGTACAATACCCTCGAACTTCCAGTTCAGCAGGTCTTTTGAAGAGTAGCAGCTGACACCGGTTACGTCGGTGCGGTAGCATTCCCACGTAGCCCATTCGGGCAGGATGGTTTCCCCTTTTTTGTATTCGCCATACCAATAGTAGGTCCCTTCGTGGTAAAGAAGGCCGCCGCCATGGGCGTTGATGGGATTGCCGTCGGTGTCTTTCCATACTTCCCCGGGTATGATTGCGGCATTTTTCGTTTGTGCTTTTGTTTTTGCAGATGGCAGGCAGCAAAGGCAGGCCAGCAATGCAAAACTCCAAATAATTTTCCTTTTCATTTAAGAATTCGGTATTAGATAATTAATAAATCGTTTATGTTTTGGGCAAAGATATGCGAAAGTTGAGAAATGGAGGGTATGTAAATGTGTCAAAAAGGAGAGATTATAGCTCTAATCTCTCCTTTTTGTGATGTTTTTCGGTCTTTTCTATTTGGTTTGTACTTGTTTCATCACCCGGAGGAAATTTCCACCCCATATCTTGGCGATGTCTGTTTCTGTAAATCCATGTTCCAGCAGACGGACGGTGATATTGATGAAATCATTGTCCCCATTGCATCCTTTGACCCCGCCTCCACCGTCGAAGTCCGAGCCAATGCCCACGTGGTCTATGCCTGCCACTTCAACCATGTGCAGCAGGTGTTTCATGAAGTCCGTAAGGTTGGTTTTCTTGGCATCCGGGTTCAGAAACTCGTCTACCAGGCAGGCTTGAGCCACACCGCCATGTGCGGCAAGGGCGCGTAGCTGTTCGTCGGTCAGATTGCGGTCGTGTCTGTAGATGGCGCTTGCAGAGGAGTGGGAGACTATGACCGGTGCTTTTGAATATTTCAGTACATCCCAGAAGGTGCTTTCGGCTGCATGGGAAAGGTCTATCATTATTCCCAGCCGGTTCATTTCTTTCACCACTTTTCTACCGTAAGGACTTAAGCCGTTCCAACGGGCAGTCGTGTCCGAAGAACTGTCGCAGATGTCATTGTTGCGGGTGTGGCAAAGAGTGATGTAGGTAACGCCTGCATCATGGAAACGGGTGATATTCTTCAAATCCTTGCCGATGCCGTATCCGTTTTCGATGCCAATATAGAAGGCTTTCTTTCCTTCGGTCTTGAGCCTGGACAAATCATCGGGCGTGCGGGCTATGGCACATTGCTTCCCGTTCATCTCCACTTGTCGGTAGATGTGGCGTATCAACTCATCCACTCGGTCAATGGCTTTCAGACTGTTCTCTTCATCGCACGGGCCTTGACGCACCCAGCATGCCAGGTATTGTCCATCCAATTTTCCTTCTCGCATCTTGGGCAGGCAAACCTGCGTTTTTTTCGCGCGTACCTATATTATAGGAAACGTCAAAATCAAGTGGGGTGTCTGTATGCGTGTCGAGGGAGAGGATGCGGCGATGAATCTCTTTGGCATGCCGGTAGGTAGCTGCCTTTTGAACCAGAAAATAGAAGAATCTGGCAGAGATGCTGTCGCCTGCCGTAGCCAGAGCTTCGGGATGGAATTGCACACCCCATATCGGATATTCGTGGGAAGACTCTATAGCTTCGGGAATACTGTCTGACGACCAACCCGTTACGCTGAATCCCGGGGCAACTTGCTTGACCGCCTGGTGATGGTGAGTATTGGTGAAAAGTTGTGTCTGTCCGGTTATGGATGCCATGGCAGAACCGGGAGTGAGGTGGACGGTATGAGTTGGTACACTGCTCGGCTCCTGCTGTTGGTGGTGGACAGTGGTGTCGGGATGTTGGGTAGGGATATCCTGATAAAGGGTTCCGCCGAAAGCTACATTGATTAACTGTTCTCCTCGGCAGATGCCAAACATCGGAATGTTACGCCGGGTAGCCAGGCGGATGAGTGCCATGTCGTATACATCACGCAGGGAGTCCACCTCTCCCAGCTGTTCGATGGGCGATTCATTGAAATAGGAAGGGTGGATGTCTCCTCCTCCTATCAGAATGATACCGTCCAGCCGGTTGGCAATGTCTGTCAAGACAAGGCTATCGGTAGTGATGGGAATCAGTATAGGTGTTCCGCCTGCCTGGATTACAGACTCGGTATACGTTATCTGTGTGGATGAGCTTCGGCCCGGATGTGAGCAGGAAATGCCGATGAGAGGGGCTTCCCTGGTTGTTTTTTGGTTGGACTGTCCCATTGCCAAATATGGACATAGAACGAGCAGTGTTGTTAACAGTAGTTTGTTCATGGTTTTCGGGGGGATTCTTTTTCCTGCAAAGTTATAAGAAATATTTAAGCCGTCCAAGAAGTTGGATGACTTGTGAATTCGGGCAGTTTATTGGCAGAAGAACATTATATTCTTTGTTGGTGGAGGAAGTGTGTTATATAACATGCTTCCCGATGTTGCTTTTCTTTGAATTAATGCCTAATTTGCGCCTCACAAAAAGTTAACGGCATCATCGTATGTCAGGTTATTCACTTAAAATCTTAATATATCATGAAAGTATATCAGACGAATGAAATTAAGAACATTGCCCTCCTTGGCAATGACGGCTCGGGTAAAACCACTCTCACGGAAGCGCTGCTCTTTGAGAGTGGTATTATAAAACGTCGCGGCAGGATTACTGCCAAGAATACAGTCAGCGATTACTTCCCGGTGGAGCAGGAATACGGCTATTCTGTGTTTTCCACCGTTTTCCATGTGGAGTGGAACGGCAAGAAACTGAATATCATTGACTGCCCGGGTAGTGATGACTTTGTAGGGGCTGCCATGACGGCACTCAACGTTACCGATACTGCCATACTGCTGCTGAACGGACAATACGGTCCCGAGGTAGGTACGCAGAACCATTTCCGCTACACCGAGAAACTGGGCAAACCGGTTATTTTCCTGGTAAACCAGCTCGATAATGAAAAGTGCGATTATGATATGGTGCTTGAGCAGTTGCAAACCATATACGGTCCGAAGGTGGTGCCCGTGCAATATCCGCTGGCTACCGGACCGAACTTCAATTCGTTGATCGATGTACTTTTGATGAAAAAATATTCGTGGGGACCGGAAGGCGGAGCACCCACAATCGAAGATGTTCCCGCTGAGGAGATGGAGAAAGCGACTGCCATGCATAAAGCATTGGTGGAGGCCGCTGCCGAACACGATGAAACCCTGATGGAAAAATTCTTCGAACAGGATTCTCTGACCGAAGACGAGATGCGCGAGGGTATCCGCAAAGGATTGGCTTCCCGCGGCATGTTCCCTGTATTCTGCGTATGTGCAGGCAAGGATATGGGTGTGCGCCGTTTGATGGAGTTCTTGGGTAATGTCGTTCCGTTTGTAGACGAAATGCCTCCGGTACACAATACACGCGGCGAAGTTGTGAACCCCGATTCCAACGGACCTACTTCCCTGTATTTCTTCAAGACTGCCGTTGAACCGCATATCGGTGATGTGCAGTATTTCAAGGTTATGAGCGGCAAGGTACACGAAGGAGAAGACTTTACCAATGCCGACCGCGGTTCTAAGGAGCGTATTGCGCAGATTTACGCATGTGCAGGAGCCAACCGTATCAAGGTGGAGGAAATGGTGGCCGGTGATATCGGTTGCACGGTGAAACTGAAGGATGTGCATACGGGCAATACGCTGAATGCCAAAGGGGCTGAGAACCGTTTCAATTTTATTAAATATCCGAATTCCAAATATTCCCGCGCCATCAAGCCGCTGAATGAAGCCGATACGGAAAAGATGATGGTTATCCTGAACCGTATGCGCGAGGAAGACCCGACATGGGTTATCGACCAGTCCAAGGAGTTGCGCCAGACCATTGTGCACGGACAGGGTGAATTCCACCTGCGTACATTGAAATGGCGTTTGGAGAATAACGAGAAATTGCAGGTTAAGTTCGAAGAACCGCGTATCCCGTATCGCGAAACCATCACGAAGGCTGCCCGTGCCGACTACCGCCATAAGAAACAATCCGGTGGAGCAGGACAGTTCGGTGAAGTTCACCTGATTGTAGAGCCCTATTATGAAGGCATGCCGATGCCGGAAACCTATAAGTTCAACGGGCAGGAGTTCAAGATGAACGTGAAAGGCGTTGAGGAAGTTCCGCTGGAGTGGGGCGGCAAGCTGGTGTTTGTCAACAGTATCGTGGGCGGTTCTATCGATGCCCGCTTCATGCCGGCTATCCTGAAAGGTATCATGTCCCGTATGGAGCAAGGTCCGCTCACCGGTTCGTATGCCCGCGATGTGCGCGTTATCGTATACGACGGTAAGATGCACCCGGTGGATTCCAATGAAATTTCCTTTATGCTGGCCGGTCGCAATGCGTTCAGCGAAGCGTTCAAGAATGCCGGTCCTAAGATTCTGGAACCGATATACGATGTGGAAGTGTTTGTTCCTTCCGACAAGATGGGTGATGTGATGGGTGACCTGCAAGGACGCCGCGCCATGATTATGGGTATGAGCAGTGAAGCCGGTTATGAAAAGCTGATTGCCAAAGTGCCTTTGAAAGAGATGTCGTCCTATTCTACGGCTCTGAGTTCGTTGACGGGCGGGCGCGCTTCGTTCATTATGAAGTTTGCCAGCTACGAACTTGTACCGAGCGATGTACAGGATAAACTTATCAAGGAATTTGAAGCAAAGCAGGCTGACGAATAAAGTATTTTAATAAATCGTGAAAGCCGTTGTTCGCTCATAGTGAGGAATAACGGCTTTTTTATTAACACTGGTTAAGAATGAAGAAGAATGTGAATGTTAATATTTAATTTTTTATTAAATTTGCAAACCAAAGGTGTCTCATTTTGTTATAATGCTCGTAATACAACTTAAAAAACACGCTACGGTTAATTAACGAGAACACCCGGTTAAATCAGGTTAATTTGTTAGGAGTGTTAATTAGGGAGTGTTAATTTTGTGACTATGAAAAAGTCGACAATATGGATATTAGGCGTCGTTATGGGCCTTTCCTTTATCAGTTTGCTGTATCTGCAGATCAGCTATATTGAGGAAATGGTGAAGATGCGTAACGAGCAATTCGATGAATCGGTGAAGCGTGCCTTGATGGCTGCTTCGAAAGATGTGGAGTCTGCGGAGGTCGACCGCTGGTTGCGGGAGGATATCTCCGAGGCTGAGAAGAAAGCGTGGGAGCAAAGCTCGCAAGGCAAAGGAGTGGTGCAGACGCAGCGTTTTACGGTTACATCGCCGGATGGTACAAGGTATTCGGCTATCGAACTGAAGACATTTACCAACGAAGCATCGGAACTGCCCAGGGCAATGATTTCGCGTAAACACGGAACGAAAACGATACCCCAGACATCGCGTTCGCTGGCGGATGCCATAAAGAACCGTTATCTGTATCAACGCGCCTTGCTGGATGAGGTGGCCTGGCAGATGATTTACCGTGCCAGTAGCCGGCCGATAGAGGAACGGGTGAATTTTAAGAATCTGGACCAGTATCTGAAATCGGGGTTGATTGACAACGGTATCGAGCTGAACTATCACTTTAAGGTGATAGACCGGGACGGCAGGGAAGTGTATCGCTGTTCGGATTACAGTGATGAAGGCAGTGAGAGTTCCTACTCGCAGCCCTTGTTCCTGAACGACCCGCCTGCCCGTATGAGTATCGTTAAGATACATTTTCCCGGCAAGAGGGATTATATCTTCGATTCGGTCAGCTTTATGATTCCGTCGATGATATTCACCTTTGTGCTGTTGATAACGTTCATCTTCACGATTTACATCGTGTTCCGCCAGAAGAAGCTGACGGAGATGAAGAATGACTTTATCAATAATATGACGCACGAGTTCAAGACGCCGATTTCAACCATTTCGTTGGCGGCGCAGATGCTGAAAGACCCGGCGGTAGGCAAATCTCCGGCAATGTTCCAGCATATATCGGGTGTCATTAATGATGAGACGAAGCGGTTAAGGTTCCAGGTAGAGAAGGTTCTCCAGATGTCGATGTTCGACCGGCAGAAGGCGACATTGAAAATGAAGGAATTGGATACCAATGAACTGATTACCGGCGTAATCAATACGTTTTGCCTTGAAAGTGGAACGGTACAACGGGAAGATTGAGTCGGACTTGAAAGCAACTGATCCGATAATCTTTGCAGATGAAATGCACATCACGAATGTGATTTTTCAATCTCATGGATAATGCGGTGAAGTATAAAAGACCGGATGTGGACTTGCAGTTGATGGTGAAGACCTGGAATGAACCGGGTAAAGTGATGATTTCGGTGCAAGACAACGGTATAGGTATCAAGAAAGAAAACTTGAAAAAGATATTTGATAAGTTCTATCGCGTGCATACAGGTAATCTGCACGATGTTAAGGGGTTCGGACTCGGACTGGCTTATGTAAGGAAGATTATTCAAGACCATAAGGGAACCATCCGTGCGGAAAGCGAACTGAATGTTGGAACTAAATTTATTATTGCATTACCTTTATTAAAAAATTGATTGATATGGACGAGAAACTGCGTATTTTATTGTGCGAAGATGATGAGAATCTTGGCATGCTTTTAAGAGAATATTTACAGGCAAAAGGTTACGCTGCCGAGTTATATCCCGATGGAGAAGCAGGATACAAGGCTTTCCTGAAGAATAAATATGACCTGTGTGTGTTTGACGTGATGATGCCGAAGAAGGATGGCTTTACTTTGGCACAGGAGGTTCGCGCAGCAAATGCGGAAATTCCTATTATCTTCTTGACGGCCAAAACCTTGAAAGAAGATATTCTGGAAGGTTTCAAAATCGGTGCGGACGATTATATCACCAAACCGTTCAGTATGGAAGAGCTGACTTTCAGAATTGAAGCAATCTTGAGACGTGTCCGTGGCAAGAAGAACAAAGAAAGCAGCATTTACAAGATTGGTAAGTTTACGTTTGATACCCAGAAACAGATTTTGTCAACGCCTGAAAAGCAGACCAAACTGACTACAAAAGAATCCGAATTGCTGGGCTTGCTTTGTGCACACGCCAACGAAATCCTGCAACGTGACTTTGCATTGAAGACTATCTGGATTGACGATAACTACTTCAATGCGCGTAGCATGGACGTATATATTACCAAATTGCGTAAGCACCTGAAAGAAGATGAATCTATCGAGATTATCAATATTCATGGAAAGGGATATAAACTGATAACTCCGGAAGCCGAGTCCTGATGGGGATCCGGCTTCGGACAATGGGAAATAAAAAAAGGCGGTTGCAGTGCAATCGCCTTTTTTTATTCTTTTCTCGGTATTAATCCGCAATTCTCTGTTGATAGAATGTAAGAAATCAATCTATTACATTAAAACAGCGCTGGTGCCCAGAATCGCGTTGTGTTTACATTGCCGGTAAAAGACATGCAACCAGATTACAGCTCTACCAAGATTAATATCAATCCCAGATTTTTTAATAAGCCTTTCATGTGTGTGTA
>ENA-OQKR01000246-OQKR01000246.1-human-gut-metagenome-genome-assembly--contig:-NODE-246-length-23669-cov-3.393552_pt1 | contig 23669 bp, 25 predicted proteins | sample MGYA00242803_ERZ504806 | MGnify/ENA primary metagenome ERZ504806 (study PRJEB26092, sample SAMD00036399) | human gut metagenome | host: Homo sapiens | study: EMG produced TPA metagenomics assembly of...
ACGAACGTCCATGACCCTTGTTTTGACGTAGCCGCTCTGACAGCTTGCCCCACAACGGGGCAATGGGCTACGATCTGGGGGGGCCCGCAGCCCCGCCGGGCAGGACTGCCGGGTCCAGGGTAGATGGGCCCACCACACCCCGGGCGGGGCAACATCCATAGGGTGCGGGCCCCAGCAGCTGCTTGCCAGCTCGCCGCCGCCTTCACCGATAGCCATGGTGCCCAGTGCGCCGTAGCGGGGTGTGGGAGTCCGAGCCAAGGATCATTTTGCCGCAGCCGGCAAAGCGCTCGCGCATATACTGGTGGATGACTGCCATGTGCGGGGGCACAAAGATGCCGCCGACTTTTTGGCAGCGGACAGGCCAAAGCGGTGGTCGTCCTCGTTGATAGTGCCGCCCACAGCACACAGGCTGTTGTGGCAGTTGGTAAGCACATAAGGAATGGGGAACTTTTCCAGCCCGGACGCACGGGCGGTCTGGATGATGCCCACAAAGGTGATGTCATGGCTTGCCATGGCATCAAACTTGATCTTCAGGTTCTCGGCATCGCCGCTGGTGTTGTGTGCCTGCATAATATTGTAGGCCATGGTACCGGTCTTAGCCGCGGCAACGGCAGCGGCATCAAAGCCCTTTGCTGCCAGTGCTGCGGGTGCATTGCCATCTGCGGGCACCCACTCTCCGCGCGCATAGTACGCACCGCCGGTGCTGCATTTGATCATATCCAACATCTCGATTCGCCTCTCTTTTTGTATTTTCCCGCCCGCCGCAATTGCGGGCATTGCCCCGGCAGTGCGGGGTCACCCCTGCCCTGCCCTGTTACGGCAAAGCCGTATTTACTTGTTATTATAGCATGAAAGGGCGAAAAGAAAAAGCATTTTTTATGAACCCTTACTGCACCTTTGCGGCGGCTTCCTGCTGCTTTTCCTTTTGCAGTCTGCGGAACACCACAAAATAGGCCGGGATCAGGAAGAAGCAGGCAAAGAGCCATGCCACCGGGCTTGCGATGCAGGCGGCAAAGTAGCCCCACAGCGGCACGAACCAGAAGCCCACCATGGCGCGGGCGATCATCTCGGCCACACCGGCAAACATGGCAAGGCCGGAGTGCCCCAGGCCCTGAATGGTGTAGCGGTAGATGATAAGCACTGCCAGCGGGATGTAGAACACACTGTTCCAGAAGATGAAGTCCTGCGCATTGGCCATAATGGCGGTCTCGCCTGCATCCAGAAACAGGCCGATCAGGGGCTTGTCCAGCACGCGCAGAATGAGGAAGGAGGCCACGCTGTACACGCAGCCGATGCCCAGTGCGGTGTTCACGCCGCGGTTCACGCGGCCCAGATCCTTCGCGCCCATATTCTGGCTGGTGTAGGTGGTCATGGCAGTGCCGATGCTCTCCAGCGGCACGCTGAGGAACTGCGCAGCCTTGCCGCCGGCGGTCTGCGCGGCTACGATATCGCTGCCCAGACCGTTCACCGCGCCCTGCAGCACCACGCTGCCGATGGCAGTAATACTGCACTGCAGACCCATGGGGAGGCCCATGGCGCAAAGCTTTGCGCAGTGCGGAGCGCTGATGCGCCCTTCTTCCTTATTCCAGCGCAGTTCCGGGTAGTGGCGCATGATGTAAATAAGGCTGCCGATGCCTGCCACAGCCTGACTGAACACGGTGGCAAAAGCCGCGCCGAACACGCCCATGTTGAACAGGATGATGCAGGCAAGGTCCAGCCCGATGTTCAGCACGCTGGCCACCAGCAGGAAATACAGCGGGCGCTTGCTGTCGCCCAGTGCACGCATCAGGGCGCTGGTCACATTATAAAGCAGCGTGAAGGGGATGCCTGCAAAAATGGTGCGGATATAGATATCCGCAAGGTCGATGATGTCAGCCGGGGTGTTCGTCCACACCAGCACAAGATGGGTCATTGCCACCGTAACGATGGTAAGCACCGTGGCAAAGGCGATGGACAGCCACACGGTATTGGCGGTGTAGCGGCGCATCTCGTGGTGGTCGTGGGCACCGAAGGTCCATGAGATGGGGATGGAAAAGCCGCAGGCAATGCCGTTGACAAAGCCCAGCACCAGATAGTTCAGGCCGCCCACGCTGCCTACCGCTGCCAGCGCTTCCACGCCCACGAACCGCCCCACGATGATGGTATCGGCCAGATTGTAGAACTGCTGGAACAGGCTGCCCAGCATCAGCGGCACAGCAAAGGCAAGCAGCAGCTTCAGCGGGCTGCCCTGCGTCATATCTTTGGTCATGGAAATATACCTCCTGCCCACACAAAAAAGATGGATGTTCGCATTTTTGCCGTGAAAAACGCCCTGCCGGAAAAGCGGCAGGACGTTGATAAAGATTCATGAGTGGTATTATAGCGGAGCAGCGCCGGTTTTACAAGACTTGGTTTGCATCAACATTTCCATTTTTTTGCCCAAAGAATTGGTGATTTTGCTCATTCCGCGTAGTGTGCCAAGAACTGTTTGGTGCGCTGTTCCCGCGGGTGGTCGATCAGCTGCTTTGCAGGGCCTTCCTCCACCACCACGCCGCCGTCCATAAACAGGATGCGGTCGGCCACATCCCGGGCAAAGTGCATCTCGTGGGTCACGATGATCATGGTGGTCTTGCGGTCGGCCAGCTCCCGCAGCACCCGCAGCACCTCGCCGGTCAGTTCCGGGTCAAGGGCGCTGGTGGGCTCGTCAAAGCAGAGGATGTCCGGGTGCAGCGCCAGCGCCCGGGCAATGGCCACCCGCTGCTGCTGCCCGCCGGAAAGCTGGTGCGGGTAGTGGTCTGCCCGCTCCGAAAGCCCCATCTGCGCCAGCAGTTCCCGCGCCTGCTGTTCCAGCTGGGCGTGCATCGCCTTTTTGTTGGCGCGGTAGTCCGGACGCTCCTTTGCCAGCAGCTCCCCTGCCAGCATCACGTTCTGTAAGGCGGTATACTGCGGGAAGAGGTTGAAGTTCTGGAACACCAGCCCGAAGTGCAGTCGCTTTTTGCGGATCTCTCTCTCCCGCTGTGTGGCGGGGTCGGCGGCGTCCCACATGGTCTCGCCGTTCACCCGGATGCAGCCGGTGTCCGGCCGCTCCAGAAAGTTCAGGCAGCGCAGCAGGGTGGTCTTGCCGGAGCCGGACGAGCCGATGATGGCCAGCGCCTCGCCCTGCTCTAAGGTAAGAGAAATGTCCTTTAAGACCTTTGTATCTCCGAAATTTTTGCCAATGCCGGAGGCCTCCAGTAATGCCATATTCTTAAAAACCTCCTCAGCAGCGGAAATAATCCAGTTTCTTTTCAGCCCAGTTGAACAACAGGGTGAGCGCACCTACGAACACAAGGAAGAACAGCGCCGTGGAGAACAGCGGCCAGATCAGACCTTTTGCGCTGTACTCCTTGGCCATCATGATGATCTCCTGTTGGCAATGGTGTTCGCCAGCGAGGTGTCCTTGACAAGGGTGATGATCTCGTTGCCCGATGGGCGGCAGGATGCGCTTGCCACCTGCAAAGGGTGACCTTAAAAAGATCTGCGTGCGGGTCATGCCCAGCACCTGCCCGGCCTCGGTCTGCCCTTTAGGCACCGCCTCGATGCCGCCGCGGTAGATCTCGGAAAAATAGCAGGCGTAGTTGATGGCAAAGGCCACCACCGCCGCCACCATGCGTCCGCCGGAGCCGGAGGGCCACGGGTTATTCATGCCCAGCAGACCGGGGCCCAGATAAATGACGATGATCTGCAGCATCAGCGGCGTACCGCGGATGACCCAGACAAAGGTCTTTACCGCACCGGACAGCAGCCTGCACCGGCTCATGGAGCCAAAGGCCACCACCAGCCCCAGCGGCAGCGCAAACAGCAGCGTAAGGGCAAACAACTCACAGTTGAGCAGGAACGCGCCGGAAAGGCGCCCAAGGATCACAGACACAAAAACACACCCATCTATCGTTTTGTTTTACGCACGGCTCAGTCGGCCAGCGCCAGCTCGTACTTCTCGGCCAGTGCCTGCATGGTGCCGTCAGCCTTCATCGCGTCAAAGGCGGCGTCCACTACGGCGGCGGCATCACTGCCCTTGCGGAAGGCCACGCCGTACTCCTCGGCATTCAGCTCGTCCACGATCTTCAGGCTTGCATAGTCGGTGCCTTCCCCGATCATGGCGTTGGCAAGGGTCAGATCCAGCACAGCGGCATCTGCCGTACCGGCAGCCACTTCCATCAGGCAGTCGGTCTGCACGCTCTTGGAAACGTAGTCTGCCTTGGCAAGGTTCTCGTCGCCCTGAATGGCAGCCTCACCGGCAGAACCCGCCTCAGCCACCACGGTCTTACCGGCAAGGTCGGCGGTGGAGGTGTAGGCGGTGCTCTCCTTGACCACCACGACCTGTGCGTTCTTGGCGTAGGCCTTGGTGGTGGCGGTGTTGGCCATGATATCCTCGGTCAGGGTCATGCCGTTCCAGATGCAGTCGATGCTCTTGGCGTCCAGCTCCACCACCTTGGTGTCCCAGTTGATCTCTACAAACTCCGGCTCCACACCCAGCTTTGCACACACCGCAGTGGCAAGTTCGGTATCAAAGCCGGTAAAGTTGCCGTCGGCGTCGGTGTAGTTCATGGGCTCGTACACGGTGTAGCCGATGACCATTTTGCCCTTGCCCTTGATGTAGTCCAGATCGCTGCCCGCTGCGGAAGAAGTCGAACTGGCTGCGCTGCCGGAAGCAGACGCCGCCGCAGAGGTGGATGCACTGCCGCCGCAGGCTGCAAGGCTCAGTGCCAGAGCACCGGCCAGAAATGCACTTGCAATACGCTTGAGCTTCATATCTTTTTCCTCCCATGGGGGACGTTCTGCGTCCCGCTTCCCTCTCGATTTACCATTTTACCATGCTAAAGTGGTAAACTGTGGTTATAGAATAGCGCGTTTGTCGCCGTTTTGCAAGAGGAAACCTTTATTTTTTGCACAATGCACTGCTTTGCCCCGCCTGTAAGCCCGCTTTTTGTGGGAAAGTATGCACATACCCCTTCCGGCTTTGCGCCTGAGGGGGTATCCATAAAAAATCCCCCCGCACTTTTTGTGCAGAGGGACATCCTGTTTTTATGATTACTGCTCCGCCATGGCCTTCAGCGCCGCTTTTTGCAGGTCGGTAACTGAGATGGTGCACAGCGCCTTCAGGTCGGCATCCGTGCCGTCTGCGGAGAGCTTGCCGATCTCCACGGCGTTTTTGCCCTTCAGATAGCCGCACCAGCCTGCGCTGTGCTCGTACCATTCCTTGCCTAACGCGCTTGCGCTGCGCATTCCGTAACGGTCGCCCAGCTCGTTTTTGGTGTACACCGGCTCCCGCGGGGCAGACACAGTACCATCCGCGCTGACGGTCAGCTCCGGCTCGGTCATATCGCCGATAGCGCTGGTCACCCGGGCGTTCTCGTCCATGGTCACCACCGCCAGCGTGATCTTAGCCTGCACCTGTGCGTCCTTGTCGTCTGTGCCCGTAAGCCCCTGCGGCATTTCTGCCACCTCTACGCCCAGTTTGACCGTATCGCCCCGGGCAGCACCCAGCACCTGTGCATTCTCGCAGGCGCGGACGACAGCATCCCGGTAACGGTCCACCGCGATGGTGCAGCCGGAGAGAAGGTCTGCCTCCGTGGGCTTGCCGTCCGCATCCGTTTTCAGCTTTTTCACCTCGTCCGGGGTCTTGCCTTTAAGCCAATCGCCAAAGGCATCGGCCTGCTCTGCCCAGCCTTTTTTCAGGCCGGACACCTCTGCCAGCGGGTAGTCTTTCCCCTTCTGGCGCTTGGTACGGGTGTCGGTGGGGGTGGTCACCTTGCCGGTGCCGTCCGCGCTGACTGAAAGCTCCAACTCGTCCAGCGTTACCCCGGCCAGCTTACCGTCCGCGTCCAGCAGCACGGCAGCCGCCACCGTGCGGATATTCCCTACACGGTCTGTGCCGGCCGCTTCGGTCAGAACCCCCAACCCGGTGCGCCACGCTGCGCCTTGCGCCGCGCTGCTGCCCGCAGAGGTACTGCCGCTCATAGTACCGGAGCTGCTGCCGGAACTTCCCCCGCCGCAGCCGGTCAATGCCAGTGCTGCCGCCAGCGTGCAGCACAAAAACCATCGCGATGCCTGTTTCATATCGTCACATACGCTCCCTTTCCGTGCCTGCATTGCAGATGCAGGCTTTGGAGCTAGTGTGCCCCGCCGCGCGGGATTTTATGAGCAGACAGTTACATCAAAGGACTTAACAGCCGCAGCACGCTGTCCAGCACCGTACCGGCCAGACCGGTGCGGCAGTCCGCGCACTGCACCTCCCGGCACTGGGGCAGGGTGCGGCGCACATCGTCCCGCAAGGCCAGCACCTGACTGTTTTGCAGCAGCAGCACCCCGCACTCGAAGTGCAGAAACATACTGCGGTAGTCCATATTGATGCTGCCCACCACCGCCGCGCGGTCATCGCTGACGCAGCACTTGGCGTGGAGGAAGCCCCGGGGTATACTCGTAGATGCGCACCCCGCCGCAGCAGGGGCAGATAGTACGAGCGGCTCAGCCGGAACACCAGCTTTTGTCCGGGATGCCCGGCAGCACCAGCCGCACATCCACCCGCGCTTGGCGGCGTTGCGCAGCGCGTCCAGCATCTCCTCGCCGATGGCGAGATAGGGCGTATAAAAATAAACGTATTGCTGTGATTGTGCCAGAACATCCAGATAGACCGTTTCTGCCACCGGCTCTTCGTCCAGCGGGCTGTCCGCGTAGGGTTGCACCACCCCATCGCTGGCGGGCAGCACCGCAAACTGCGGACGGAAGGCGCTGTAATCCTGCTCAAAGGGACGGAAGGCGTTCCAGAAATCCAGAAACATCACGGTAAAGTTCCACACCGCAGCGCCCTCGATGCGCAAGCCTGCGTCCTTCCAGTAGCCGAAGCGGGTGATCGCGTTGATATATTCATCGGCCAGATTGATGCCGCCGGTATACGCCACCTTGCCGTCTATCACCACGATCTTGCGGTGGTCGCGGTGATTCATCACCAGCGAGAGCAGCGGCACCACCGGGTTAAAGGGGATGCAGCGGATATGCGCCCGCTCCATGCGCACCACAAAGTCCTTGGGCAGGCCCAGCAGACTGCCGAAGTCATCGTAGATCAGCCGCACGTCCACCCCTTGTGCCGCCTTGCGCCGCAGAATGTCCTCCACGCCCTGCCACATCTTGCCCTGACTGACGATGAAAAACTCCAGAAAGATGCTCTTTTCTGCCTTTTCAAGGTCGGCCAGCAATGCCGGATACATGGCTTCACCGCAGGAGAAATACCGGGCGGTGGTGTTCTGCCATGCGGGGTAGCAGCCGTATTGGGTCAGGTAACGGCTCACGCCCCGGTTTTCATCGCACAGACCGGCGGTCTGTCCGGGCTGCTGAGCACGGTCTGCCCGGTGCGCCTGCTCCACCGCCTGCATTTTGCTGCGCAGACGGCGGGAGGGCCGCTTGTTGCCAAAGGCCAGATACAGCGCACCGCCCAGCAGCGGCAACAGCCCGATGAGGGCGATCCAGCCCACCTTATAGGCGCTGTTTTCGTCCTTGCGCACCAGATACAGAATGATCAGCAGGCTTAACCCGTTGAGCACCCCGGTGACCCACACCCGCGCCGCGCCGGTGGTGAGGGCGAAGAACACCCACGCCAGCCATGCAAGCTGCAGCGCCACCAGCACCACCGTGACCGTGATGCGGTTGAGGATGCGGTTGAAAAACCTGACGATCGGCAATCGGAACAGCATACCATCTCCCCTTTCCGTGTTAAGGTGTATCTGAAAACAAAGAAAATGACGAATATTTCGCAAGCGCAAGCGGGATTTAAGGCAAATAGCCGCAGGAATCCTTTGTGGATTTCAAGGCTGTTTAACGCAAAATCCAGCTGTGTTTGTAGAAATAGACTAAATTTTCGACTTTTCAGATGCACCCTAGCTTACCTCTATAATACAGTTAAGTATAACGCGGTTTTTCACCCTTTGCAAGTTTTTGGTGTCGGGTGCACCGGAATTATCCCTCGAAAAAAAATTCACCGGAGCGTCCGCAGATGCCCCGGTGAATCGAAATCATAGTATCATATTTTCCGCTCAGACGGTGGGTGCTTCGTTGTCCTCGTAGCCCACCATCAGGCCGCCGTACTCCGCGTAGTAGCTGCACAGCGCGCCGCAGCTGCCTACCTCCACCTTGGCCTCCGGGAACACCGCATGGACCATGTGCTTCAGCCGCTCCGCAGCGGCAGCATTGCAGCAGTGGTCGATGTGCACCCGGCCGTTGGTCAGGCCGTGCGCCTTCATTTCCAGCACCATGCGCTCCAGTGCGCCGTGCTCGCCGCGGGTCTTGCACAGAACCTCCAGATCACCGGCGTCGCTGGCCTGCCCGATGACCCGGATGCCCAGCATCCGCGCCACAGCAGCCACAGCGGGCTTCACGCGGCCATTGCGGGCAAGGTTTGCCAGAGATTCCAGCGCAAACAGCAGATGAGTGTGCTGGTGGTACGCCCGGATCTCCTCACACACGGTATCAAAGGGCTTGCCGGCCTTGATCAGCGCCGCCAGACGCTCCACCAGCAGCCGGGACTCCGCACCGGTGGACAGGCTGTCCAGCACAAAGACCCGCGCGCCCTCGTGGCTCTGCTCGTACTCCTCGCCTGCCAGCAGTGCAGCGTTATAGGCACCGGACAGCGTACCGGTAATGGTTACAACATACACCTCGTCTGCGCCCTCGTAGGCGGTGAGCCAGTCCGAGATATTGGGGCAGGAGGTGCTGGTACGTCCCTTATAGGTGCGCAGCATCTCGGCCAGCGCGGGAGCATCCACCTCTGCGGTGTCCACATACTCCTGCTCGTCGGTCAGGATCTTCAGCGGCACACAGGCAAACCCTACATCGGGGAGCTCGTACACATTTGCAGAGGAATCTACAACGATTTTGCTTTTCATATTTTTCTCCATTTTCAAGCGGCGCACGCCGCAGTCATTCCTTTGCCGTGACCATCATAGCAGTTTTCTAAAACCCTGTCAACTGTTTTCTCAAATTCTTTTGCAAAGTTTTCATTGCCAGTTGACCAATTTTCCAAAATGCGGTATACTATTTCATAGGCAGATGTGTTTTTGCGGAAAGCAATTGCCCTGCCTTTGCACAAAAACAACGTTCCTGCTTGCAAAAAGTGCAGGAGCATGAACGGAACAAGATACTATGAAAGCTGAAACCAAACTCCGCGTTGCGGCGTGTGCTGCGGGCTTTGCCCTGCCCCGGTACAACGATCTTCCCTCGGTAGGGCTGTATCTGGACCAGACGGTGCAGTTTGTCAACGGCTACTTCCGCAGCTTCTGCGGGGTGGAGCTGACCCCATCTATGGTAAGCAACTACGTCAAAAAAGGGGTGGTGGATCACCCCATCCGCAAAAAATACACCCGGGACCAGATCGCATCCCTGATGTACATTGCAGTCTCCAAGACGGTGCTCTCGATTGAAAACATCGACACCCTGTTCAAAATGCAGCGGGAGCACTGCTCCGCCGGGACAGCCTACGATATCTTCTGCGAGGAGTTAGAGACTAGTCTTTCCGTGGTGTTCGGCGGCAAGGCCACCCAGCCGGAGGCTACGCTCAACGACGAGCGTCTGTTGCTGCGCAGCACCATTTTTGCGGCAGTCAATAAAATGTATCTGGACTGCTGCTTCGATGCTTTGCGGCAGGAGCAGGCTCTGTGGTCGGATATCCTACCGGATCTGGCGTAACAATACAACATCGCTCCGTATAGCAAAAGCCACCCGAAAACTTACGTTTCAGGTGGCTTTTTTACTGGTGGAGGCGATGGGAGTCGAACCCATGTCCGAAAAGAGCTCAGTGCAGGTGTCTCCGGGTGCAGGCGATCTACAACATTCCCGCCGCGCCACGCCGATCGTCAGGCTAGCGCTTTGGTAGCTTCATGAGTTCCTGCCGGTCCGCAAAGCTTAGGTCCGTTCAGGTGCTGTGTCTAAAGGACGCCCCGACCCCACACGACACAAGAGTGGGCGGAACGCGCAGCACTCAGGCTGCGAGCAACTGATAATTATTGTTGTCAGTTAATTGTTTTGGAGGAGTTATAGAGCAGTTCCCCCACTGCTACCCGCTGCCCAGACCTCGCTCCCCCCGTCGAAACCTTTACGCCCCCTTATAAAGCACATCTTGCGATGTGCGGAAAGCTTGGTTTTCTGCGGTGAGCCGCAGTCTGCAATTGGAATGCTTAATAGTACTTGCCGTTGGACTTCACAGCCCGGTCAATGGAGCGCTTTGCATCGCGCTGGGCGGCATCGGCACGCTTGTCGTACAGCTTTTTGCCCTTGCACAAGCCCACTTCCATTTTTACGCGGCCATGCTTGAAATAAAGCGAGAGCGGTACCAGCGTATAGCCCTGCAGCTTGCACTGCTGGTGCAGACGCCGGATCTCACTTTTGTGCGCCAGAAGCCGCCGGACACGCATGGGATCCTGATTGAACAGATTGCCGTGGTCGTAGGGGCTGATGTGCATCCCCTTTACCAGCAGCTCGCCGTTTTCAATATCCACCCAGCTGTCCTTCAGGTTGACCCCGCCGGCCCGCAGGCTTTTCACCTCGGTGCCTTTGAGTTCCACACCGGTCTCCAGCGCTTCCAGACAAAATACTCGTGGCGCGCTTCGCGGTTGGTGGCGATGGTCTTGGTCGCCGGGCGCTCCTTTGTGGGTGCCATGCTGCGCGCCTCCTTTCTCCGTTCGGTTCGTTGTTTCAGTATACCATTTTTTCAGGGTAATGCAAGGGCTGTTTCTGACAGAATTGTAAATTTTTACAAACTCACAGCTCTCCCCGGCCGGAAAGCGCCCGGTACAGGGTGGTCTCGTCGGCGTATTCCAGGCTGGCACCTACCGGCAGACCGGAGGCAAGCCGGGTGACCCGGATGCCCAGCGGCTTGATGAGCTTTGCCAGATACATGGCGGTGGCTTCGCCCTCCACGGTGGGGTTCATGGCCATGATGACCTCCTTCACCGTATCGTCCTTCAGCCGCGCCAGCAGCTCCTTGACGGTCAGCTGCTCTGCGCCCACACCGGCCAGCGGGTCCAGCAAACCGTGCAGCACATGGTACAGACCGTTATACTCCCGGGTGCGCTCAAAAGCCTGCACATCCCGGGGCTTTTCCACCACGCAGATCACCGAGGTGTCCCGCTTGGCGCTGGCGCACACCGGGCACAGCTCGGCGTCCGTAAAGTTCTGGCAGATGCGGCACCGGTGCAGCCGGGTGTGCGCGCCGCGGATGGCATCGGCCAGCGCCGCAGCGTCCTTATCCGACATACTCAGCACCTGATAGGCCATGCGGGTAGCACCCTTGCGGCCCACGCCCTGAAACTTGCCGAACTCTTCGATCAGCTTTTCCAGCGGTGCGGCAGTGTAGTCCATGGTATCTCCCCTTCCCGGCTCAGAGACCCGGAATGTTCAGGCCGCCGGTCAGCTTGCCCATCTCGGCTTCTGCGGTCTCGTCCACCTGCTTCACGGTGGCGTTGATGGCAGCAGCCACCATGTCTTCCAGCATCTCGATGTCGTCCGGGTCCACGGCCTCGGGCTTGATGGTGATGGACAGCACCTCGTGCTTGCCGTTCATCTTTACGGTCACCATCTCACCGGCGGCGCTGCCGGTGTACTCGGCGGCTTCCAGCTCGGCCTGCTTGCTCTTCATGTCCTCCTGCATCTTCTGAGCCTGACGCATCAGGGCGTTCATATCGGGGCGGCCGTAGCCTGCGGGCATTCTTGCTTTCATAATGGTATTCTCCTTTATTATAAACAATTTTTAGCGCTTTTTGCGGGCGGTATCCTCAATGCTGACCTCTAACCCCAGCTTTTCCAGTGCCAGAAGGGACTGCTCCGCATTGGAGGAGGTCTTTCCTGCCGTTTTGGGCTCGTAAGGGCCGATGGGCACCGGCACGCCGGATACCTCGGCGATCAGCTTTTTGATCAACTTCTGGCTGTCCTTGTTCACCCGGATAAAATCCCGGAAGGTCTTGCCGCCGTCGATCAGCACGCGGGTGCCGTCAAAGTAAGCCTTGGACTTGCGCAGATACATATACAGCATGGGGTCGATGCCTTCCAGCTTCTGCACGATCTGTCCCCAGTACGGGAAGGGGTTCGTGCCCTGCTGCGCCACGCTGCGGGACTTGGTCAGTACCGGGTCGGCGGGGTGCTCCTGCACCGGGGCAGGCGGTTCCTCTGCCGCAGAAACCGGCTGCGCGGGCTCTGCAGGGGCGGGCTGTTCCGGCTGGCTGACCGGCTCCGGCTCGTCCGGCGGCGGTGCCTGCGGGGCAGGCTCGTCCCACGGCAGGGCAGCATCGCTCTGCTGTACCGGCGGTTCCTCTGGCATAGGCGGCAGCTCCTCCGCAGGGGCGACGGGGCTTCCGGCGCGGCAGGCTGCGGAGAGGTCTGCTGCACGGCAGGGGCAGGTTCTGCTCCTGCTGCCGGGGTCTGGGGTGCAGCAGCTGCGGGGGCAGGCTGCACCGGGGCGCTGGCAAAGGGCTGCACCGCTGCCGCAAAGGGGCGGGGCGCTTCCGGCTGTGCCGCCCGGGCGGGGCTGCCTGTACCACTGCCGCCTGCATCTGCTGGGGCGGCTCGGACAGGCTGAACAGTGCCAGTTCCAGCTCAATGCGCTGGTCGCTGCCGCGGGTCATGTGCTCCAGCGCCGTGCCAAGGGTGCGGATGGCGCGGATGGCTTCCCGCTGCCCCATCTCCGGGCCTTTTTGCAGGTACAGCGCTTCTTCCTCCGGCGAAACACCGGACAGCAGCGCCTGCCCGCCGGGCAGCGCCGCCAGCATCAGGGCGCGGTAGTGGGCGATCAGTTCCTCGGTCAGGCGCTTCACATCCACCGACTGCTGCCGCAGCTGCGCCAGCTGTGCCAGCGCGGCGGCGGCGTCCTGTGCTTCCAAGGCGTCCGAGATGTGGAACAGGTAGCTGCGGTCGGTCACGCCCGCCATGCGGCGCACCACGTCCGCATCGATCTTTGCCGTGACACCGGCGCAGGTGTCCAGAATGGACAACGCATCACGCAGCGCACCATCTGCCAGACGGGCGATCAGCTCCGCGCCGTCGGAGGTCAGCTCCAGCTTTTCCTCCCCGGCGATATACTCCACCCGCCGTGCGATATCCTCCGGCCCGATGCGGGTAAAATCGTACCGCTGGCAGCGGGAGAGGATGGTGGCGGGCACTTTCTGGATCTCGGTGGTCGCCAGAATGAAGATAACGTGTGCGGGGGGCTCTTCCAGCGTTTTCAGCAGCGCATTGAAGGCCGCTGTGGACAGCATATGCACCTCGTCGATGATATACACCTTATACTGGCAGGCGCTGGGGGTATAGGCGGTCTCGTCCCGCAGGTCGCGGATATCGTCCACGCCGTTGTTGGAGGCTGCGTCCATCTCCACCACGTCCAGCAGGCTGCCGTTGTCGATGCCTTTGCAGATCTCGCACTCCCCGCAGGGGTCGCCATTTACTGGATGCAGGCAGTTGACCGCCTTGGCAAAAATTTTGGCGCAGGTGGTCTTGCCGGTGCCGCGCACGCCGGTAAACAGATACGCATGGCCCACGCGCCCTGCGGTGATCTGGTTTTTCAGGGCGGTCACGATGGCACGCTGGCCCACCACATCCTCAAACCGCTGGGGTCTCCATTTGCGGTAAAGTGCACGATACATGGCGATCTCTCCCCTTTCCCGGCCTTTGCGGCAAAAATAAAAGGACAGCGCTCGACGGGGTTTTGTCCCCGCCTTGCGTAACTCGGCATACGGATGCAGGCTTACTGAAACGCACGAACGCACTGCTTAAGGCTGCTTGGTTCCCCACCTGACCTGGTTCACAGCGAGCCCATCGTACAGGACCCGCATCCGTATGCCGAACCACGCAGCAGGCGCTGTCCGACACATCCTTGTGGATGCTAAGATATTGTACCATAAACCCCGCCGGATTGCAAGAGGGGGCAAAACAAAAAGGAGAAGCCCAAAGGCTTCTCCTCGTTTGTGCTAAAACTGTTTAAGACTGGCAAGCGGTGATCAGGCTCATCTTGTACACCTCGTCTGCATTGCAGCCGCGGGACAGGTCGTTGATGGGTGCGTTCAGACCCTGCAGGATGGGGCCGTAGGCAGCGTAGCCGCCCAGACGCTGTGCGATCTTATAGCCGATGTTGCCGGCCTCGATGCAGGGGAAGATGAAGGTGTTGGCCTGACCAGCCACCTTGCTGCCCTTGCACTTGACCTGTGCGACCTCGGGAGCAACGGCTGCGTCAAACTGCAGCTCGCCGTCCACAGCCAACTCGGGATCCATCTCCTGTGCCTTGATGGTAGCATCGTGGCTCAGTGCCACGGTGCCGCCCTTGCCGGAGCCCTTGGTGGAGAAGCTCAGCACAGCCACCTTCGGGTCGATGCCGAACAGCTTTGCGGTGCGGGCAGTCTCCACAGCCACCTCTGCCAGCTTGGAAGCGGCAGAGATCTTGACCTCGCCGGTAGCCTTATCGACGGTATCGGTGTAATCAATGTTGACGGCGCAGTCGCCCATGGCAATGCGCTTCAGGCCCTCTTCGCCGCAGTCGCGGTCCAGAATAAAGCAAGAGCTCACCAGATGTGCGCCCTTCTTGGTCTTGACCAGCTGCAGAGCGGGACGGATGGTGTCGGCGGTGGAGTAGGTAGCGCCGCCCAGCAGGCAGTCTGCCTTGCCCATCTTCACCAGCATGGTGCCAAAGTAGTTGGACTTCTTCAGCAGGGCGGTGCACTCCTCAGCGGACTGCTTGCCCTTGCGCAGCTCCACCATGGTGCTGACCATCTCATCAAAACCGGCGTAGTTCTCCGGGTCGATGATCTCGGCAGCGGAAATATCAAAGTTACCGGCGGCGGCAGCAGCCTTGCACTCTGCCTCGTTGCCCACCATAACGACCTTCAGCACGCCCTCGGCCAGCAGCTTGCTTGCGGCCTCCAGAATGCGGGGGTCATTGCCCTCGGTGAACACGATCGTCTTGGGATTTGCCTTCAGCTGTGCTACCAGCGGTGCAAACATATCAGCCATTGTGATTACCTCCGAAAATGCTTTCCAAAATTTGCATTCCGTGTCTGTTGGACACAAGGATGCCTTTCTTCTTTATTCTAGCACAGACGGCAAAAAGTTCAAGACAAAATTGTGTTTTTGTGCTATATTTTAGGGGAGAAACCTTTGTTTTATTTGTGAATAAAATATCATACCAGTTTTAAAGGAGATGTTCTCCATGGATATGGATACTTTAAAGGCTGAATGCCTTGCCTGCACCCGGTGCGAGCTATGCGCCACCCGGACGAACGTGGTGTTCGGGCAGGGCGTGCCGGACGCCGAGGTGCTGTTTGTGGGCGAGGGACCCGGCCAGAGCGAGGATGAACAGGGTCTGCCCTTTGTGGGGCGCAGCGGCCAGCTGCTGGACAAATACCTGTTTGCCATCGACCTTGACCGCAGCAAAAACTGCTATATCGCCAACATCGTCAAGTGCCGCCCGCCCCAGAACCGTGACCCGCTGCCCGCCGAGAGCGAAGCCTGTATGCCGTGGCTGCGGGAGCAGTTCCGGCTGATCCAGCCCAAGATCGTGGTCTGCCTTGGGCGCGTTGCCGCCCAGCGGATAATCCGGCAGGATTTTTCCGTCACCCGGGAACACGGACAGATCATTGAGAAGGGCGGCATCCTGTTCATGGGTACCTTCCACCCCGCCGCCCTGCTGCGCCAACCTCAGAACAAGCCCGAAGCCTTTGCGGATTTTACCGTGCTGCGGGACACCATTGCCGCCGTGTGTGAGCATACCTATAATAGGTAAGGACAGGAACCAACCGCACCGCTTTTGCATACTGTAAAGCAAAAGCGAGGTGTTTTTGTATGGAAAGTTCCGTGCATCCTTCTGTGGATTTCTTTCTGGGCGCTACAACGCCCGCCGGGTTCAAGGGCTACTTTGCGCCGCTGCGCCGGGAGCCCGGGATGCAGCTTGTGCTGCTCAAAAGCGGGCCGGGCTGCGGCAAATCTACTTTGATGAAGCGTCTGGCGCGCGCCGCACAGGATAAGGGCGAACCCATCCAGCGCATCCACTGCGCCAGCGACCCCGACAGTCTGGACGGGGTGGTGTTCCTGCGGCAGAAACGCGCCATCATCGACGCCACCGCGCCCCATGTGGTGGAACCGGAAGCCCCCGGCGCAGACGAGCGGGTGCTGAGTTTGTACCACACCATTGACGCCGATGCCCTGCACCCCCACAAGGACGAGGTGACCGCCCTGTTTGCCCGCAACCAGCTGCTGCGCAGCCGGGCGGCGCGGTATGTGGCCTCGGCGGGCAGCCTGCTGCTGGACAGCCGCCGCGCCGAAGCGTGCAGCGCCAACTTTGAAAAAGTGCGCCGCTACGTCAAGCGGCTGTGCATCCGCCTGTTGCCCCGCACCGAGGAGATGGGCTCTGAAGAGCTGCGGCTGCTCTCGGCCATCACGCCCAAGGGCGAGGTGTTCTATCAGGGCACGGTGCAGGCACTGGCAGACAAATGCATCCTCTTCCGGGACGACTACGGGGCAGTCTCCCGCCTGCTGCTGGAACTCATCCGCGCCGAGGCGCTGGCGCGGGGCTACCACATCATCACCTGCCCCTGCGCCATGCACCCGGAGGATAAAATCGACCACATTATCATTCCCTCTCTGCGGCTGGCGTTCCTGACCGACAACCGCTGGCATCCGGTGCGGCTGTCTGCGACGCAGACCGTGCGGTGCAGCCGTTTTGTGGATAGGGAGAACCTTTCCGCCTGCCGGGCACGGTTGCGTTTCAACGAGCGCGCCGCCGCCGAGCTGCTGGAACAGGCCTGTGCCCTGATGGCACAGGCAAAAAGCTGCCATGACGAACTGGAGACCTACTACCGCACCGCCGTAGACTTTGCACAGGTGGATGCCGCAGCCGCCCAGTGCATGGAGTTGTTCGGGGTAGGATAACGAAAAAAACGGAGGTGAAACGCTTTGGCAAGCATCCATCTGCCCATCCGGCAGCTGGTGGAGTTTTTGTTGCGCACCGGCAGCATCGACAGCCGCTTTGCCGGCTTCGACCGCGCCAACGAGGGTGCGCGCATCCACCGCAAGCTGCAAAAGGCCGCCGGAGAGGGCTATCAGGCTGAGGTGTTCCTCAGCGCGGAGCGGGAAGCCTGCGGCATCGCCTTTACGCTGGAAGGCCGGGCAGACGGCATTTTCACCGATGAAAACGGCACCGTGACCATTGACGAAATCAAGACCACTACCGTCCCCTATGAGGAGATCACCGAGGAACTGAACCCCTGCCACTGGGCGCAGGGCATGGTGTATGCCGCCATTTACAGCAGCCAGCAGGGACTGGATGCGCTTGCCGTGCGGCTGACATATTATCAGGTCGATACCGATCAGATTCAGCGCTTTACCCGGCAGTTCACCCGGCAGCAGCTGGAGCAGTTTTTGCAGCAGCTTTTAGCGCAGTACGCCCCGTGGGCGCAGCGGCAGCTGGACTGGGACACCCGGCGCAGCCAAAGCCTTGCGGCGCTACAATTTCCCTTTGCGGAGTACCGCCCCGGGCAGCGGGCGCTGGCGGGCGAGGTGTACCGCGCCTGCCGCGCCGGGAAAAGCGCCGACCGCAAAGGCGGCACCCGCGTTTTTTGTCAGGCGCCCACCGGCATCGGCAAGACCATGAGCGCGCTCTTCCCTGCCTTAAAGGCCATGGGCGAGGGCTGCGGCGCAAAGCTGTTCTATCTGACCGCCCGCAACACCACCCAAGCCGCCGCCGAGGATGCGGTGGCGCGGCTGCGTGCCGCACAGCCCGGTCTCGCCCTGCGCAGCGTGACCCTGACCGCCAGGAAAAGGCTTGTCTGCACCCGGACGCCGAAGGGCACCCCGCCTGTCTGCCGGAGGTGTGTCCCTTTGCCAACGGCTACTACGACCGCCGCAAGGATGCGCTGGCGGCTCTGCTGGACGGCAGCGGCAGTTTCAGCCGTGCCGCGCTGGCGGACACCGCCCGGCAGTTCTCAGTGTGTCCCTTTGAGCTGGGGCTGGATCTGAGCGAGTGGTGTGATGTGGTCATCGGGGACTACAACTATCTGTTTGACCCGGTGGTGCACCTCAAGCGCTTTTTCGATGCCGCCGGGGACTGGCTGTTCCTCATTGACGAGGCGCACAACCTGCCGGACAGAGCCCGTGCCATGTACTCGGCGCAGTTTGCCAAAAGCAGCCTGACCGAGGCAAAGCGGGCGCTGGGCAAGGGCAAAAGCAGCCTGAAAACCGCATTGACCAAAGCAGACAAAGTCTTTCTGGCGGCGCGCAAGGCCTGCGCACAGGCTGCGCCCCGCACAGGCACAGAACCTGCCGGGGAGACAGAGCCCGCACAGGTAAGCCTTTTACCCGCTGAAGCTGCCCCGGATTTTGCCCTGCCGCAGCCGCTGTACGCCCGGGACGGCACCGTGTTTTTGCAGCAGCTGCCCGCCGCTTTGCCCGCTGCCCTGCGGGCGGTGCACACGCCTTTGCAGAACTGGCTGGAGCAGAACCCTGACGACCCCGCCCACGCCCAGCTGCTGGAACTCTACTTTGCCTTGCAGGATATTGCCCGCGCGGCCGACCGGTACGACAGCCATTTTGTCACCCAGCTTACCGCCCGGGGCAGCGAGCTGGAGCTGCATCTGCTCTGCTTAGACCCCGCGCCTTTTGTGGACGCCAGTCTGGCGGCAGGGCGCAGCGCGGCGCTGTTCAGTGCTACATTGACTCCGCCTGCCTTTTACCGCAGCGTGCTGGGCTGCGCCGATGCCCGGGCGGTGGCGCTGCCCAGCCCTTTCCCGCCGGAAAATCTGGGGCTGTTCTGCCTGCCGGGCATCTCCACTCGCTACCGTCAGCGGGAAGCCAGTGTGCCCGCCGTAGCCGATGCGCTGGCGGCGCTGGCAAAGGGCAAGACCGGCAACTATCTGGCGTTTTTCCCCAGCTACGCCTATTTGCAGCAGGTGTACGAAGCCTTTGCCGCCCGCTGGCCGGACATTCCCACCCTTGTGCAGCAGCGCAGCTTGGACGATGCCGGGCGCGCGGAGTTTCTGGCACAGTTCGCTCCCCACCCTGCCAACACGCTGCTGGGCTTTGCCGTGATGGGCGGCATCTTCGGCGAGGGGGTAGACCTTGTGGGCGACCGGCTCATCGGCTGCGCCATCGTGGGGGTGGGTCTGCCGCAGGTGAACCCCCGGCAGGAGATCCTGCGCCGCTACTATGACGAAGCGGGCGGCACCGGTTTCGACTACGCTTACCGTTTCCCGGGCATGAACAAAGTGCTGCAGGCGGCGGGCCGGGTCATCCGCACGCAGGAAGACAGGGGCGTGGTGCTTCTGCTGGATGACCGCTTTGCCCGCACCGAATACACCCGCCTGTTCCCCCGCCACTGGCACCAGCTCCAATACCTGCGCAGCACCACAGAGCTGGAGCAGCAGCTTGCCGCCTTCTGGGCACTGAACCAATAGAAAAAAGCCTGTCGGCGCAAAAACCGACAGGCTTTTTCTCATGCTCCGGACATTTTCCGGCTCTTACTTCTTTCTGGGCAGGGATCTGCGCAGTTCATCCCAGGCGGTCATCTCCACCAATGTGGTGGCGCGCAGGGCGGCAAACGCTTCATCCAGATACTTTCTAAACTTCTTCTGCTCTGCTTCAAGGCAATGCTTGTCATAATGTACCTCAAGCAAATTATCCAATGAAGAATCCTTTGTAATATATGTCTTTTCTGAAAGCTGCAACTTATCCAATAGATTTACAAGTCTTGAATTCATAGATACATTACCATCTACTCTTCCAAATATTCTAAATGGCTTATCATAAATGTACGACAGTACAGAACCATGGAAGGAATCTGTTAAAATAAGCTCAGCGTGTTTTATCATCCACACAAACTCAGCGGGACCACAGGTATAGTATCTGCTATTTTTATCTAAAACATCGATTACTTCCAGATTATACCTATCGGAAATTACAGCTATGCTTCCTTTGTACTCTTCAGTCAAATTCCCCAAAAAATATAGAAGTACATATTTCTTATTCTCATCATGGAATACCGGCTTTTTAATTATCTGATCCCACTCTTCTTTTGACAGCATAAGAGTTGGATCCACCAATGTAGTACACTCTCTGCCTACTATTGACTCAATCAGCTTTGAGCCCTGTTCTTCTCTGCAGGATAATGCTTTATAATCTGATAAATATCTTATAAATTCCTGCATCTGATCGTCGGTCAATGTTTCTACTGAAACAGATGGCGATACCGCTACCTTCTTCTCACTTGATGCAAAACCAAGCATATTAATATACATCTTATAAAAATTCGGATTCCACACCTGATCTGAACCCGCTACGAAGTAATCATACTTTGCATTTAGTGTTTCATAATCGGTCTTTGGTGTGATCTCATCCTGATCTATAATATACTTATTAAATTCTAAAAAATTCTTTTCTCTTTCCTTTGCTAAAAGGTACTGATTGTGATTAGTGAGGCTGCTCTTTATACTTAATGCCATGTGATACGGGACTCTCAAAATATTCTTTACCAGTGACGGCTTGTAACAATCTCCATCCTTCACACCGCCACTTCCATAAAATCTTACAATGTTATAAGTCTCATCATACTTAGACAGGATAGTATACATGGCATAATTTTGCAGACGATTTCCCAAATTGGAATAATCATTTATGGTAACAATTCCTATCATACGGTACTCCTTCCCTATTTTTTAAAAGCCGATACATACAACAATGGCATATACCTTAAATTTTTTTGATATGTAATCTGCCTTCAGGAATCCTCCGATGTTCTTCCTAGTGATACTTCTCATATACTTCAACTGGTTCTTATTTTTATAGCAGCACTGACGGGCTTCAAATAATCCAAATACAGCAGCACTTGTAAGACTGATTCTTGCATATTTCAGATATTCAGGATAAATAGCTGATGTATCCGCATTGATTTTCTCCCACATAGAAATTGCTGAATACTTTTTTTCTGAATAGGACAGATGCGAAATGCTGTTCTCGTCCGGCACATGATGATAAAGTATCTCATTTGTCACTATCATGCTATTTGTATTTTGAAGTACCTGCCAGAGAAACTCTGCATCTTCACCGTAACCAGTCTTCGGATTAAACCTACATCCATCAGTAAGACTTCTTTTAATCAGCTTATTCCAAAGCATACCTGACATAATTTTGTGTCTTAAAAACTCATAGATAATCTTATCTTTATTCCAGATTTCCTTTGTAATCCCTATAATTTTTTTTACAGACTCCGGTGAAACAGCATTATCGTTCCCACAAAACACTATATCCGCATTAGCCGAAAGTTCCACCATACGCTCGACCATGTTATTTTCAATCCAGTCATCCGAATCCACGTAGAGAATGTAATCTCCAGTAGCATTATCCAATCCGGTATTTCTGGCTGCTGCTACTCCCTTGTTCTCCTGATTTACAACCTTAATTCTTGTATCCCTTAAAGCATAATTCTCTAAAATTTTTAACGACTGATCGTTTGAGCCGTCATTAACCAACACAATTTCCAAGTCCTTATAGGTCTGATTCAATATACTATCCAGACATCTATCAATATATTTTTCGGAATTGTACACCGGTACAATAATTGAAATCATCATTTTATCCTTTCAATAGCTTTGGAAGAAGTTTTATTCCATCTAATATTTTTCTATATATCACAGCTCCAACTAAACTTAAAACAACCAACCATACATACATCAAAAGCCGCGGTTTTACCAGAAGCATCACAGGCTGAAAGATGTCTTTGACATAAGTCGCAAAGAATACAGCGTGGAAGAACCACATTCCCGTAGAGTATTTTCCTAAAACATCAAATACCTTAGTAAACTTAACCGGTACGCCCTCAAAAAACTTTGCGGCTCCAATCACAAATACAGGTGCATAGAAAACATCTGTGTTAAATCCAAACATATTAATATGTCTCAACATCACTCTTAAGACAATAGCTCCTATCATGCATAAAAGTCCCAAAAACCACGTCATTTGTAACTTCTTAATCAAATTATATTTTGCCATCAAATATCCTGCTAAGAATACACCGAAGTAAAGCATACAACTAAACATTACCTGTAGTATAGTTATCTCCTGATAATTAGGAACAAGTTCATGTATGACCACTTCAATCACAAAAGGCACACCGACTGCCATTCCTATATTTATGACAGGATGAAACTTAAAAATCTTGCTTACGAATGGCATTACCAGCACGCAAAAGATGAAGAAGTAAACATACCACGCATTCCAATTAAGATTTGGACCCAATGCAAAAAGATTAATAACCAAACTCTTTATAGTGAGTTTCCACCCTCCCTCCACCATAGCGAAAGGAATAAATAATGTAAACAAGCTAATCCAATATTCCTGGAGCAATCCCCAACTTTTTTTCAGACCATATGTAAGAGTTTTCTCCTTTGCAAAAAAGTAGCCGTAGCCAGAAAGCACTGCATAAATTCCTACGCAGATTTTAAAGTTTGATCCAATGCCAACCCAGGCATTTGAAAAATCTGCTCCAAAATCATACACTAGAAAATGGTGTGCAATCATAATCAGAATTGCGATCCCTTTTATCTTTTGGGTTGTTTTCTTTGTCATCTTATCTATTCTCCAAGTTTATTATCATTTTGATCTGTTTAATATTTTATACATTGTCTTTGCCAAATTTAAATCAGCAATGCAAAGACTGGCAAATATCTTGTCCTTCTTACTTTCCAAACTCTTTATTCCAATTGTTCCTGTCTGACGCATGATGCATTGAACTGTTTTCATGGATTCCTTATCATCATAGTCATCTTTAAACATTAGTTTCAAATCGCCGTATAACCATTTAAACCGTGCAACTGTTGCATTGCGACTATGTTCCTCCATGCCAGCGTCTGAACAATCTTCGACAATTTTATTCCAAACCTTAAGGCTAGAATAAATACGATTAGGACTATATTTTTTTGCACACATGCTTTCAGGATGCACATAAAAATTGTATTTAGCCTCATTGAATCGAACCACTCTATTAACTCGCTTCATAATTTTCCAAACAACCGCTAAATCTTCCCAGTACCACAGCGTCTTATCAAATTCAATTCCATCAAATAATTCTCTGCGAATCAGTTTATTCCACAAAACACCATTTAATTTTTTGTGCTCCAGAAATGCATCTATTGCACCATCTTTATCCCAAACCTGAACCTCAAAGGGATTATAATCTATTATCTTGCCTGGAATTTGTGACCTGCACACAGCTATATCTGCGTTATATCTTGTTAAAAAATCCATTAAAGATTCTAGACAGTCTGGTTCAAACCAATCATCAGAATCGCAGTATGCAATATAATCTCCTGTGGCATTTTTTAATCCAGTATCTCTTGACCCTGCTGGTCCCTGATTATTCTGGTGAATCACTATAATACGATCATCTTTATCGGCTAGTTTATTAGCAATTTCCTTTGTAGAATCTTCCGAGCCATTGTCTACCACAATCACTTCAATATTATTATATCCGGGCTTGGCTACCCGGCTATAGACTTGGCAGTCTAACCGGTGCACCAGCGGCCCGTCCATCCCGGTCCTCTCGTACTAAGGACAGCTCCTCTCAGATATCCTACGCCCACGCCGGATAGGGACCGAACTGTCTCACGACGTTCTGAACCCAGCTCGCGTACCGCTTT
>ENA-OQKR01000247-OQKR01000247.1-human-gut-metagenome-genome-assembly--contig:-NODE-247-length-23624-cov-3.060008_pt1 | contig 23624 bp, 17 predicted proteins | sample MGYA00242803_ERZ504806 | MGnify/ENA primary metagenome ERZ504806 (study PRJEB26092, sample SAMD00036399) | human gut metagenome | host: Homo sapiens | study: EMG produced TPA metagenomics assembly of...
CTTTCGGCAGACCGCACACGGCAGGAGTCGGATGCAGAAGCTCCAGAAGGCTTCCCAAACGGTTGTTATCTTTCAAGGTGAAACGGAAACTCGTTTTCAGGTGCGACAGTGCTCCGGCATAAGCGGGATACGGACCGCTCTCCGTGGGATGAATGCCCGATGACAGAAGCTGCCGACGGATATAAGACGCCACATAGTCCTGCTCCTGCCGGTTCTTCTCGCCCCATTCCTGCGGCAGTCTGCCATCCTGCAAAGGTTGGGTTCCCGCCAATGCCACGGTGCTCCACTCGTTTTTCTCCCCGGATAAGATAATCTCAGGGGTACTACCCATCCAGACACCTGTCCGGGGCGTATAGCATAAGTATATATAAGAATGAATATAATGCTTGCATGCCGCACGAAACACTGCCGAGGGAGAGAAACCCGGGCACTGCCCGATGACGGATTTACGGGAAAGGACCAATTTGTCAAACTGCTTGCTGCGCAAGGCTTCTATAAATGTCCGGAAGCATGCTTCGTACTCTTCCGTGCAAGCTTCTGAAAATGTTTCCCTGCCTTGACGCAACCGGAAAGCTTCCAGCTCCTCTTCCGCGTACTCGCCAAGCGGCAAAGGCTGTCCCCACTGCTCCGGCTGTATCAGCACAATCGGGCACGACTCGCTTGCACGGAACGGTGCAATGACGAAACCGCGTGCCCCGTCCAAGTCTTTAAGGTCATACAACAGACGGACGCTTCCCGACGCTTGTGTCAGCAAACGGGGAGTGTCCTCACCTGGAATACGATAAACGGCCAAAGGCTGTTCCTGCCGGATCAAGGTATCAATAGCTTTCAGATTACTTATTTCTTTGTCAATCATCTTCTTTTGTAAAAGCATAAAACCACTTGCAGAGTTCAGGTACGCTGCATGGTTTTAATTCGGATGACAAAGATACAAAATCCTTTTTATAGAGATAGAAAGCGAAAGTATCTTTCCTTATGTATTTTCATTGAGTTACAAAAAGTGCCGTCCATAAGATTCTATGAACAGCACTTTTTATATGTTTCCCACCATAATCGGGAGTAATGACAGATGGCATTATGCAGCCATCCCGAACAGTTCTATGCAGCTACCCTGCACAAGGCTATGCAGTCATACTGCACAGTACTGTGCAGCGTGGCTGCATACCAACTCTTGTTTATCCGAGAGGATTTTCTTCTTCACTGCCGGACGAACCGCCTCCGCCTTCGGGCGCTTTGCCGATATAAATGGTTTTGGCGGCGCTATGTGGGGTTTTCAGTAATTTAGAACCGGAACCGGAGAATTGCGTCGTCACTTTCAGTTCGTACGTGCCGTCGGCAAGGCCTGCGGGGATGATGAACGTCAGTCGGGACGGGTCGTTCACGACATAGAGGTCTTCCGTTATTTTTGTTTCCGCACCGGAAGAATCGGTCAGAGTGATGCCTACTGAGGGGTCCGTACCGGCTATTTTCAGTTTACCGCCTGTGAGGGTGAAAGCTCGTCCTGCGGTGGCGCTGGCATCCTGTGCACGGGTGGCGGCATCCTGTACGCCTGTAACGAACATGGCTGCCCCCTTCTCGCCAATGATGCCTACGGTAGTATTCTTTATTGCCTGGCGCAAATCCGCTCCTACATTGAAATTCACCACGATAGAGTTCTTTGCGGGATTCCATTGCGAGTTCTCTATGACACCGCGAAAGCTGACGCTGGCGTAGTAAAGACCCGTATTCACGTTGTAGCCGCTCATGAGCAGGCGTTTGATAACACGTTTCTCCAATTCGAATACGTGCTTGATGGTCTCCTCGCGCAGACCTGAGTCCTCGGCTTTCATCTCCGCGATGATACGTGCCTCGTTTGCACTGCCGATGCTGACGGGGACAAGAATCATGTCTTCCTTGTTATCCACCGTAACGGTATTGTCGGCCAACTGGCCATTGATCTGATATTTGATATTTTCTGCCATTGTATGTTTTTTTTAATTGTTATGATACGATTGGTTGCAGTGCTTACAGCGACTGCATTGAAAACAAAGGTACATCAAGTCGTGGGAAAGAAATCTGTTTTTTGATGCACCTTTGCATGTTCAGACAATTCTCTATTCGGTGTTGCCCATCAGAGCACGACACACATTGTCATAGGTTACTGTTCCCACCAGAGTTTGGGATATACGGGTGCTGTATCATTCCAACGGCCACCAGTCTTCCAAAACTTACAGTCTGAAAAAGTTTTCGAATTTGTATCGTAAGTATACGAACCATCGGGAGCATCGGCTACAAACCAAGAACTACCGGCAGTGTTATAAGCCGGCCAGGCACTTCCGCCGAATACTGTTGTTCCATTCTGAGACTCTCCATACAATACTGCAGTAAAACAGTTTGTCGTATTATCAGCAAGACTTTTTATCCGTGCCCCGTCTACTACTCCCGTATTATAGCAACCTATGGCAGTGCCAGACGCTCCTACAATACCTCCACTTGTGGCGGAACTGTAACCCTCATTTATATTTCCTGCATTATAACATCCTGCTACAACAGCACCGGTCGCAGTCGAAGCTATACCTACAATTCCACCACCCTGATAGGCACAAATTACCGTACCATAATTGGCACACGACACTATAATGGTTTTTCCTTCCGCTTCTCCACAAATTCCACCGCCTGCATAACTCGCTTCTACACTTCCTTTGAAAGAGCATCCACTTATCACTCCCGTAGTCGTTGCTTCATATTTTGACATGCCTCCGCATATTCCACCGGCTTTATACTTGCTTTTTACATCACCGCTGACATGGATATTCTTTATCACAATATTGCCATCAGCATATCCGAACAGACCGCTATTCTCATTTTGTTGTGTCACGTTAGCTTTCAAATCAATTATTTCATATCCTCCCCCATCGTAATTTGCTCGTAAAGGATTAGTAGTTGTTCCTATAGGCATCCAGTCATGATTGTTCAGATGAATATTGACTGTCTGCTTGAAATATTTATTCTCATAAGATATTCCGCTATTCACATTCGCTGCAAGCTGGGCAAGATCAGAAGCTCCGGAAATAACGTAAGCCGTCTCTGCACTATCGCCATTCTTGCTTGCATCACCAAATTTGGCATTTGCATCGGCTGCAGGAGTTTGCCCGTCCCATACACTGACATCTATATCTGCATCCCAATCTGCAAAATCACAAGTGTAAGTATGCGTAAGAGTTGCCGGATTAAAACTAATCACCACATTGGTCTTATAGTTTTTTTTGGTAGGCACGTGGTCGATAGTCACGCTCTGCAAAGGAGTACCCGGATTTGCGCTGTTATAAGTATCTATCTCCAGACTCAACATACTTCCGGCACCATCTGCCGAAGCAAATGAATAAACCGACTGGTACGTAAATCTGCCATCTGCACCGGCATTTGCCGTAAAATCGGTTACTTCAAAAGCAGACGGATCCGTAACACTGCCAGCAGAAGAAACCGTATTGTCCGATACATTAAAAGTATTGGGAACATTGGTATAACTTACTGTCAGTTTGGAATACTTCTCCATCTTTTCATTGCTCTTGATATTTACCTGTGCCACAGCACGCCTCAAAACTATCGAGTGAACCCCCGATGCCTGACCGACCGTTATTGATGCAGTAGCACAAAATGCCTGACATTGGTCGGCATGCGTCAGATGCTTCTTTAAAGTCACAGCCTTAAGGTCTGTTGTATCAAAGAACTCATTTTCACCGCCGGCATCCGGAATGTAATGCGCCCAAAACAAACAGGTATAAGCCACACCCGCAGGTAACTCTACACTGAATGTACCTGTTTCGTTATTATCGGAAGATGCTTCTATCGCATTTCCGTCTGCATTCAGGACTTGCAGGAAATACTGTAATTTATATCCTGTCACCGTAGGCGCAGCGGCACGTGTTTGTACATCTCCCTCTGTAGCCAAGCTAAAAGTGAAGATTTGGGTTCCGCTCACTTCTGTCCCCGTTGCCGATTGTCGTTCCGAGCAAGAGACAAACAAAATTGCTGTTATAGCAATCAGACTGAAAATCAATTGTTTGTTTGCATAAATAAAGTTTTTAGTTAATAAATTAATGAGACACATTGATATTTATTTCTCCCTCATAGTCACCGTCCACACCGACATTTATTCCACCGGAAGCATTCCCGCTGTTCCTGGAAAGGAAAGCGCCTTCCACAGTAGTAGTATATCCGCGCCGATAAGGTATTTCCAAGTCAGTGGTCCGGCTCAACAATACTTCTTTACCATCTGTCACAGCAAGGCTCACCGTTATTATAGAACTTTTATCGTCCGCAAGTAAATAGTCGGCAGCAAGTTCACACTCCGCCATTGAATCGGTAAGCTTTATCTGGCGGGTATAACTAAAACCGGGAGCAGAATTTATCGGCTCACCCGTAATAATATTCAAATGGGTTACGAGAAAATATTGATAGTTCACGATGATTTCAGATTCTCCTATACCGGAATGACCATTGGCATATTGTTTATTCAGAAACTGCTGCACATCGGTGGCAATAATACGGTAATACGCCAACGGCCGCTTTAGATTTATCCGTACCTTATACTCTCCTTCCTGTTCTGTCAAATCCACGGATGCATTACCATAGAAAGCATCCCGTCGGCAGTAGTCATCTTCATAAGGCAGCAGGTAAGAAACGGAACAGAAGTCCTCCGTAGCATAATATGTATCCGATAGCGTCTCTGTTCGCGTATAATCTACCCAAACTGTAAGGTCGTAAAAAGCAGGATTAAGAATCAGAGGCGAAGGAAGAGTTATTTGGGCTCCCGTCAGCTTTTCTTCATTGACTATCGTCACAGCTCGTACGGTAGAGACAGATTCTCCTGCTCTGCGCGCTTCAACGATAACGCGGGAAGCATAACTTTCATTCACAACACCTTCATCGGTTTTCGTAATGGCAGGTAAAGGAATAAACTCACCATCCAATAAGAGTTCCATTTCCAAAGAGACATTTTCCGTTGGGGTTTCATCAGGGTATTGGTGAATACAACCGCCAAGAAACAGCAGCAGTAAATATAAAATCGGAATGCACGATTTATGAAGGTATTTTCCTTTTATAATAATCTTCTTCATGGTTTCGACAGTTTATAAATGAATGACAGTCCCAAATTGGTGACACCCCAATAACGTAGCGGACGAATAGTACACAACGCACCATTCGGCATATTAAGGAAAGTTTTATAACGACTGTTTGCATAACCCATACCCAAATTAAACTCCACTCCCCAAAGAGCGGTCAATGAAACAGTATAGCCGTAACTAAATCCTACACCCCAAAGAGGATAGCCAGTATCCTGATAACGATATTCTTTCCATTTCAGGTTATAACGTAGCAATGTGTATATGCGGGCCGAGAAAATGCCCTCGTCCCGGTTTGGAAAACCAATAACGCAGTTCCGGCTGAAAAAGGACGTATTCGTAAGGCAGAAGTACGTGTCAAGTCCCATGAACTCCACACTAAAGGCAAATCAAGAGAAAAACGGTGACCTATCTGTATCTCATAGGCCAAATTTGACAGAAGCAATTTGCCCATGCAGCGAGGTTTTGTTTTTCAAAGCGGAATATCTATCGGAAGTTTTTGGGAAGAACATATATATAAGGTGTAGGAGCAGGCAGATAAGTTGATACAGAACCTGCTGTCTCTATCATTTTCGCCAACAGTTTTTCATTCGGCATAAAGATACAGAAAGCGCTGTCGAATTCAAACACCCTTTTATCCAAACAATACAAATCATGGCATTGCGTAATAACGGAAGAATATGTTGTTGCATATATCTGAAGGCTTTGCCACCGTTCAGGAATTTAAGCAGAGATTCACGACGGGCAGGATTATGCACTTTATCAAGTATCATCAATACCTCTTCACGTTCATTGAAAGCTGTATCTGCCGAAACCAATGCTCGCAGCCCGTCCCAGTTCTCACCTTGCGGAAAAAGAGAGACAGGAACGGATGACAACAAAGGATAGTTATCGGCAAGATAGCGTTGCATGGTATCTGCACGTCGAACAGCGAGTTGTACATTGTATTTCTCTCGTCCTTCGGGAGAAGCATAGGTATATAAATGAATTGAATCTATAAAGGACACATGAAAAGAATCGGATAAAAGAGTTCCTAAGCAGTTAAGCACATTACGATTATCAGCGTAAGCAATATCAATGTCTGTCTTGTCAAAACGAAAAATGCAGTATGGGTAATACGGATATTTTCCTGTCCGCAAACGGGAAAAGAGAGGGCTAATAGGAACAATATAGCCAATAACTTTGTGCTGATAGCATGGACATAATAGTATATAGGGTATTACTTACCAAGTAATGGCCGGCATACGAAGAGAAGAGTGTACAATTCGTGGAATCTGTACATGATTCAGCTGTTATTACCCCTATAAATTCCATCTTTCAACTGTCGAGGTTTCGGCTCCGCTTTTACATCCGAAGCGGGGAAAGGGGTTCGTATATCTTATACGGAATACGAACGGGGCAATATATATTATATAAGGTGGGATTTGCGGGCTTCAGGACTAAATACAAGATTTAATTAAACTTTTTCTAACAATTAATTGGCATTTGGTAAAATTTAGCATATATTTACAACGTTAACAACACCGTTACTTGGTAAGTAATTCCGGCTTATAATCCTGCCCTATATTCTGTTTCATTTTTCCATTTACATTTTCTAACGGAAGCTATCAGTTGCCTGTTTGCCTTATCGACCAGCTCATTGCCGAAAGGCTTGAGATAGGTTTCCGTCACCCGCAGGGACGAATGTCCCAAAGCCTGACTGATAATCCCCACCGGCTGTCCGCTATGGAAAGCAAGTGTAGCCCATGTGTGTCGGGCCGTGTATGAGCTGACCCGTACCCCGGGCAGCAAGCGGCTCATCACCTGCCCCAACTTGCGATTGAAATGCCGAAGGGCATCCTGATAATTGCGGTACGACTGCCAGCTGTCCCGTATCCTCGCATCGAGTATGGGGAAAAGGTAGGGCGAGGCGGAATGCCTGTCGGCGTACTTCGCTATCAGCACAAGAGCCTCACGGGGAATGCGTACCGTTATCGGCTTATCCGTCTTATGGCGGCTGTAGGTTATCCTGCCATCCTGCATATCGCGCTTGCGCAAATGGGCAAGGTCTATGAAAGGCATGCCGCGGAGCAAGAACATCAGCAGAAAATAAGCAAGTACCGCCTGCTGCTGTGGAGAAAGACCGGAAAGGTCGGCTTCCAGCAACTGTTCCATCTGGCGGGCAGTGAGCGCACGCTTGGTCTGCGACACCACACCGGTATAGACATCATCGAAGAGTCGCGGATTGTGCTCCGCCGTGCCGGGCGGCATCCAACGGTTGTAAACGGCACGCAAAGTACGCATGTAGGTGGATATGGTGTTCTGCGTCAGTTTACGGAGCAACATCCACTGTTCGTACTCTTTCAGGCGACCGGGTGTGAAGACTTCCTGCATCGGCATGGAGCACTCCTCCTCCCCGCTGCAGGAGAAGCGGATGAAGGAGCGGAGCGTACAGGCATAGATATGTACTGCCGGCGGCTTCCTGTCACGCCTTAGTTCTTCAATCACTTTCATCATGTAGGCAGACAAATCCGTTGTGCCCACATCTTTTGTTTCTACTTCATTCATAAATCTGCTTTATTAGTTTTTTACGCAATATACGAACGAACAATCTTTCGCAAAGAGTGTTTGAAAGACTATTATTCCAACCTAAACGAAAAACTTAATATATGAAACAAATCTTACTCATCATCTTCTTGGGAGCAAGTGTTTCCGCAACAGCGCAAATCCTCTCCCTGAGCTTCGATGATGCCCTTCGGCAGATGCAGCAGGGAAACCGAAGCCTGAAGATAGCCGACAAGGGTATCGAGACCGCACGGACGGAACGTGACAAACTGAACGCCCTTTGGTATCCGAGCCTGCAAGGTGCGGGCACATTCGTACACCTGTCCGAAAAGATAGAAGTGAAGCAACCGTTGTCGCAATTTACCGACCCTGCCAAAGACTTTGTTCACAACCTCGTACCGGACGACCAATTTATCAGCAGTATCCTCGACCAGATAGGCAGCCACACCCTCGCCTTTCCGCTCGCACCCCGTAACCTCACCACGGTAGGTCTGACCGCCGAATGGATCGTGTTTTCCGGCGGAAAGCGCATCCGTGCCGGAAAGATAGGAAATGCAATGATTGACATCGCCCGCGAGAACCGCGAACAGACAGACGCCACGCAGCGTGTCCTCTTGGCGGAAAGCTATTTCGGACTGCGCCTGGCACAAGAAGTGGTGCGCGTACGCCAAGACACCTACAACAGCCTGAAACGTCATTACGAAAATGCCTTGAAACTGGAAGCCGCCGGAATGATAGACAAGGCCGGACGCCTCTTTGCGCAAGTGAACATGGACGAAGCGCAACGCTCGCTGGAAGCCTCGCAAAAAGGAAGCAGCTGTTCTACAAAACGCTTTGCGTACGTTGCTCAACATTACGGATACTTGCAGCATACAACCCGTTTCCCCGCTTTTCATAAACGCCGTGCTACCTGCAAAAGAGGAGTTCCTGCAAACCATGCAAACCGAGAACTATACCGTCAACCAATTGCAGTTGCAATCGCATATAGCCAAACAGCAGCTCCGTATCGAACAGAGCGGCTACCTGCCGGACATCGCCGTATTCGGCAAGCAGACGCTATATGCCCACGGCATCCAAAGCAACCTCATCCCCCGCACCATGATAGGAGTAGGATTCACCTGGAATCTCTTTGACGGTTTGGCACGGGAGAAACGGATACGCCAATCCAAGATAGCCCAACAGACCCTCTCCATAGGGCAGGAAAAAGCCAAAGACGATTTAAGTGTGGGCATCGACAAACTCTACACGCAGATGCAGAAAGCACAGGATAACGTTCGTGCCCTGAACACAACCATCGAACTGAGCGAAGAGTTAGTGCGCATCCGCAAGAAATCGTTCACTGAAGGCATGGCAACAAGCACCGAAGTAATAGATTCAGAAACGATGCTGGCAACCGTACGCGTGGCCCGACTGGCAGCCTATTACGAGTATGACGTGGCGTTGATGAATCTGCTGGCGCTTTGCGGCACGCCGGAAGAATTCGGGAAACTTAGTAAATTGAGAGTTGAGAATTAAAAATTGAGAAACAGGCTGTGCAATGAGGATTACACGGAAAACTCAGATTTTCCTTATTCCGTATAATCCGTACCTAAAAAGAAACATCAAGTGTATTTGGATACACCGTACTTTATAGTTTATACTTAAATTAAATGAATATCAGCAACAAAACCATCAGCATCGCATTCATCGTCGTATTAATCGTTACCGTAGGAGTATCGGTTATCGGAATGTCACTTATGAGCCGGCAGCCAATGGTGCTGCAAGGGCAGGTAGAAGCCACGGAGATACGCATCAGCGGAAAACTGCCGGGGCGTGTAGATTCTTTCCTCGTACAAGAGGGGGATTGGGTAAAAGCGGGTGACACGCTCGTTGTCATCAACAGTCCCACTATCGAAGCCAAATACCGTCAGGTAAATGCTTTGGAACAGGTGGCGCAGGAACAGAACAAAAAGATTGATGCCGGAACGCGCAGGCAGATTATCGCTACAGCCTTGCAGCTTTGGAATAAGACGCAAAGCGACCTGACGCTTGCCCAAACCACCTATCAGCGCATCCTCACCCTTTATAAAGACAGTGTGGTTACTTCGCAACGAAAGGACGAAGTAGAAGCCATGTACAAAGCTGCACAAGCTGCCGAACGCGCGGCATACCAGCAATATCAAATGGCTGTGGACGGCGCGCAAAGCGAAGACCGCGCAGCCGCACGTAGCCTTGTAGATGCCGCACGCAGCACGGTGGATGAAGTTTCCGCCCTTCTTGTAGACTCCAGGCTCACTGCTCCCGAAGACGGACAGATAGCCACTATCTTTCCCAAGCGCGGCGAGCTGGTGGCTCCGGGCACGCCTATCATGAGTCTGGTGGTGATGAGCGATGCACACGTAGTCCTGAACATCCGGGAAGACCTGATGCCACAGTTCAAAATGGGCGGCACTTTCAAAGCGGACATTCCTGCCCTCGGCAAGAAAGACATAGAGTTCCGCATCTATTACATCAGTCCGCTGGGAAGTTTCGCCACTTGGAAATCGACCAAGCAGACAGGCAGTTACGATATGCAGACGTTCGAGATACATGCACGACCTGTACAAGCGGTGGAAGGGCTTAGACCGGGAATGTCGGCAATCGTAAATAAAGTATAAAAAGGAAAGAAGGGAAACCGGACAATCTTTTTTTAGACATAAGAACAAAAGAACATATTCATGATTATAACATATGCTAATGTTTTCTTATTTGTTCTTATGTCTAAAAAATCCGTCATCACCCTATTTGAAAAAAGTCTGTCATCACCCAAGTCGATACCGTTCAGAGTTGAAGCGCCAATCATCTCACCATACAAATTTCTTATTATGAATTTATTATATAATGTCCTCTTCCGCGAATGTCACCGTATCACCTCACGCCGTCTCTATTTCGGCGTGTGCATCCTCCTGCCCTTGTTCTGCCTGTTCTTTATGGCTACCATTTTCGGAAACGGACAGATGGAGAATATTCCTATCGGCATTGTAGACCAAGATAATACGGCAGCCTCACGTACCATAGCACGGCGCATTGCCGCACACCTACTTCCGGGTTACGGAGCACTTTACGGACGAAGCCTCTGCACGACAGGCATTGCAACGGAGAAGATATACGGCTACTTGTCCATCCCGCCGCAGTTTGAGCAGAAAACAGTCAGCGGACGGGTGCAACGCTGACTTACATTACCATTACGCCCTTCTTCGGTAGGAAGCGAACTGATGGCAGCATTTGAAACCACACTCGCCCCCGTAGCACTGTCGCCCATCGTTGTACAGGCTGAAGCATTGGGTGTGGGGCAGGAACAGATACAGACGTTCCTTCTTCCGGTAGAAGCCAATACGCATCCGCTTTATAATCCGGATATGGATTACTCTATCTATCTGAGCCAGCCGTTTTTCTTCGTTCTATTCCAGATACTGATTCTACTTGTAACGGTGTATGCCATAGGCAGCGAATTCAAGTTCGGGACAACGCAAGAATGGATGGGGGCTGCCACACCCGCAGGAAAAGACCCGGCTAATCTGCGGAATGCCGATATGCTGACTGCCGTCGCAGGAAAGCTGTTGCCCTACACCGTTATGTTCTCCGTTATAGGCATACTGGCAAACTACGTGTTGTTCGGACTGATGAACATACCGTTTCAAGGCAGCTTGTGGCTGATGAACATCGTAACGGTACTGTTTATCATGGCTACGCAGGCATTGGCGGTGCTGATATTCTCTATCTTTCCCAAGATAGCCTATATCATCAGCGTGGTGTCAATGGTAGGCTCTTTGGGAGCTACACTGTCGGGAGTGACATTTCCGGTAACGGCAATGTATGCACCGGTGCATGCGGCGTCCTACCTGTTTCCGGTACGGCACTTCACCGAAGCGGCACAGGCTATGATTTATTTCGGTGCGGGGTTTGCTTATTTCTGGCAATCGGTGGCTGTACTACTGGTATTCCTGCTGCTGGCCATACTGATTCTGCCTTTATTGAAGTGGTGGATACTGAGGAGGAAGGAAAGCGAAGAAACTCTCCATATCGGAGACAAAGCATTGTCCGGCATTGCAGCGACCGATATACAGTCCGGTATATCATCCGGTACATCGCCCGGCACGGAAGCATCCCTGAGCAATGTCATCCGCCACGAATGGAAAGCCATTGCCACCAATCCCGCCATCCTGCTGGTGCTGGCAGGGGGAATCTTCCTTTATGGCTTACTCTACAACTATATGTATGCTCCCAATCTGGTACGCAAAGCACCGGTTGCCGTAGTAGACCTCTCCCACTCCGCACTCAGCCGGGAGTACGTACGATGGCTGGATGCCGCCCCGCAGACTTCGGTCTATGCCCAAACGCCCAATATCCTCGAAGCCCGCAAGTGGATGAAAAAAAAGGCGAGGTTACCGGTATACTCTACATTCCTTCCGACTTCGAGACGCATGTAGCGCGCGACGAGACTTCCGTATTCACCCTGTATGCCGCCACGGACGCATTCCTCAACTTCAAGGGATTGCAAGAAGCAAGCTCGCGCGTGATGCTTGCCGTAAACGATACCCACCGGCGTACCGGAACAGTATTCCTGCCGCCGCAAGGTCTGTTGGCCGTTGCGTCGTCCACTCCCGTCAGCGTATCGGGAACGGCCCTTTACAATTACACCGAAGGATACGGTTCTTACCTGATTCCCGCCGTAATGATTGTCATCATCTTCCAGACGATGCTGATGGTGATTGCCATGCTTACCGGCGAAGAAGCAGAACAGCAGCGGGAAGGCGTTTACAGCATGAAAGCCCGTTCCCTGAAAGATATGCTGTGCATCGTATCGGGAAGAACCTTCGTATATGTAATGCTGTATGTTGTGTTCTCCATGTTCCTGTTGGGACTGCTGCCGCATATTTTCAGCATTCCCAATATAGGAAGCGGTTGGGACATTGTCACTATGATGATTCCTTTCCTGCTTGCCACGAGTTTCTTTGCGCTTGCCGTGTCCCGCTGGTTTACCGACTCCGAAGCCCCACTGCTGATGATAGCCTTCTTTTCTGTGGGTTACATCTTCCTTTCCGGCGTGTCTTACCCGCTGGAACTGATGCCCTGGTACTGGCAAGCGGCGCATTACGTCTTCCCTGTGGCCCCCGCAGTACTCGCTTTCGTAAAATTAAATTCAATGGGCGGCAGCCTTGCCGACATCTGGCCTCAGATGCTGACGCTGTGGATACAAGTAATCATATACGGTGCGTGGGCGGTGTACACTACAAGGAGAGTCTATAAACGAAGTAACATAAAGACAGGTGATATAGAGGCATAAAAAAAGGCTATCTATCCCAGACAGCCAATCTTTTTGTTAACCTTAAATCTAATACTATGAAAAACACATTGCAAATATACGGACATTTCGGGAATCTCCAAATTATCGGAGGGCTGTGGTCCTACTTATAACATGGTTTAATAGGAATACGCTGTTGTTAACAAATCAGCACCCGGAAATTAAGAAAAACTTACAGTCTTTTCCTCTTATAAGCAAATTCCTGCCATTTCTCTTCCGGCCAATCCTGCCGCTGCATCTCCGTACGCGCCATGACAAAGAAGAGATCTGACAGACGGTTCACAAAACGCAAAATATCCTCATTCAGCGGAGCTTGGCGATGCAGTGTCCATAAGCGTCGCTCGGCACGCCTTGCCACTGTGCGGGCAAAATGTAGTTGCGCAGAAACAGGCGTACCACCCGGCAGAAGAAAATAGCCGTTCTCCTTCAGTCCGGCAATCATGGCATCCATTTCCTGTTCGCAGCGTACGGTCAGTTCGGCGGCAGAAAGAAGATTGGGGTTCAACACGCCATCGGGCGTAGCTACATGGCTCATCACTACCATCAGTTCTCTTTGAATGGTATGCAGCAGTTCCTGCCAATTGTCTTCGGCAGGAAGCATGGAACGTACGATTCCTATTACGGCATTCAGTTCGTCCAGACAGCCGTTTGCCTCGATGCGAATATCATCTTTGGGAACACGCGCTCCGCCATGAATGCCGGTGGTTCCTTTATCTCCCGTACGGGTATATACTTTTTTCATCTTTCAGCGTATGCTTATTCAAATAACCTCATTATATCCGTTTCACCCCAATAAAGATGCGTGTAACTTGCTATCGTATTCTTGTAGCGGAATACGGGAGTGTTCACCGGTTGCCCTTTGGCATTATACACCTGCACGACGGTAGGCGGCATATACAGATCTTTCTTACTGTCATCGGGAGCCGTCCCCGACTTGCCGAACTGCGTATAATGAAACTCGTGCCCCCGCAAACGCTGCCCCTTATAGTCGAAGCTGCGATACCCCAACGTCAATTTCCGATCTTCACTCTCATTGGAGATATAAAAAGGAAACACACCCGCCATTCTGTCGAACCCGCTGCCACCGCTCTCATGCTCCCGTTTGTCATAACCTATGGCATACGAAAGGTAAATCATTCCGCCACACTCCGCCAGCGTCTTTCCGCCGCGCTCTATATACTCCCGAACGGATTCTTTCACCTGACGGGCTCCGGCAAGCGCCATAGAATGTTTTTCTGGATACCCGCCCGGCAAGTACAACAAATCGGTGTCCTGCGCTATGGGGACATCCTTTTCCGGATCGAAGAAAGAGATACGACCCATTCCGCGCAACATCTCCAGATGTTCTTCATAAATGAAAGAGAAAGACTCCTCGTTACGTGCCACCAAGATACGCAGGTTGCCCGGTTTCCTACCGCCGACAAACTCCTTATCCCTTTCCCGCGTTTCCCGCAACGGAACCGCCGTCTTCGCCAGCAGCAGTTTCCAATCCACGCATTGCTCCAATAACCTTGTCAGAGTACCGATGGCATCCGTGCCTTTGGATCGACTGAAATCAAGTCCCAAATAACGTGATTCCTGCTCCAGCATTTTCTCCTTTGGAAGATACCCCAGACAGGTTATGCCTACCTCGGCACACACTTCCCTGAGCATTTCATAATGGCGGGACGACCCTACACGATTGAATATCACCCCCGCAATCCGTATATCCGGACGAAAATGGATGAATCCCGACAGCAAAGGAGCCATTGAATAAGCGGCAGACTTGGCATCCACCACCAGCACGACTGGAAGTTGCAACAACTGAGCTATCTCCGCCGAAGAGCCCCGGTCGCGATCATATCCGTCAAACATTCCCATCATCCCTTCCACAATGCAGACATCCGCAGAAACGGCATGATGTGCATAGAGTTCGCACACATGTTCACCGGAAGCCATAAACGTATCCAGATTAATGGATGCACGTCCGCATACAGCCGTATGATATTTGGTATCGATATAATCCGGACCGCATTTAAAAGGCTGTACCGCCAATCCTTTTTGTGTCAGCAAAGCCATTAGTCCGCGGCTTACGGTGGTCTTTCCGCTACCCGATGTGGGGGCTGCTATGAGAAACTGAGAAACGCGACGCATGTTATTTAGGTATAAGGTATGAAGTATAAAAGGGCTGTTATGGATTTTGTCGGACAAAGGTAATAATATATCCGGTAAAAGTCTTATCTTAGCTGCCAAATATAAAAAACGCTATGATAACCGAAGAACTTAAAAAACTCTACATTACACATACCGGGCACGAACCCGAAGCCATCGACGAACTTCCCTCTTCCGGCTCAAACCGCCGCTATTTCCGCCTCAAAGGTACGCCTACGCTGATAGGGGTAAGCGGCGAATCCGTTGAGGAAAACCGTGCCTTTCTCTATATGGCAGAGCATTTCCGCGGAAAAGGATTGCCCGTGCCCGAAGTGTTTATCCGTTCCGAAGACAATATTTACTATTTGCAGGAAGATTTAGGAGATACGCTTCTGTTCAACGCCATCGAAAAAGGACGCAAGACAAGCGTATTCGATGAAGAGGAGAAGCAATTGCTTCGTAAGACCATGCGCCTGCTGCCCGCCGTGCAATTTGCCGGAGCCGACGGCATGGACTTCTCCTACTGTTACCCGCAGGCTGAGTTCAACAGCCGTAGCATTCTGTGGGACTTGAACTACTTCAAGTATTGTTTCCTCAAGGCAACGGGCATGGACTTTCAGGAAGACCGCCTGGAAGATGATTTCCAGAAAATGGCAGACGTGCTTCTCCGCAGCAGTTCCGCAACTTTCATGTATCGCGACTTCCAAAGCCGCAACGTGATGATTAAGGATGGCGAACCCTGGCTTATCGACTTTCAGGGCGGACGTAAAGGGCCTGTCTACTACGACGTGGCCTCATTCCTGTGGCAAGCCAAGGCCAATTATCCCGACAGCCTGCGCCAAGAACTTCTGAAAGAATACATCGAAGCCCTGCGCAAATACCAGCCGGTGGATGAGAGCTATTTCTATGCCCAGCTCCGTCATTTCGTACTGTTCCGCACCATGCAGGTATTGGGCGCATACGGTTTCCGCGGTTACTTCGAGAAGAAGCCCCACTTCATCCAAAGCGTGCCTTTCGCCATTGAAAACCTGCGCCAGTTGTTGCAGGAGCCTTACCCCGAATATCCGTATCTCTGTAAAGTCCTGCACAGGCTGACCGAACTGAAACAATTCACCGACGACCTGAAAAAGCGTCGTCTGGTAGTAAAAGTCACCAGTTTCGCCTATAAAAAAGGTATCCCCGAAGATTCTTCCGGCAACGGCGGCGGTTTCGTATTCGACTGCCGTGCCGTAAACAACCCTGGCAAATACGAACGTTACAAGCCTTTCACCGGCCTCGACGAACCCGTTGTCCGCTTCCTTGAAGAGGATGGGGAAATCGCCGTATTCCTCGAACACGTATATGGGCTGGTAGATGCATCCGTGAAACGGTATATGGAACGGGGATTTACCAACCTGTCCGTATGTTTCGGCTGTACAGGCGGCCAACACCGCTCCGTATATTCGGCCCAACACCTTGCCGAACACCTCAACAAGAAGTTCGGCGTACAAGTGAACCTGATACACAGAGAACAGAACATAGAACAGAATTTTAGCGCGAAACAGTAATACTGCCCGTCATCCTATTATTTTATGAAAGCAATGATATTTGCCGCCGGACTGGGAACCCGTCTTCGTCCGCTGACAGACCACACCCCAAAAGCGCTCGTCTCCGTAGCCGGAAAGCCGATGCTGGAACGGGTGATTTTACGGCTGAAAGAAGCCGGATTCAATGACATTACGGTCAATATCCACCACTTTGGAGAACAGATTATCAAGTTTCTCCGCGCCAATAACGATTTCGGCATCACTATCCACCTCAGTGACGAACGGGATATGCTGCTCGACACAGGCGGCGGGATAAAGAAAGCGCGTCCGTTTCTGGACGACAACGAACCGTTCCTGGTGCACAATGCCGACATCCTTTCCGACATCAATCTTGCAGAGCTTTACCGGCATCATCGGGAAAGCAATGCAGAGGCTACACTGCTCGTCAGTCAACGACAGACATCACGCTACCTGCTGCTGGACGATGCCAACCGCCTGCACGGCTGGATAAACAAATCCACCGGTGAAACCAAGCCCGAAGGATTCTCTTTCCAAGAAAGGCAATACAAGGAAATGGCTTTCGGTGGCATTCACGTCATATCCCCTTCCCTTTTCCGCTATATGGAAAGCAGACAATGGGAAGGGAAGTTCTCCATTATTCCTTTTTATCTATCCGTGTGCGAAACAGCCTGCATACAGGGTTATCCGCTTCAGGACCGCCGTTGGTTCGACATCGGCAAGCCGGAAACACTTGCAAAAGCAGAGGAATACTACCGATAGAAAGACAAAATGAAGAAAAAAGAAAATAATCAGGAAGAAAAAGCTGAATAATATATAAAAAGTCTTTATCTTTACCCCCGGAATTGGCAATCGGGAAGGCATATCCGCCTGCCGATGCAAGGGAATCCGGTGTAAAACCGGAGCTGTACCTGCAGCTGTAATCCTCAATAAAAGATGTTTGTATCCGCAAAAGCCACTGTCGCGGCAACGCGATGGGAAGGTAATACAAGCAGAGGAGAGCCAGAATACCTACCAACTTCCGTAACTTGAGCACTGAGCTTCCAGGATTAGAAGCGATGTCCCCTATACTGATACGATAGGATTCCTATTTTACTCTTTCGGGCCATTACCTTTCGCACACAGAAGCGAAGTGCCGTTTTGTTTTATCAACGAAAAAATCGGTAGACGATGAAGCACAAGTATTGGCTTGAAGCGGTACTGCTGTGCGGTGTGATGCAATCCGCCCCGGCACAAAGTATCCTTAAAAACAAAGATGAGAAAGAACTCTCGTTACTGCTCAACGAAGTAGTGGTAACAGGTACGGGAACCGAGCACTACCTGAAAGACGCCCCCGTGCAGACAGAGGTGCTCACGGGAAAAGCGCTGGAGCAATATCAGGCGCGCAGCATAGACGACCTTCTCAGCGGGCTCAGCCCTTCCCTCACCTTCCATGACGGCGACATGGGCAGCCATATCCAGCTCAACGGGCTGAACAACGACTATATCCTCATCATGATAAACGGCAAGCGCATGAACGGGGACATCGGCGGACAAAACGACCTCAACCAACTGAATCCCGCCAACATAGAGCGCATCGAAATCGTGAAAGGCGCCGCTTCTTCACTTTACGGCAGCGATGCCATTGCCGGAGTCATCAATATCATTACCAAACGGAGCAGAGAGAAAATGGAACTCACCAGCACCACCCGTGTGGGCGAGCATGGCGATGTACGGCAAAGCGCCAGCTTCGGCTTCAACTACGGCAAACTGAAATCGGTGACCGGTATCAACTTCCGGCACACCGACGGCTGGCGCAATACGGATATGCAATGGGATCAGAACCAACTGAAGCCCGGTTCCACCATGCTTACCGTAAACCGTTCCAGCAACTATACTCTTTCCGAGAATCTGGAATGGCAGGTAAACAGAAAACTGAACCTCACCGCCGAAGGAACGTACTACGAACGTTGGGTGATGCGTACGCACGGCCCGTGGAAGTACCTGCCCAACGACTTCTACTACCGCAACTATACTTTTGCCGCCGGAAGCAGGTACAAGCTGAACGGGCGCAACTACCTCACCGCCGACCTCTCTTACGGTCGCTACGGTTACTTCTACGACTATAAGCTGAAAGACATCACCGACTACTTCAAAGACGGCGACCGCATCACCTACTACCCCGGCCAGCGTATCAAGCAGAGCATACAGCAACAAGTGCTGGCGCAGGTAAAAGGTATCTTTTACTTCGGCGACCGGCACATCCTCAATACTGGCATAGAGTACCAGTACAACCGTCTGGAATCGCCTCACCACATAGCAGGCGACATCGCTTCCGTCTATACGCTCGCCGCCTATGCGCAGGAAGAGTGGACTGCCACAAGCAACCTTATACTGACTGCCGGCGTACGCGGCACGCAACACAAGGAAACCGGACTGAACCTCAGCCCCAAAGTATCCGCACTCTACAAAGCCGGTAACTTCAACCTGCGCGCTTCCTATGCCATGGGCTTCAAGGCGCCTACCATCAAAGAGCTTTATTATGAACACACAGGCAGCATCGGCGGCAGCTCCCTCACCGCCTATCATGGCAATACAGACCTCAAGGCGCAAACCTCACAATACACTTCCATCAGCGTGGAGTATGCAGGAAGCAAGTTCCAGGCGAGCCTGACCGGATATGCCAACTTCATCCGCAACATGATAGAGCTGGTAGAGATAAAAGTCACCCCCGAAGAAAAGCTCCTCGAAATAGAGAAAAGCAAGAAATACACCAACCTCACGAAAGCCCGCATCTATGGCATAGACTTCACCTTCAACTACCGCCCCACGAAAGACATCATGCTGGGCGGTGGGTACAGCTATGCCGATCCGAAAGCGCAGTATGCCGCCGATACGGGCGATAACTACATGAAGTACCTCTACATCGACGCCACATCCAACCATAATGCCACGCTCAACACCACCTGGCAGTACACTTGGCACTGTTACCGCTTCGGCTTGGGAGTGTACGGCCGATACCAGTCGACCGCCACTACGTTAACGACAACGATGCCGACGGCTTCCAGACATGGCGCATCAACACCGCCCATACCCTAATGAAGATGCGGCACTGGACGCTGACAATGAACATAGGTGTGGACAACCTCTTCAACTACGTAGACCGCACTCCTTTCGGACGTAACCGGGCTACCAGCACGCCGGGAAGGAATTTCTACGCATCGGCGCTTATAAAGTTCAAGAACGGGGGCGGGGCAAAATAGAGAAAAACATCTTTTTATTAATCAATTTACAAACAAAGTATGAAAAATTTCAAGTTTTATCTGATGGCGGCTCTCGTAGCAGCCACAACTTGCACAGGATTCACCTCCTGTAGCGATGACGACGATGCGGAAAGTACCGTAAACCCTGCAACCAGGGTAGTAGCCGAAACCAAGAAGTATGACACCGCCATCCTACTCTGTACTTTCGGAAGCACTTATAATGAGTCATTGGACGTTTACAACGAAATCATCGCCGACTTCCGGAAGCAGTTCCCTCAAACAGACATCTATATGTCTTTCACCTCACGTACCTGCATCGGCCGTGCAGAGGCTTCTACCGGCGAAGCGCGCTACAAACTGGACCAATGGCTGAAAGCCATCGGCGATGCAGGATATACACACGTAGCCGTACAGTCGCTTCACGTCATTCCCGGCGAGGAATACCTTTCTCTAATGAATACCGATATCAAGAAAAACTTTATGATTGACTGGTATCCGCACATCGACGTGCTGAAAGGCGCCAACCTGCTCTCTACCGATGATGATACGGACGAAGTGGCACAGGTCCTTTACAACCACTACAAGAACAAACTGGCTGAAAAGAAGAACATCGTTCTCCTGATGGGGCACGGTAACCCTGATGTGAACTACAATGCCAACACCAAATACTCCGAAGTCCAAACCGCCTTGCATACTCTTGCCACAAACAAGAATATCTTCGTAGGTACTGTAGACTATGGAGAAATGCTTTTCTGGCCGAAAGAAGAGGAAGAGAAAGCGGTAGACCGTATCCCGGTAGTACCTGCCGCCCAAATGATAGCCGACTATCCCGGCTGCATCTATTCGCAAGTGATGAAGTACTGCCAGGACAATAACCTGGAGCCGAATGAAGTAAACGTATACCTCGCTCCTTTCATGTCCATCGCCGGTGACCATGCCCACAACGACCTATGGGGCATCGAAGCGATAGCCGAGAACAAAGGCTTGGATAAAGTGGAACTCAATACCAACGAGTACAGTTGGCGCGAACGTCTGGAGAAAGCAGGTTTCAAGGTAGACAGAACATTTGAAGCCCATCCCGTAGGCCAAGCCGATGCCGATCACGGTATCAAAGACGGCTGCGGTATCAAGGCTCTGGGCAGCTATCCCGAAATCCGCGCAATCTGGGTGAATCACCTGAAAGAGCAATGGGATGCCGATGCCTGGGAAAACGGTGAAGGATATCAGCCGGAAGTATAACATTTGTCCTCCATTTTCTTAATTCAATAAGGGAAAAAGGAGAGGAAAAGCTGAGACAGAAAAAATATGCGGGTATTTCTCATTTTCAGGAAAATGTCGCATATTACACTAACAATCAAAGAATTAAATTAAAGACATAAAGAACACCCAAACATTTTAAGGTTCATTTTAGGGGTCACTTCCTTATTGGCCCCTAAAATGAACCTTTCACCTAAAGACTGTCAGGTAAAATAACCGACAACCCCCTTTTTGTTATCCGTCTTATAAGTTGAAAATATTCATCCCATGAGACCGGGAAAATCGTTCCGAGAGATGAAAAAATCCATCCCGCAAAACAAAGCAAATCCGTAATGCAAAGCAAATCACTCCGTAAGACCGGTTGCATTATCCCGCCCTTTCCTTTATCAATTAAAAATAAACCGCTATATTTGTCACCGCTTAGGTGATACACTCCGTTATTCCAACGAGTTGTATAAAAGGGAATCCGGTGCGAAACCGGAACAGTGCCCGCTACTGTAAAGCCACTTTGCTCCGCCTGCTTGTTGCAGCAACGGAGCATACGGAAAACATTCTTCAAAACAATGCCACTGTCTTACAGACGGCTGTTGGTGAGAGCGAACATCAGTTTGAGCCATCGCAGACCGGAGACGGGAAGGTGTGGTTTTCCGTAGGGCTGAGTCAGGAAACCTGCCTGGGCAATTACACAATCAACGCCTTCCCGGGGTCAGGAAGACAAGTATTAATCTTACATTTTTCAATAAATGAAAACCAACTATTTATTGGCAGCCATACTGTGCTGCCTGACACCCCTGCTCCATGCCCAAACCGCATTGAGCGGAAAGGTGGTGAGCGCCGACACGAACGAGCCTCTTGCAGGGGTAAATATCCGCGTAGACAACAGTCTGACGGGATGCACCACCAACGGAAAAGGAGAATTTATCATCGACAATCTGCCCGACGGACAACACACGCTGCGCTTCTCCTACATCGGCTTCACCCCAAAAAAATACACCGCGGACGGACAAGAAGAAAACATCCTTGTAAAGCTGGAGGAGAGTTACAGCAACCTCAGCCAGGTGGTAGTGACCGGAACCGGTACGCACCGCCGCATGACAGACAGCCCCGTTCCCGTATCCGTAATCACAGCCAAAGAAATAGGCAGCGCCAACGTATCTACGCTGGAAGAAGCGCTGGTGAAGCTGACGCCCAATATCTCTTCCTACACCAACGGCATGGGCACTACCATGAGCCTGAACGGCATCAACGAGGACTACATACTGATATTGGAAAACGGCAGACGTCTGGCTGGTGAAGACCGCTACACGCGCATCAACGTGGCCAACATCAAGCGCATCGAGATACTGAACGGCGCGGCATCCGCCCTATACGGAAGCGATGCCATAGGCGGTGTTATCAACATCATCACGGACGATGCCCGGAACACCGTGAACGTATCCAGCTATACTCACTACTCCGGTGAGGGACGACTGACGGAGAGCGTCAATGCCGATGTCAATGCAGGCAAGTTCTCCTCTTATACTTCCTACCAGCGCCGTCAGACAGGAAGCTGGCAGAACAACAACATTGACGAGAACGGCTACGAAACGGGACGCCCTACTTCCGTAGGCTTCTACTCCAACACCGTAAACCAGCGTTTCGTGTTCAATGCCACAGACAAACTATCGTTCTACGCGCGCGGTACTTATTTTGATAACAAAACCCGCCGTCCGCAGGACGCCACCTACTATGCCAAAAGTAAAGGCCAGTTCGTACAGAAAGACGCCTATACCTACAATCTGAAACACGAGACCTATACCTATGGCGCCGGCATGAAGTACATGATAAACCGTTCGGCTTACATCGATGCAGAGTTCTACTCGGACAATTACTCGTCTGACTATATGTACTTCAAGAAGTCGGGCAACTATCTGCCGGGCGACCGGGTGACCCGCAAACAAGTGCGATACTACAACGGAAACATCAAGGGTATTTTCCGCCTGGGCAGCCGCAACAAACTGTCTGCCGGCGTAGAATACGTAAACGAGGGGCTGGAGAGCGAATCGGACAACATCGACTCCCGCCACATGTACACCCTCGCTTTCTACGCACAGGATGAAATAAAGCTGCCCCTGAACCTGCAAGCCGTACTGGGCATACGCTACATCTACAACGAGAACTTCAAGAATTATGCCACTCCCAACGTATCGCTGATGTACAAGCTCGGCGGACTGAACCTGCGTGCCGCCTACGCGGCAGGCTTCCGCACGCCTACCTTGTCGCAACTTTACGCCACCGACGAATCCAAGACCAGCAACCGCTACACCACGGGCAACATCGGTTTGAAACCAGAAAAGAACAACTTCTACTCGCTGAATGCGGAGTACAACTACCGCCGGCTCTCCGTGTCCGTCACCGGGTTCATCAACAACATCCGCGACATGATAAACTACCGCACCCTCTCCGATCAGGAGATACACGACATGGGACTGGACGACAA
>ENA-OQKR01000248-OQKR01000248.1-human-gut-metagenome-genome-assembly--contig:-NODE-248-length-23527-cov-3.924274_pt1 | contig 23527 bp, 25 predicted proteins | sample MGYA00242803_ERZ504806 | MGnify/ENA primary metagenome ERZ504806 (study PRJEB26092, sample SAMD00036399) | human gut metagenome | host: Homo sapiens | study: EMG produced TPA metagenomics assembly of...
AGAAAAAACAGCGCAGCACCCGGGGAGCGAAGCTCCATCAGATGGCCTTTGCCAATTTGGGACGAAACAAGAAAAAGACGGTACTGGTGGTGGTGTCTCTGGCACTGTCGGTGACACTGTTCAATGCACTGTGTACCTTTGTGGGCGGCTTCAGCATGGAGAAGTATGTATCCGCCAAGACCTGCGCCGATTTTATCGTCAGCACGCCCGACTATTTCCGTTACAACTCAGCAGATGAATTCATCACGCCAGAACAGATCGGAGAGATCGCAGCAAACACAAAGGCCAGTCTTTCCGGCACGGGATATGCTGTGCGAAAACCCGCATATCTGTGGATGACGGAGGATGCTCTGCGGCAGGACTATGCATGGTTCGAAAGCGCCGAGCAGTTGGACAGCCATATGAGCCGTCTGGAGCACCGGGGCAATATGGTGATGGGAAAGACCAGAATTGAGGCTCTGGATAACAGTCTGTTTGACAAGCTGCAAGTGTTCGACGGAGATATTTCTCCCATGTTGGAGCCGGACAATAACGCCATTGCCATTGCGGTTTCCTTAGATGACTACGGTAATCTGCCCAATCTTGAATACTACCCTAAGGTGGGAGACACGATCACCGCTACCTATGCGGACGATGTGAAATATATCGACAGCCGCACCGGGGAACTCTGCACCGAAGATACACCGGAGGAGTACCTTCAGGAAAAACTGTATGGAGCCAGAGATGTAGCGTACACCGGTCTGCGCCTTGGTAGAGCTTCCGTATTCCATGAGTTATCGTTATGGTGGTATTGGATATGAGACAGTTTTGTCTGTGGATACCGCACAGCGGGACAGCGGTGGTGCGGCCATTCCGCTGCTCTACCTGTTCGACACAGCGGACGAAGCGGACGAGGCCGAAGCAGAGCAATATCTATCGAAGCTCACTGCCGGTGAGTTTTCGCCCTTGATGTATGAAAGCAAGGCCACGGCTCGCTCTGAATTTGCTCAGTTCCGGCAGATGTTCCTTCTGATAGGTGGTATCCTCTGTGCTATCATTGGGCTGGTGGGACTCTTAAATTTCTTCAACGCCATGATGACCAGTATTCTTTCCCGCCGCCGTGAATTTGCTGTGCTTCAGGCTGTAGGAATGACGAACCGGCAGCTCAAAACCATGCTGATCTACGAGGGATTGTTTTACGCAATGTCCTCCGTATCGGCGGCCTTTATTCTGTCGCTGGCGGTGGGACCTCTTGCAGGAAAAATGCTGGGCAGTATGTTCTGGTTCTTTGAGTATCGATTCACCATTCTGCCTGTCCTGCTGACAATTCCGGTATTTCTTCTGCTGGGGTGGCTGATTCCTTGCATGATGTATGACAATGCAGCGAAATGCAGTGTTGTAGAGCAATTAAGGGATGCTCAATAACTGTTAAGCAAAAACGGCCCTCTGCCAAGGAAAAGGCAGAGGGCTGAGTTTTAATCTAAGGGTTTACATTCAGTTACAGTTTTTAGATAAATTTCGGGATCACCGTTCAAGATCAAGTCTGCATATCCAACCGGATCATTGTAGATTAGATAATCCAGTTCTGACCGTTGATACATATTGTCAGCAACCTCATTCTCCACGGCGATGGTATCAATGGCAATCATGCTGCCATCTAAGAATTTCAGTTCCACACAAGCGGTATCCATGTTAAACTCACAAGAAATCAATCTATCCATAAGAAACCTCCATTTTGCGAGATGTTAGATCATCCCAAAATATTTGAATGCTTCTCGGATTGCTTTCTCTTTTTCCGGCGGACACATGGGCTGTCTGGAATCCTCGGACTTCGGCAAATTGTAATTCTTGCCAACTTCAATCCCACATTTCCTCTTAATCTGTGAGATATAAAGATTGGATACCTTTAACCCGCTATGCTCCAGCACATAGTCTTTGATCTGGGTGTAGGTTGCCCCATCCTGAAATTCGGACATATCCATATCTTCCAAAGAGAACTCAACCCGAATCTTTTTCGAGTCGACCTCTCCCTTGGAAAGCAAGACAACCGTCTCGCAATGCTTCGTCCTCGGGAACAGATCCACCGGCTGCACCTTTTCTGTATGATAGCCATTTTTCTCCAGCCATGCAGCGTCTCGGGCAGCGGTAGCGGGGTTGCAGCTGACATACACCACCCGGCGGGGTGCCATGCGCACCACTGCGGAGAGGGTGGCCTCATCGCAGCCCTTGCGGGGCGGGTCCAGCATCACGATGTCCGGGTGCAGACCCTCGGCGGCCAGTTGGGTGGCAGCCTGGCCGGCATCGGCACAGAAAAAGCGGCTCTTGGCTGCTACGGCCTCGCCCATGCGGGCAGCGTTGGCCTTGGCGCTCTCGATGGCCTCCGGCACGATCTCTACGCCAATCAGCTCCCTGCATTGCTCGGCCATGGAAAGGCCGATGGTGCCCATGCCGCAGTAGAGATCCAGCAGTGTGTCGTCCGGGGACAGCTGCGCGTACTGCGCAGCAACGCCGTACAGCCGCTCGGCGGCAAGCGTGTTGACCTGATAGAAGGACAGCGGTCCCAACCGCACCGGTACGCCGCAAAGCGTGTCCTCAATGTAGCCCGGGCCGTACAGGATATGGTTCTCGCTGCCCAAAATGACGTTGGTGTTTTTGGCGTTGACGTTGAGCAGAATAGTGCTGATGGCCGGGAACTGCCCCCGCAGCGCGGTGCAAAGCTGCTCTGCGTGGGGCAGCTTTGCCCGGGTGCATACCAGACACACCATGATCTGCCCGCTGTGCGCGCCGCGCCGCAGGAAGATATGTCGCACCAGCCCCTTGCCGCTCTGCTCGTCGTAGGGGCGGATGCCCTGCTGTGCAAAAAAGGCGCACAGCGCGTTGCCAATCTCGTTCAGCACGCTGGGCTGCAGCTTGCAGTCCGGGCAGGGGACGATGCGGTGGGTGCGCCCTGCGTAAAAGCCGATGCAGGGCACGCCGTTCTTGTCTATGCCCACAGGGAACTGCACCTTGTTGCGGTAGCGGTCTGCGTCTGGAGAAGGCAGAATATCCAGCACTGGCACCTCCAGCCCGCCGATGCGGCGGAAGGCATCCAGCACGCTTTCCTGTTTGGCGCGCAGCTCAGCGGCATAATCCAGATGCCGCAGGCTGCACCCGCCGCAGGGGCCTGCTACCGGGCAGTCAACCGGAATGCGGTCCGGCGAGGGGGTGAGCAGCTCGTCCAGAATGCCAAAGGCATACCGGCCGCAGTCCTTCACGATGCGCACCCGTGCTTCGTCCCCGGGGGCGGTGCCGGGGACAAATACGGCCTCGCCATCGGCACTGTGGGCCACACCGCTGCCGTCGCTGGAAAGGCGTTCGATGCGCAGGGTCAGGATCTGGTTTTTCTGTAAAGGCATGGTTTCTCCTTGTGTGATGGGCTCAGGTTACAGTTGGGCAGGGCTTGCCGGGTCGGCGTCCTGCTGGGCGGCAAAATACTTGCTGGGCGGCACGCCCTTGGCGCGCTTGAACACCCGTGAGAAGTAGAACTGGTCAAAGAAGCCTACCGACACCGCAACCTCCGCAATGGAAAGGTTGCCGGCGCGCAGCAGCTTGCAGGCCTCGTTGATGCGGTACTCGGTCAGGTAGTCGATGGGGCTCTTGCCCACGTTCAACATGAACACCCGGTACAGATGGCTGCGGGAAACCCCCACGCTCTTGGCTACATCGTCAATGGAGATGTCGTGGGAGTAGTTGAACTGGATGTACTTGATGGCGTTCAGCACATACTGGCTGGAGGAGGAGGCCGTGTGGGGCTTGCCTGCGCTGGTCTCCCGCATCAAGGCAGCGATAAACAGGTACAGATACCCCACCATGGCTGCCTCGTCCTGTGGCTGCAGCCCGCGGGAGGAATAGATGTTGGTCAGCGCTGCCCGCATCCCGTCCGGGTCGCTGGTGTGGTGCACAGGGGCATCGTCCGTAAAGGGCAGCTGCGCGGCCAGCTTGTGGGCACAGGCACCGTTAAAGCCCACCCAGCTGTACTCCCACGGCTGCTGCTCGTCGGCGGTGTAGCGGATCAGCTGGCTGGGGCGGGCAAAGAACAGGTCGCCCTCGCTTACCTCCCAAGTGCGGCCGCCCACCTCGAAGATGCCCTTGCCGGATACCACCAGATGGATCAGGTAGTGGTCGCGGATGCCGGGTCCCCATGTTTGGCCCGGAGCGCAGCGCTCCAAGCCGCAGTTGAAGATGGACAATTCGATATTGTTGGTGTAATTCTGCTTAAAGGATTGCTTATAAACGTCTGGCATGGCAGCTTTACCTCCGTCCTGTCACATTCTGCACCCAGTATACCATAGAATGCCCTGCAAATTCAACAAAAGTACATCTTATTCTTTGCACCTGACGCCAAATTTTGGATTTTTAGGTCAAATAAATTGAAAAAACGCCCGAAATGCTTTACAATAGGCAAAAAGAGCAGAATCGCTTATTCCGGAGGGGAGGAGCTGTCATGGCCACCAGTGCACAACTCAGAAAACAGATCCTGCAGGGCAGCTGGGACGCCGCACTTGCTGCACTTTACGGGGCGGATCCGGCGGTTTTGCAGCGGCAGCGCGGGCGCTATGCGGCTGCGCTGGAGCAGTTTGAACTGTATTTCGGCCCCGGGCGGCAGGTGCAGGTGTACTCTGCACCCGGGCGCGCAGAGCTGGGCGGCAACCACACGGATCATCAGGGGGGCTACGGCCTTGCGGCGGCGGTCACGCTGGATATGGTAGCAGTGGCTGCCCGCAATACGGATGGCTATGTGCGGGTCAAGTCCAGGGGGTTCAACAAGCTGGATGTCATTGATCTGGCCACCGCAGAGCCGCAGGCAGGGGAGAGCACCCATTCGGCCAGCCTGATCCGCGGCATTGCCGAGGGCTTCCGCGCAGTGGGTAAGCAGATCGGCGGCTTTGACGCCTACACCGCCAGCGATGTGCTGCGGGGCTCCGGTCTGTCCAGCTCGGCGGCCTTTGAGATGGGCATGGCCTCTATCTGGAACGAGGAATACAGCACCGGGCTGACCCCGGCAGAGCTGGCGGGCATCTGCCAGTATGCGGAAAACACCTATTTCGGCAAGCCCAGCGGTCTTTTGGATCAGCTGACCAGTGCGGTGGGCGGCATTATCTTTGCGGATTTTGCCGATCCGCGCACCCCAAAGATCGAAAAGCTCCATGCAGACGGTCTGCTGCCGGAAGGAATGTTCCTCTGCGTCACCGATACCCGGGGCAGCCACAGCGAACTGACTAGCGAGTTTGCGGCGATTCGGCAGGAGATGGAGCAGGTGGCCGCCTGCTTCGGAAAGCCGCTGCTGGGTCAGGTGGAAGAGAACGCGTTCTGGATGGCACTGCCTGTCCTGCGCAGCTGCTGCGGAGACCGTGCAGTGCTGCGGGCGATCCATTATTTTGAGGAGAATGCCCGCACGCTGGCGCAGCGGGATGCGCTTTATGCAAAGCAGTTCCCGGTGTTTGCAGGTCTGGTGAAGCAGAGCGGACAGGCTTCCTTTGCGCTGTGTCAGAATGTGTACTGCACAGCGGATGTGCGGCATCAGGGACTGTCCGTAGCGCTGGCTCTGAGCCAGAGCATTCTGCAGGGCAGTGAGGGCGCATGGCGGATGCAGGGCGGCGGCTTTGCAGGCACCATCCAAGCCTATGTGCCCGGGCGGCTGCTGGAGCGGTACCATACAGCCATCGAGCAGGTATTCGGGCAGGGTAGCTGCTATGTGCTGCGCCTGCGGGAGCAGGGTGCAGTCCGGGTGATCTGAACAAAACAAAAAGCCGTGCATGGCCGGAATGCTCCGGGATGCACGGCTTTCTTATAGCTTATTACTGAAGAGAAAAAAGCTGGGGGAGAGAATTTTCGACCGGCTGGTCATTTCGCTGCTGCGTATTATCCAAGTACTGGACGGCAGTGACGGTAGCCTCGCGGGTGATGCCAAGCAGGCGGCCGATCTGCTGAGAGAGCTTGATCCCGGTCTGCACACCTGTCTTGATCACGCGGAAAAGTAGCATGGGCACAAAGGTGAAGGAAAACGAGATCAGCCCACCGTTCCAGAAGAAATCATTGAAGTGCAGATTGTCAAAAAAGCTGCCGACAGCATCGCCGAATTCGCTGCCGCCAAAGGCAGCGCACTGCTCCTCGGGGGAGAGGGCTGCGTAGGAAGAGGGCAGCTGAAGCTTTTTCATAAATAAAAACACTCCTTTCCGGGTCGATCGAGGATCAGCACAGAGCTACCAGTGTGGGCAGGCAATTCTGCTGATCGGCCTCCTGTGCGGCCTGTTTGTCAGCCTTATACTGGTCAACGGCATCCTTGAGCTCGGTCACAAAACCCTTGAAGGAAAGATAAATGCTACGTGCCTGAACATAGGCGTAGTAACCGCCCAGACCGGCCAGACCGATCGTGGCGACCTTGCTCCAAGTGTTCAGCTTGCCCCAGTAGTGCCCAATTGCATCACCAACACCCAAACCATCGTTCAGGGCATTCTGCATACCGGAAACTGCAGCCTGGAACGCATAGCGGCCCATCATGCCCAGCAGGTTTACCGTGGCATTGATGCCAAAGGCCATCACCTGCTCCGGAGTGATGTTGATAGAAAGGGCACCGCCCTCGGTATAGGTCATCTCCTCGGCAGAGAGCACAGAGCAGCAGGCGGGCAGCTGCAGCGGGCGCTGATATGTATGATCCATGATGGAAAACTCCTTTCGCACACAGAACTCCCCAAGGGGCAGTTCATCTAGTAACTGAATTGTAGCATATTTGCACAAAAATGACAAGAGAGCGCGGGTTTGAAAATCATGATACATTTGTGAATATATTGTGACGATGCGTTATAAAACTGACCTGAATACGCCATAAACGCGCAAAACTCCTGCTTTTTTACGGCGAAAAAATGTTGTAGCAAAAATGTGCTGAAAAAGCCGATTAACAACAAAGGCATCTGCCCGTACCCGCTGCGCAGAACGCAGCAGCGGGCAAAGCAGATGCCTTGTGTGTTTTACAGGTTGCCAAACGAAAGGAAAACGAGGTCAAAGTGCTTTCGGCACGCGCTCATACAGCGTGGTCAGCGCGGCGATGTGCCCGGCCAATGTAGCGGGCAGGGGCTGTGCCAGCCGCCAGCGCCAGTTTGCGCCCTGTGTGCTGGGGGTGTTGATGCGGGCCTCGCTGCCCAGATGCAGCCAGTCTGCCAGCGGGATGATGGCAGTATCCGAAACGCTGGCAAGGCAGGCACAGATCATGCCTTCGGTCAACTCCTCCGGCGTGCAGCGCAGATACCGGCAGGCGTAGGCTACGTCCTCGGCGCTGGCGTTGCTGCGCCAACCCTCGGTGGTCACGTTATCGTGGGTGCCTGTATACACCACACTGTTGCGGGGGTAGGTGTGGGGCAGGTAGTTGCCCGACTCCCGGCTGTCGAAGGCAAACTGCATGATCTTCATGCCCGGGTAGCCGCTTTCGGCCAGCATCGCCTTCACCTCCGGGGTCAAGTAGCCCAGATCCTCGGCGATGATATTGCCGCCGCCCAGCGCCTGCTGCATGGCGTGGATAAAGTCCCGGTCGGGGCCTTTTTCCCAGTGACCGCCTGCAGCCGTTGTGTTTTCGGCAGGGATAGAGTAGTAACTCTCGAAACCGCGGAAGTGGTCGATGCGCACCACATCGTAGATAGAGGTGGCGTGCTTCATGCGCCGCTTCCACCAGTCAAAGCCGGTGGCCTTGTGGGCGGGCCAATCATACAGCGGGTTGCCCCACAACTGTCCGTCTGCCGCAAAGGCATCCGGCGGGCAGCCGGCTACATGGGTCAGGTGCATCTGTCCATCAGTCTGGAACAGCTCCGGGTGGGTCCACAGGTCACTGGAATCCGGGCTGACGTAGATGGGGATATCGCCCACCAGCAGGACACCTTTGCGGTTGGCATAGGCCTTCAGCGCGTTCCACTGGGTGTAGAAGAAGAACTGCACCGCCTTGTGGTAGCTGATCTGGTCTGCCAACCGTGCCTTTGCGGCAGCAATGACCTCCGGCTCCCGGCAGCGCAGGGCGTCCGGCCAGTCGGCAAGGCCTGCCTGCCCCTGCTCAGCCTTTACGGCCATGAACAGGGCGTAGTCCTCCAGCCAGAAGCTCTGCGCGGTGCAGAAGGCCTCGTAAGCAGGGGAGGGGGCTGCCAGCAGCCGGTCAGCAGCCTTTTTCAGCAGCACCGGGCGCTGATTGTACAGTGCACCGTAGTCAACGGTGTCCACCGGCTGCGCGGCGGGGATCTCTTCGGCGGTCAGATAGCCATCTGCCGCCAGCAGCCGAAAATCGATAAAGTAGGGGTTTCCGGCAAAGGCAGAAAAGCTTTGGTAGGGGCTGTCGCCATAGCCGGTAGGGCCGATGGGCAGGATCTGCCAATAGGTCTGTTTTGCCTCGGCCAGAAAATCAACGAATGCGGTCGCTTCACTGCCCAGCGTACCGATACCAAAAGGCCCCGGCAGGCTGAACACCGGCATCAGAATGCCGCTTGCACGCATAACGTGCACCTCCTTAGCCCTTTACAGCACCGGCCACGACACCCTCGATGATGTACTTCTGGCAGGTCATGTAGAGGATAATAATGGGGATGATAGCAATGATGATGCAGGCCATCATGGGAGCTAGCTCCACACGGCCGTAGCCGCCGCGGAAATACTGGATCGCCATGGGGATGGTGCGGTACTTCTTGATATCCAGCACCAGCGTGGGCAGCAGGTAGTCGTTCCACACCCACATGGTCTCCAGAATTGCAGTGGAGATCATGGTAGGCTTCAGGATGGGGAACACGACCTTGAAGAAGATCTGGATGGGGTTGCAGCCGTCGATCATGGCTGCTTCCTCGATCTCCATGGGCACGCTCTTCATAAAGCCGGTGAACATGAACACGGCCAGACCGGCACCGAAGCCCAGATAGATAATGCAGATGTTCCAAGGGTTGTTCAGGTTCAGACGGTCAGCGGTCTTGGACAGGGTGAACATGACCATCTGGAAGGGAACGACCATGGAGAACACGATCAGCAGGTTCATGAACTTGCTCAGCTTGTTGTTTACGCGGGTCAGGTACCAACCGGTCATGGAGCAGCACAGCAGGATCAGCACCACGCTGGTAACAGTGATCAAAAGGCTGTAACCCATGCTGGAAAGGAAGTTCATCTTGGTCACGCCGTAAACGTAGTTGCGCAGTCCGGCAAAGGTCTCGGCGGTGGGCAGACGGAACACCGTAGAGGTGGTAAAGCTGCCCTCGGTTTTCAAGCTGTTCAGCAGGATCAGCACGATGGGGTAGATCCACAGCAGGCAGAGAAGCACCATTACAACAGCAAGGATGACATCCCAGGTTCTTTTCTGTTTCGACATTACTGCTGCACCTCCTTAGAGCGGGTAAAGTGAAGCTGGATCAGCGAGATGACCACCACGATCAGGAAGAACACCACGGCCTTTGCCTGACCGATGCCCTTCCACTGCGCACCGGAGCGGCCGTAGAAGGTGTTGTAGATGTTCAGTGCCAGCATTTCACTGGCGTTGGCGGGTTCGCCTGCGGTCAGAGCCACGTTCTGGTCGAACAGCTTGAAGCTGTTGGTCAGGGTCAGGAAGGTGCAGATGGTCACGCTGGGCATGACCATGGGAATCTTGATCTTGAACAGGATCTCGCGGTCGTTGGCACCGTCGATCTTAGCGGCCTCGATCAGGTCGCCGGGCACGCTCTGCAGGCCGGCCACATAGATGATCATCATGTAGCCGATCTGCTGCCAGCACATCAGGATGACCAGACCGACAAAACCGGCCTTGGCATCCAGTGCCAGCAGGGGCTTCTGCAGGTTCGCCAGCACACCGTTGAGCAGGATCTGCCAGATGTAGCCCAGCAGGATGCCGCCGATCAGGTTGGGCATGAAGAACACGGTACGGAAGATGTTGGTGCCCTTGATGCCGCGGGTCAGCACCAGCGCAATTGCAAAGGCGCACACATTGATGAGCACAGTGCTCACCACGGTAAAGACCGCCGTAAAGCCAAAGGCGTGCAGGAAGGTGGAATCCTGAAATACCGAGAGGTAGTTCTGGATGCCTACAAAGGTGGTCTTGGAAACGGTAGTGAACCGCTGGAAGGACAGATAAACGCCCCAGATAAAGGGCCAGATGAAGCCGATAATAAAGGCGACCAGAGTAGGCAGCACAAATATCGGCCAGTATTTACTAATGGCTTTTTGCATGATATACCTCCTGAGGGAGCTGTCTGATAAAAAAGGAAAGGAGGCGGGCGAACTTTTCGCCCGCCTCCCTTTTTAATTCCTAGGGAGATCTCCAGTCAAAGGCTTAGCCGTTGGCCAGCTTGTACTCCTTGGCCCAGCCATCCACAAATGCGGTGACAACGTCGTCCCACTTGCCGGTGCCTGCTGCGTATGCAGTCAGAGCGCTGCCCACGCCGTTCTTCCACTCCTCGGAAGGCATGGTGGAGAAGCACCAGTCAACACTGGTCTTGCCGTCGGCCACATACTGGTTTGCAATGGTGATCAGGGGGTTGGTGGAGTCCTTAGCCTTCTTGAAGGGGATGACGAAGCCCATCTTGTCAGCCATTGCGCTGGTGCCGGTCTCAGAGGTGACACACCAGTACAGGAAGTCCAGAGTAGCCTGAATGTCGGCCTCGGAAGCGGTGTTGTTGACACACCAGAAGTTCTCAGAACCGGTGCACAGACCCTGATTCTCCTCGCCGTCCACGCCGATGTAGATGGGCAGCATACCCAGGTTGTCGTCGCCCAGATCCTTCACGTCATTGTAAGCCCAAGTGCCGTTCTGGTAGAACACGGCCTTCTTGCCCACAAACTCAGCAACAGCATCGTTGCCGGTCTTGGAAGCCAGCAGCTTGGGATCGCAGGTGGAATCGGTGATGTACAGATCCCAGATCTGCTTGTAGTTGTCCAGATAGGTGCCCTTGATGGCGTCGGTGGAGCCGATGCCGTCTGCCTTGTACTCGTAGTAGATGGGCAGGTTTGCCAGATGGGTCTTGAAGCGCCAGTCAGAAGAACCGTCCATGCCAGCGGAGGTGAAAGCACCGTCCACACCCAGCTCAGCCTTACGGGCCTGAATGTCATCAGCGACCTTCTTCAGGTCGGCAAAGCCCTTGATGTCCTCCTGCTTGTAACCGGCAGCGGTCAACAGTTCCTTGTTGTAGATGATGCCGTAGGTCTCAATGACGTATGCAATGCTGGTAACAGCATCGCCGTCCTTCAGTGCAAAGGAATCGCTGGTCAGCTCGCCGTACAGCTGGCTGCCGGACAGGTCGTAGCAGTAATCCTTCCAGTTTGCCAGACCAACAGGGCCGTTCACCTGGAACAGGGTGGGAGCCTCGCTCTTCTCCATCTCGCTCATCAGGGTGGTCTCGTACTGGCCGGAAGCGGCGGTGACAACGGTCACAGGCACGCCGGTCTCCTTGGTGTACTCAGCGGCCAGATCCTGCCAATCCTGATCCTGCTCGGGCTTGAAGTTCAGGTAATAGACCTTGCCGTCTGCCTTTGCAGCGGTGCTGGAAGCAGCGGTAGAACTGGCAGCAGAGGAAGCGGTGCTGCTGGAAGAGCCGCCGCAGGCAGCCAGACCCAGAGCAGCGGCAGAAACGCCAGCGGCCTTCAGGAAGTTACGACGAGTGATCATCTTTTTCATAATAAGTTCTCCTTCTTATTAAAATTACAGATCAACTATATACTCTCCGTCCTTCGACGGAGGGAATACAAAATTTAAATTGCCCTTACGCTTTCGCCCTGCTGCAATTCCGGCTGCAAGGTCACGGTCTGGGCGGGGGAGCCATGCTCGATCTGCCGCACCAACAGTTCGATGCTTTGCAGTGCGATCTGCTCGCTGGGCTGGACGATGGTGGTCATCACCGGCACGCAGTAGCGGGACATCGTGATGCCGTCAAAGCCAATCACCGAAACATCCTCCGGTACCCGCAGCCCGGCGCTTACCAGCGCCCGGATGGCGCCAAAGGCGATGACATCGCTCATGGCGAAGAGGGCGGTGAACTCTGCCCGTCGGGCCAGCAGACTGTTCATGGCGTGGTAGGCGGATTCGAAATCGTAGTTGGACAGGCCGTACAACTTATCGTTGAACAGGATGCCCGCATCCTCCATGGCCTGTTGTGCACCCTTGCGGCGCATCAGGCTGGGGTAGCTGGTCACCGGACCGCCCAAAACGGCGATCTTGCGGTGCCCCTGCCGGATCAGGTAGTCCACAGCGGTATAGGCCGCTGCCCGGTCATCTACGCCCACCATGGAAAGGTTGGGGAAGTCCAACTCATCCGTGACCAGCGTGGTGAGCACTGAGGGAACATTGATACGGTCGAAGCCCCGCTGGAAGTTGGCTACGCTGCCGCCCAAGAAGATGATGCCTTTGGGCTTGATCTCCCGCAGGATCTTTTCGGCGGCGTCGATCTCGTTGGCGTTCTCGTCCAAGTAAGAGACGATGCCGTTGTACCCGTACAGGGTGGCGGCACGCTGAAGCTGCACCAGAAAATCCGAGAAGAAAATATTCCGGGTGCCTTTTACTACGAACACCAGACTGCGGGACTGCTGGATCTTCAGCTGTCGGGCGTTGGTGTTGGGCACGAACCCGGCCTCCCGCATCACCTTCAGAACGTGCTCCTTGGTCTCCGGGCGGACATCCGGCCTGTCGTTGATCACACGGGAGATGGTGCTGACAGAGCAACCGCTGATCCGTGCAATATCCTTGATGGTCAGGTTTGCCATGTCGGAGAGCCTCACTTTCTGAAAGTATTTCAGGAACGTTGTCGGGAACGTTCCCAGCGACATTAGTATGGCACATTCTGTATAAAAAATCAATAAGTGTGATACAACTTTGTACAAGGTGTGCAATGCCGCCCCTCGCATTTGTGCAGTTTGATTTGCGTGCAGAGCAGCAAATCTGAAAATACCGAAAATTCCCGGTACAAGTCAAAAACGACCGGAAATTATCGTACCGGTTTGTAACTTTTTGCGCGAAAAACGCTTCCCGGTACACAGCTGAATGTGCTATACTATGTGAAAAAAGGAGAGGGGGGAAATGTTATGATCTTATCCTTACAGGGTTGCATGGCAGTGGGAAAGACCACGGCAGCCTGCTATCTGGAACAGCACTGCCAACAGGTACAGGTTTGTTTTGAGGACAACGCTGCCGTTCTTGCAGAGATAAAGCAGCGTGGGTTGAATAAGAACAGCTATGCGGACTATCTGGAGATCCAACGGCTCTTTTTGCGCAATGAGCTGCGCCGCGGGCAGGAAGCAAAAAAATACCCCCACGCCGTGATGGATTTCGGCGCGGAGGAGATTGAGTTCTACACCTTGAACTACCCCAAAAGCAGGGGGCTGGAGTGGGAGATGGAAGCGATCCGGCAGGCTTTGGCCCCGGAGCTTGCAGCGGTGCAGGCTTGTATGCCGGAGCACATTCTGTTTCTGGACGCTTCCGAAGCCGTCCTGCGTGCCCGTAAAGCGGGAGATACCACCCGTTCCCGGGAATTCTTTGCGTATTACCTGAACCATCTTCTGCCGCTGAAACGGGAATGGTTCCGGGAAAAGAAAAACGTAACATTTCTTTCTACCGACGGGCTGACAGCCCGGCAGGTGGGGGAGAAGGTAAAACATTGGTGTGAACAGTATATCTAACGCAAGCAAAAAAGCGCTCTCACCTTGTCATCGGTGAGAGCGCTTTGCTGATTGCTGATTATTTTGATCGGGTTGGTTTTTTAAAAATTAGTCGCTGACGTAGGGCATCAGAGCAACGTGACGAGCACGCTTGATGGCGATGGTCAGTGCGCGCTGATGGTAAGCGCAGGTGCCGGTCACACGGCGGGGAATGATCTTAGCACGCTCAGAGACGTACTTACGCAGACGGGGCACGTCCTTGTAATCGATGGTGTCGATGCGATCGACACAGAAGCTGCAAACCTTCTTGCGGCCGCGACGCATGGGGCGTGCGGGGCGAGAGCCTTCGGTTCTTTCAAAAGCCATTGCTTATTACCTCCTATTGGATTTTTAACGGATAGACCGTTTCGTGTCAGAACGGCAGGTCATCGCTGTCATCAATGACGGCGAAATCGTCGGCATTGCCGGCAGAGTAGCTGGGAGCTGCCTCCACAGCAGCCGGACGGGCAGGCGCTGCGTTCTGGTAGGACGGAGCGGCATTCTGATAGCCGTTTCCGTCACCTGCATTGCTGCTCTTGGGGCCTGCAAAGTTGATGTTGTTGGCAACCACTTCAACGGCAGTGCGGTTTGCGCCGGTCTTATCCTGATACTGACGGGACTGCAAACGGCCGTCCACAACGATCAGGGAACCTTTCTGGAAATAGCGGCAGACGAATTCGGCCTGCCGATCCCATGCAACCACATCGATCCAGTCCGCCACGCTCTGCCCATTGGCATCGCGGCGCCCGCGGTCGCAGGCAATGCGGAACGAAGCAACGTTCTTGCCGGTAGTGGTCTGACGCATTTCAGGGTCACGCGCAAGGCGACCCATGATAGCAACAACATTCAACATAGTACGGTTTCCCTTTCTGTCACAGAAGAATTACTCCTCGTGAGCAATGATCAGGCTGCGCATAACGCCTTCAGTGATCTTGTACACACGGTCCAGCTCAGCGGGGAAGCTGGGCTCGCTGGTGAAGTTGATCACGGTGTAGACGCCCTCTTCCTCGTCGTTGATGGGGTAGGCCAGACGGCGCTTGCCCCACTCGTCGATAGAATCGATCGTACCGTTAGCCTCGATCAGGGACTTGAACTTACCCACCAGAGCGGCGGAAGCCTCCTCATCGAGAGCGGCGCTGGTAATCAGCATGGTTTCGTACTTTGCCATTTTTGTAGCACCTCCTTTTGGACTTGAGGGCCCTGCGGATCTGCAAGGCCAAGGGTACACAGGCTGCGGTATCGCGGCCTGTGTGGTGTGTCTGTTCAGACAGCAATTTATTATAGCAAGCTTCTTTACTTCTGTCAAGCTTTTTTGACAAAAAGAACGATAAAAAATGTTTTGCATTTTTTGGTAAAAAGGACTATAATGTAAACGCTTTCCCTGCAATATGGCAGGGCCGGGGCTCCGGCAGTGGCAGGAAAGCGGGAAAAATTAAAGGAGGATAATCCATGTATTCGTTGTTTCGAGATCTGGCAATCATAATCCTGAGCGCGAAATTCTTCGGACTGGTGGCGCGTAAGTGCAAGGCTCCGCAGGTGGTGGGCGAGATCATCGCCGGCCTGCTGATCGGCCCCTGCTTGCTGAACCTGGTGCAGATCAGCGACTCCATCTCCATCTTTGCAGAGATCGGCGTTGTGATGCTCATGTTCACCACCGGCCTCGGCACCAACCTGAAAGAGCTGATCAAGGCAGGCCCCATCGCCACCCTGATCGCTACCGTTGGCGTGGCTGTGCCTCTGGTGGGCGGCACCTTATTATATGGTGCGTTCTACGGCTTTGCCGCAGTTGGCAGCCCGGAGTTCTACCGGGCGCTGTTCATCGGCACCATTATGACCGCTACCAGTGTGTCCATCACGGTGGCAACCTTGCAGGAGCTTGGGCACCTGAAGAGTTTTTTGGGCACGACTATCGTCAGCGCCGCTGTCATTGATGATGTCATCGGCATCGTGGTGCTCACCTGCGTGCTGGGTGCCAGCAGCGGCACCGGTACGGGTCTGGGCAAGGTGCTGTTCATACGGTGCTGTCTTTGCCACCGCACTGGGCTTGGGCCTGTGGCGCACTACGCCATGAAGTGGCTGGATCAGCGCAACCCCCATACCCAGCGTATCACCATCGTGAGCATGGCCTTCTGCTTTGCCATGGCCTACATTGCTGAGGAGTACTTCGGCATCGCCGATATCACCGGCGCTTACATTGCAGGTATTGTGCTGTGCACCATGGATGACGCGCCCTATGTGGAGCGCCGGGTGGATATCAGCAACTACGTTATCTTTGCGCCGATCTTCTTTGCCTCCATCGGCCTCAAGACTGATATCAGCGGCCTGACCCCGGAAATCCTGCTGTTCTGCGTCTGCTTTGTGGTTGTGGCGCTGATCACCAAGATCATCGGCTGCGGTCTGGCTGCAAAGGTCTGCCGCTTCAACTGGGACGACTCCCTGAAGGTCGGCGTCGGTATGATGACCCGCGGCGAGGTGGCACTGATCGTGGCACAGAAGGGTCTGGCCATCGGTGTGGTAGACCCGGTCTACTTTACCGCTGTGATCCTGCTGATCGTGGTGTCCAGCGTGGCTACCCCGCTGGCACTCAAGGCCATGTTCACCAAGCGCCCGCCCGTGCCGCATCCCAGTCAGGCAAACTAAATCAGGAATTTGATTTTCATGTTTAGGGTTCAGAATCGCCTGCGGGCGTTTCTGAACCCTTTTTTCATCTGTAAAAATATATGCAAAAACGGGGCTGCTGCACATGGTTTCGTGCAACAACCCCGTTTTTATTGTTTACGCAGTATATAATTTACAGCGTCTTGCAGAACTCCTTCAGGTAGGCGCGGAACTCCTCGCCGATCTCAGGATGCTGCAATGCCAGCTCCACCTGCGCCTCCACGACCTTGAGCTTATTGCCCATGTCGTAGTGCTTGCCGGTGAACTCCACGGCGGTCATGCCGCCGCGGGTGCGGGCATACTCTGCCATGGCATCGGTCAGCTGGATCTCGCCGCCGGCACCGGGCTTGGTGTGGGCAAGGATCTCGTAGATCTCCGGGGTCAGCAGCACACGACCCAGAATGGAATAGTTGCTGAACTCCTGCCCCTTCTTGGGCTTCTCGATCATATCGTCCACAAAGAAGTAGTTGTCGTGGATGGGAGTGGTCTTTAAGCTGCAATAGCGGCTCACGTCCTCCCAAGGCACAGCGGACACGCCGGCAACCGGACGGCCGAACTCCTCGTAGGCGCGGATCAACTGAGCACACACGGGGTCCTCGCCCCAGATCACATCATCGCCGTAGATCACCACAAAGGGGTCATCCCCGGTAAAGGGCTTTGCCATGCTCACGGCATGGCCCAGACCCAGCGTCTGCTTCTGGCGTACAAAATGATGTTGGCCAAATTGGAGATGCCAAGGCATTCCTCCAGCATCTTTTCCTTGCCGGGGGCGGCCAGCTTCTCTTCCAGCTCCGGGCTGCGGTCAAAATGGTCCTCGATCACGCTCTGGTTGCGGCCCAGAATGATCAGAATGTCTGTGATGCCGGACTTGACGGCTTCCTCCACCAGATACTGGATGGCGGGCTTATCCACGATGGGCAGCATTCCCTTGGGCATTGCCTTGGTAGCGGGCAGTACGCGGGTGCCAAGACCCGCAGCCGGAATAACGGCTTTGGTGACTTTTTTCATAATGATTCTCCCATGTTCTCATTTTATGCACGGTGAACCGCGCTTTTCAGCAGGATCCCCATCCTGCATGAACCGTTATCAGATAAAGGTGCCTACCAGTGCGTTCAGGTCCGGCCCCAGCAGCATGGAGCAAAGGCTGCCTACGAGCATCAGCAGGATGAACGCTCCGATGCAGGCTGCAAAGCTGACACCGCCCTGTGCGTTCAGCACGGCGCGGCGCTGCTCCGGGTCCGGGAACTCGGCACGGATGCGGCGGATGCGTGCCGCTGCGCTGCGGCGGTAGAGCCACTTGCCATACAGCCCCCGCACCAGCATCAGTGCAAAACTGAGAAGGGACATGACGCGGCTCAACACTACCAGCATAGAGGCGCTGATCCCGGCGGTCAGGGGGCTGCCGGTGGTCTGCATCATACTGATTAAGGTGGGGATGAACAGCAGCAGTTCTGCGGCCAGAAAGCCGAAGGCGGGCTTCCACGCCTTGCGGTAGAAAAAGTAGAACGGGCCGAACAGCAGCGCTGAAAAACTCATGGAGATCTTGGAGTGACGCAGCTGCATCTGGCTGTAATCGTTCAGGTAGACCGGCGCGGCTGTGCCGATAAAATCCACCCAGTCCTGATAGGGGACGCCGTCGATCAGTTCATCCTTGCCAAAGGCGGCGCGCACATTGCGGTGCACCGGGTCAACGACCTTCTCGGTAAAATTACGGTACATTTCGTCCCGGTACATCCTGCTGTAATCAAAATCCCGGTTCTGCTCGGCGCTGGCGGCAGCACGGTCGTTGGGCTGTTCTGCGCTCTCAGGGGGCAGGGCAGCGCCGCAGCAGCGGCAGACATTCTCGCTGCGCAGGGTGCGCTCCCCGCAGGTGGGACAGGTGCGCAGCTGCGCATCCTGATAAGGAAACTTCCATTCATAGCCTGCGCCATGGGCAGGGGCGTGGATGCACAGACCCATTTTCTCGTAACAGGTGCGGTGATAGGGTGCACCGCAGTCCGGGCAGACCACGATGTCGTCCTGAAGGGTCAGCGGCTTGCCGCAGCCCTCACAGGGACAGCCATAATATTTCGGCATGATATCCTCCTGTGAAATCGATCATACTGGTATTATACTCCCCCGGGTATGAAAAGAAAAGGTGAAAATCTTTAAAAATCCGGCAAGATAGTATTTTTCCTCTTTACTTTATCACAGATTCTCGGTATACTAATGAAGTATCTGTGTATAAACTGTGTCTTTTGGCGGAGCAGAAAATGCGCGCTGCGCGTGCGTTTTGCACCCTGCCGGGGACATTATTGTTATGATGTAAACCCTTGAACGAGAGGAACTTAGAGAATGATCACGACTGATGAACTGAAAGTGCAGTTGGCCGAGCACGCCAAGGCCGTTAAGGACCTAGAGGAAGCACTGGCCATTGAAGCAAGCCGCAAGCGCGTGCAGGAGCTGGAGCACACTATGTCCCGCCCCGGATTTTATGATGATGCAGAACTGAGCAAGAAGGTCTTTGACGAGGTCGGCGACCTGAAGGGCAAGCTGAACCGCTTTGAAAAGCTGCAGGGTCTGTACGATGACGCTGAGACCATGCTGGAGATGCTGGACGAGGAGTACGACCCCGCCATGATCCCCGAGGCCGAGGAGGCCGTGAACACCGTGGGCAAGGCTGTGGAGGAACTGCAGCTGATGACCATGCTGAACGGCGAGTACGACCACAGCAACGCCATCCTTACCTTCCACGCAGGCACCGGCGGCACCGAGGCACAGGACTGGGCCGAGATGCTGTATCGTATGTATAATAAGTGGGCACAGGCACATGGCATGACCGTGGAGGTGCTGGATTATCAGGACGGCGACGAAGCCGGTCTGAAGAGCGCCTCTATGATGGTCAAGGGTGCCAACGCCTACGGTCTGCTTAAGAGCGAGAACGGCGTGCACCGTCTGGTGCGTGTCTCTCCCTTTGACGCCAACGCCCGCCGCCAGACCAGCTTTGCTTCTCTGGAGGTTATGCCCGAGCTGGACAACACCATTCAGGTGAACATCCGCCCCGAGGATATCGAGATGCAGGTGTACCGCTCCTCTGGTGCCGGCGGCCAGCACATCAATAAGACCTCCTCTGCTGTCCGTCTGATCCACAAGCCCACCGGCATCGTGGTCAACTGCCAGACCCAGCGCAGCCAGTTCCAGAACCGCGACTACGCTATGGAAATGCTGAAGGCTAAGCTCTACCAGATCGCCAAGCAGCAGCATATGGATAAGATCGACGACATCAAGGGCGTGCAGAACGAGATCGCATGGGGCCACCAAATCCGCAGCTATGTGTTCATGCCCTACACTATGGTCAAGGATCACCGCACCAACTACGAGACCGGCAACGTGGATGCCGTGATGGATGGCGATATCGATGAGTTCATCTTCGCCTACCTCAAGGCCGCCAGCCGCGGCGAGCTGCAGGACGCATAAGCGCCTGTCCCTGTAAAATCATAACCGCACCTGTGTCCATTTTTGGATGCGGTGCGGTTTTTTCGTGCTTGTCTGCGCATACTAACCCCGAAAAATGCGCAGGGAGGCCGTAAAATGTCCAAGCACAGCATCGTCAGGTGGATAAAGATAATAGGTGTTTATCTGCTGGTGGCCGCGGTGGCGGCGCTGGGCTGGCTGTGGTGCGCCCTGCCGGAGGAGGTCTATCTGGAACCGGAACAGCCGCTCATGCTGCCGCGCTTTGGCTGGGTGGAACCGCTGCGCGGGCACGGCAGCCGCAATGTGGCCAGCACCCGGGCAGCAGGCAGCTATCAGACTACGCTGGCGCTGGGCGGCTGGCTGCCGGTCAAGACCATCCGCGCCACCGTGATGCAGCGCCCCACGGTTACGGTATGCGGCACGCCTTTTGGGGTGAAAATGTTCTCGGAGGGGGCGCTTGTGGTGGGCTTTTCCGAGGTACACACCGCCGCCGGTACGGTAAACCCCGCAAAGCAGGCGGGGCTGCGGCTGGGCGACCGGGTGATCCGCATGGGGAACACCGTTACCGAGACCAACGAGCAGGTCCATGCCGCGCTGGAGGCCGCTGCCGGTGCGGCGGTGGAGGTGGTCTACGTCCGCAAGGGGGAGCAGCGGCAGACCACCCTTTTGCCGGTGTGGGATACGCAGAACGCCCAGTGGCGGGCAGGAATGTGGGTGCGAGATTCCTCCGCCGGGGTGGGCACTCTGACCTTTGTGGATGCGCAGGCCGGGGTATTCGCCGGGCTGGGGCACCCCATCAGCGACAGCGACACCGGCGAGCGGGTTGCCCTGCGCAGCGGTGAGATCGTGGCCTGCCAGATCGTGGGCTGCACCGGCGGTACCGCCGGCAGCCCCGGGGAGCTGAAGGGCAAATTTATCAGCGACCATGCCCTTGGCAGGATCTGCATCAACGGCGAAAACGGCGTCTACGGAACGGTAAGCACTGCGATTGCGGGGCAGCAGACGGAAATCGCCTTTGCGCAGGAGGTGCTGCCCGGTGCGGCAGAGATCCTGACCACTACCAGCGGCGAAAGCCCCGCAGCTACCGTGTCTATATTGAAAAGGTGAACGATGCCGACCCGCGCCGCAACATGGTGCTGCGCGTCACCGACCCGGCACTGCTGGCGCAGACCGGCGGCATCGTGCAGGGGATGAGCGGCAGCCCCATCCTGCAAAACGGACGGCTGGTGGGCGCGGTGACCCATGTGCTGGTCAACGACCCGACACGAGGCTACGGTATTTTTGCACAAACCATGCTGGAACAGGCACATTCCGTGCCCGGAACGGACGCAGCAGCATAAAAAGTATGACATTCGAGCAGAATTTCCATAATTTCCCAAAATAAACCGTTGAACTATCTGGAAAATTATGGTAAAATCCATGGTGTTAAGGGAACTGCACACATTGGAGGAAACAACCATGGATAAAGTGAGATTCTTGATGTCGGATACCGGTGCTCAGATCACAGAAGCCTGTCGTGAGGCGCTGGAGCAAAAGGGCGTGGAAGTGACCGTTGTGGAAAAGGATGGAAACAAGGTTTTACAGAAGATGCTGGCGGTTCGCCCGCAGGTAGTGCTGTTGGACGCCTTTATGCCCGGGCTGGACGCGCTGGCGGTCAAGCAGCGCTACAACGCCGCAGGCGAGCGCCACACCTCGTTTTTCGTTACCGGCGCGTTCCAGAGCGAGGAGATGGTACAGGAGCTGCTGGACGAGGGCTTTGCCTACTATTTCGTCAAGCCCTTTGACGAAAGTGTCCTTGCCGCCCGGGTGCTTAAAGCAGCCAGCGGACAGGAAAAGCACCTGCTCCACACCAGCGTGGACAGTGACGAGTTGACCGTCACCGAAATATTGCACCAAATTGGCGTGCCTGCGCACATCAAGGGCTACCAGTTCCTGCGGGATGCCATCCTGCTCACCATGAACGAGCCGGAGTACATCAACGCCGTGACCAAGCGGCTCTACCCGGAAATTGCCAAGAAAAACGGCACCACCGCCAGCCGGGTGGAGCGCGCCATCCGCCACGCCATCGAGGTGGCGTGGGACAGGGGAGACGTGGATACCCTCAATAGCTACTTCGGCTATACCATCCATAACCTGCGCGGTAAGCCTACCAACTCGGAGTTCATCGCAATGATAGCCGATAAAATGCGGCTGGATAAACGCCAGAGGGTGGGGTAAAAAGCCGAAATAAACGGAAGCGGACATACAATTATAAAAACATGGGATAACCTAAAGGCTTCATCTGAAAAGGTGGAGCCTTTTCTCTTTGCATTTTCCTTCCCATCTGGTACAATGATGCAGAAGGGAAGTGACAACATGCCGGAAGTGGATGTGATCCGTGCGCAGCTGGTTGCGCTGCAAGATAAGGAATATCGGGTCTTTTACAGCCGCCTGATGCCCACTCTGCCGCCGGAAACGGTGATCGGGGTGCGGGTGCCGCTGCTGCGCAGGCTGGCAAAACAGCTGGCGGATACCCCGGAAGCGGAGGTGTTTCTGCAGTGTCTGCCGCATTTTTATTATGAAGAAAACGCGCTCCACGCCTTTCTGCTGGAGCCTGTCCGGGATTACGGCATAGCACTGGCGGCAACGGAGCGCTTTTTGCCCTATGTGGATAACTGGGCAGTCTGCGATAGCTTCAGCCCCAAGGTCTTTGCGCAACATAAGCCGGAACTGCTGTGTGCTATCCGGCGCTGGCTGGGCTCTGACCAAGTGTATACCGTGCGCTACGGGATCGGGATGCTGATGCGGTATTATCTGGACGATGCCTTCCGGCCGGAATATCTGGCTTGGGTGGCGGCGGTGCACAGCGAGGAATACTATGTCAATATGATGCGAGCGTGGTATTTTGCCACTGCACTGGCGAAGCAGCCCGCAGCGGCACTGCCGTGGCTGACCGATAAGCGGCTGGACGTGTGGACGCACAACAAGACCATCCAGAAAGCAGTAGAAAGCCGCCGCATCCCCCCGGAGCAAAAGCAGGCTTTGCGGGCGCTGCGCATTCGTTCACAAAAGCTTTGCGAAGAACGGTGCGTTTGACTGTTTACAATGTGGCGAATTTATTGTAAAATAGAGTATAGCAAAAATGCCGGGTCTGTCCGGCGAAAGATAAAATAGGTGGTGTTTGGATTATGGCATTGAAATATAAGCGTATCCTTTTGAAGATCAGCGGCGAGGCGCTGGGCGGCGAAAAGGGCATGGGCTTTGACGAGCCCACCATGGACGCCATTTGCGGCGGCGTGAAAAAGGCTCACGAACTGGGCGTGCAGATCGGCATCGTTGTGGGCGGCGGCAACTTCTGGCGCGGCCGCTCCAGCGGTAAGATGGAGCGCACCCTGGCCGATAAGATCGGTATGCTGGCTACGGTGATGAACGCACTGGCTGTCTCCGATAAGCTGGAGCAGCTGGGCGTGCCCACCGAGGTGTTCACCTCCATCACCATGCCCCAGGTGGCACAGCCCTTTACCCGCAAAGACGCCCTGCGCGCCATGGACGAGGGCAAGATCGCCGTGTTTGGCGGCGGCACCGGCAACCCCTTCTTCTCCACCGACACGGCAACGGCCCTGCGCGCCGTGGAAGTGAGCGCCGATGTGATGTTCAAGGCCACCATGGTGGACGGCGTGTACGCAAAGGCCCCCACAAGTACCCCGACGCCCAAGAAGTACCGATACCCCTCACCTTCACCCAAGGTGCCTGGAGGACCCAGCTGGCCGTCATGGATGGCACC
>ENA-OQKR01000250-OQKR01000250.1-human-gut-metagenome-genome-assembly--contig:-NODE-250-length-23429-cov-3.813149_pt1 | contig 23429 bp, 19 predicted proteins | sample MGYA00242803_ERZ504806 | MGnify/ENA primary metagenome ERZ504806 (study PRJEB26092, sample SAMD00036399) | human gut metagenome | host: Homo sapiens | study: EMG produced TPA metagenomics assembly of...
AAAAGGCAGGGCAGGCGACAACTACCCATCCCCTACTCCCACTCCTGTTCGTAGATGTTGAGGGACTTTACGTACCGCCCCTGGGCGCCCATGATGTCGCGGACCAGACGCAAGAAGAAGCTGATGCACGAGGTGTCAAAGCCGTCCTGCAGATCCTCGGGATGCACCGCACCCGGTCCGTCGACCGCCGTGTCGTTCAGGCGCGCGATGTCATACAGGTAGAGCTGTCCCGCCGTAAGCCAGACATCGTCGACGCAGGCGAGGCGCACCGCAATCGCGCCGTCGTTCCAATGCTCCTTCTGCACGATATGCGGGTCGTAGACATCAAAGCGATGATCGGTGCGCGTGTCCTTCAGCACGACCATGCCGGACGCAGGATTCTTGTCCAAAATGCCAAAGCGCGAGAAATACTGCGTGTCGCGTACCCGCTCGAGCCGCTTGAGCGAGGCAGGCGAAAGCGATGCCGGCGGCTCGTCAACATATAGCTCGAGCAGCGTTTTGCCATGGCGATAGGGGCGCTCGAAGAGCAGCCAATCGGTAAACGCCATGTTGTAGGCCATGATTTCGTTTTGAGAAGGTTCCTCGCAATAGCTGAGCCACGGGTCGACGATAATCTCGAACTGTTCGCGTGCCGGCTCCAGGAATTGAAACTTCCGCAGCATCCAAAAGTGAGCCATGTCGGCAATATCGTTGCCGACGGCTTCAGCCAGCTCTGCTCGGTCAAAAGCGTGGTCAGTCATGGCATCCTCCTCAAACTGATGGACCTCAATTTGAGCTTACGAGGAGGGTGGACAGCCACGACCAGCGCGGGCAAAATAGGCCTCCGACTGCAAACCAGATGCTGACCAAACACTTGACGAAAAGCTTGACCGAAAATGCGCACCGCAACAAAACCGCAGGCAAACATAGACGGCCAACCCGCCCTTTTGAGCCAGATGCCTGCAGCCACCACAGAAACAACAGGTGACCACAGCCCAAGAAGTCGACAAATGAACATCCTTACGTCGACAAACGCGCAAACTGCTCGCAAATCCGCAAGGAGTGTCCCCGAATGCCGGCACAAAAGGAACGTCCCTAACTGTCGGCACTTAGGGACGTTCCTTTTGTGCCGGCAGTTAGGGACAGCCCTTGCCGATTCGATTGTTGAATATCTCCGTGACTACTTTACAGCTCCAGCGCCTCGGCGACTTCGGCTGCGCAGGCCAGGGCATCGGCCATGGCACTCACCACGAGCGAGCTGCCGTTGCGAGCATCACCCGCCACATACACCGGCGCGGCATCCGCGGCGACGCCCTCCGTGCGAGCCGCGAGATGCGAGCCCTCGGCAGCCATCACCGGCAGCGGACGACCAGCGGTGGCAACAGGTACGCTCACCGCATCGAACACACCGTACTCCGGACCCGTAAAGCCGCAGGCGATGAGCACCAGCTGCGCTGGCACCTCGTGCTCGGAGCCCGCGATGCGCTCGGGCTTTCCCGCCGACCAGTCCAGATCGACCACGCGCAGACCCGCAGCCGCACCCTTCTTGTCCAGCAGCACCTCGAGTGTATCCACGGCCCAGGCACGCATCTCGCCACCCATCGCAGCGATAGCCTCCTGCTGGCCGTAATCGGTCTTCTTAACGTTGGGCCACTGCGGCCAGGGGTTGCCTACCGCGCGCTTATCGGGCGCAGCCGGCAAGAACTCAAACTGGCGCACGCTGCGCGCGCCCTGACGCACCGCGGTACCCACGCAGTCGTTGCCGGTATCGCCACCGCCAATGACCACGACGTCCAGGCCGCGCGCGTCAATAGCAGGCTCACCGCCATCGAGCACCGAGACGGTCGAAGCCGTCAGGTAGTCCACGGCATACACCACGCCCGGGGCATCAATGTTCGCAGCCGAAAGCCCACGCGGAGCACGGGCGCCGGCAGCCACCACGACGGCGTCAAAGTCGTCGAGCCTGGCGGTAACCTTGGGATCGCTCACGTCGGCGCCCAGCTCGAACACAATACCCAGCTCGCGCATGAGCGCCACGCGACGCTCGACCACAGACTTCTCGAGCTTCATGTTGGGAATGCCGTACATGAGCAGGCCGCCGGGGCGGTCGTCGCGCTCAAACACCGTCACGCGGGCGCCGCGACGCGCGAGCTCCCATGCAGCCACCAGACCAGCCGGTCCAGAACCAACCACGGCGACCGTGGGCGTATCCTCCCCTGCCGGCTCAAAGCGGCGCGGGCCGCCGTTTGCCCACTCATGGTCGCTGATCGCGCGTTCGTTATCGTGAATCGTCGTAGGCTGGCCGTCGACCGAGCCCAGGTTGCACGCGGCCTCGCACAGCGCCGGGCACACGCGGCTCGTGAACTCAGGCATGGGCGAGGTGAGCGACAGGCGCTCGGCAGCCTCATCCCAGCGGCCGCGGTACACCAGCTCGTTCCACTCGGGAATCAGGTTATGCAGCGGGCAGCCGCTCGGACGTGCCTTGCCAAAGCTCACGCCCATCTGGCAAAACGCCACGCCGCACATCATGCAGCGGCTCGCCTGGGCACGGCGTGCATCGTCGTCGAGTTCAACGTACAGCGGATCGAAATCACGGCTGCGCTCCTCCACGGGGCGAAGCTCGTGGGTCACACGATCGATATCAAGAAAAGCACCGGGCTTACCCATGGCACTTACGCCTCCTTCTTGGTCGAAGCAACAGAGCTGGCAGCCACAGACGCAGCGCCAGCAACACCGCCCGCAATATCGAAGCGAGCGACATCCGCGGCGCTCGCGCGACCGGTCACAATGTCAAACGCCAGCTCCTCGGCCTGCGCATGCGTCTTGCCGACGGCCTCGGCGGCGGCGACAATCGCCAGCACACGCTCGTACTCGGTCGGAATGACCTTCACAAAGTGCTTGCTCATCGTCTCAAAGCTGTAGAGCAGCTTGATGCCGCGCGGGCTCTGCGTCGCGTCCACGTGCTCCTGGATGAGCGCACGGACCTGCTCCAGCTCGCCGGCAGTCGGGGCCTTGAGCTCAACGCTCTCGTGGTTCACGCGGGCATCGAGCGTGCCGTACTGGTCAAAGACATAAGCCACGCCGCCCGTCATGCCAGCAGCGAAGTTCTGTCCGACCTCGCCCAAGATGAGCGCCAGACCGCCCGTCATGTACTCGCAACCGTGGTTGCCGCAACCCTCGACCACCACGGTGGCACCGGAGTTGCGTACGCCAAAGCGCTGGCCTGCCAGGCCGTTGATGAAGCCACGGCCGCTCGTGGCGCCAAAGAACGCAACGTTGCCCACGATGATGTTTTCGTCGAACTTATAGGTCGCATGCGGGTTGGGGCGCACCGACACCTCGCCGCCCGAAAGGCCCTTGCCAAAGTAGTCGTTGGCGTCGCCGCACACGTTGAGCGTAATGCCGCGCGGCAGGAAGGCGCCAAAGCTCTGACCGGCCGATCCATCGCAATCGATGGTGATGGAGCCGGCGGGCAGGCCCTCGGGATGTGCCTTGGTCACCGCGTTACCCAGGATGGTGCCCACGCAACGGTTGACGTTGGCGATATCGGCGCGGAAGCGAATCGGGCGCAAGTGGGCACGGGCATCGGCCGTATAGGGCACGAACAGCGTGGAGTCGAGCGTCTTGTCGAGCTCGCTGTCCGCGGCCATCTGCGGCAGGAAGTGACGACCGTCGGCACCCGGGATATGGGCACCGAACTCGCAGGTCGCGCTCGCCAGCACGGGCGACAGATCGAGCAGGTTGGCCTTACGGTTGCCCGGGACCTCAATCTGGCGCAAGCACTCGGGATGGCCGACCATCTCGTCGACGGTGCGGAAGCCCAGGCTCGCCATGACCTCGCGCAGTTGCTCGGCAACAAAGAGCATAAAGTGCTCGACGTGCTCGGGCTTGCCGCGGAAGCCGCGACGCAGGCGGCAGTTTTGCGTGGCGATGCCGGCGGGGCAGGTATCCTGCTGGCAGTCGCGCTGCATGAGGCAGCCCATCGAGATGAGCGGCATGGTCGCAAAGCCAAACTCCTCGGCGCCCAGCAGGCAGGCGACGGCAACATCGGTGCCGTCCATGAGCTTGCCGTCGGCCTCGAGCACCACGCGCGAGCGCAGGCCGTTTTGCAGCAGCGTCTGCTGAGCCTCGGCAAGACCAAGCTCCAGCGGCAGACCGGCGTGCCAGATCGAATCGCGAGCAGCGGCACCCGAGCCGCCATTGTGGCCGCTGATCAAGATCTTGTCGGCAGCGCCCTTGGCCACACCGGTGGCGATGGTGCCGACGCCGGCCTCGCTGACCAGCTTGACCGACACGCGTGCGCCAGGGTTGGCGTTCTTAAGGTCAAAGATGAGCTCGGCCAGGTCTTCGATGGAGTAGATGTCGTGATGCGGCGGAGGCGAGATCAGGCCGATGCCGGGCGTGGACTGACGGACCTCGGCAATCCAGGGGTAGACCTTCTTGCCGGGCAGGTGGCCACCCTCGCCGGGCTTGGCGCCCTGGGCCATCTTGATCTGAATCTCGAAGGCGCTGCACAGGTAGCGGCTCGTCACGCCAAAGCGCGCACTTGCCACCTGCTTGATCGCGGAGTTCTTGGAATCACCGTTAGCCAGCGGGGTCTCGCGACGCGGATCCTCACCGCCCTCGCCGGAGTTGGAACGGCCGTGCAGGCGGTTCATGGCGATGGCCATGCACTCGTGTGCTTCCTTGCTGATGGAGCCGTACGACATGGCGCCGGTGTTAAAGCGGCGGACGATGTTGAGCGCGGGCTCGACCTCGTCGAGCGAAACCGGCGTGCGGCCGCTGGCATCAAAGTCGAGCAAGTCGCGCAGACGCACGGCACGGCCGGTGCGGTGCAGGCGGGCGCTGTACTCCTTAAAGGTGTCGTAGCTGTCCTCACGGCAGGCGGTCTGCAGCAGGTAGACGACCTGGGGGTCGATGAGGTGTTCCTCGCCGCCGAGCGGGCGCCACTTGGTCAGGCCCAGCGTGGGCAGCTGATCGGGAGCCGGGCTTTTAAGGATGGCGAGCGCAGCGTCATAGCGCTCGTTTTGCTCGCGCTCAACGTCCTCGACACCCATACCGCCCACACGGCTCACCGTGCCGGCGAAGTACGCGTTGACGAACTCCGGAGTAAAGCCGACGGCCTCGAAAATCTGCGCGGAGTGATAGCTCTGCACCGTGGAGATACCCATCTTGGACATGATGGAGACGATACCCGCCGTCGCGGCCTTGTTGTAGTTGTCGATGCCCTGCTCGGCCGTCACGTCCAGGTCGCCGCGTGCTGCCAAGTCGCGGATGCACGCATGCGCATTGTACGGATAGATGCCGCTTGCGGAGTAGCCCACCAGCGCCGCAAAGTCGTTCGGGGACACGGCATCGCCGCACTCCACCACGATGTCGGCAAAGGTACGCACGCCAGCGCGAATCAGGTGGTTGTGCACACAGCCCACGGCAAGCAGCGACGGCACGGGCACCTCGCCCGCAGCGGCACGATCGCTCAACACCACGATGTTCACGCCGTCGCGGACCGCAGCCTCAACGTCCTCTGCAAGCTGCTTGAGCGCAGCCTGCAGCGCGCCCTCGCCGGCGTCACGACGGTAGACGGCACGGAAACGGCGAGTCTTAAAGCCCACGCGGTCGATGGCGCAAATGCGGTCGAACTCCTCCTCGCTCAGCAGCGGACGCTCCAGGCGAACCAGCTGGCAGGCCGTACGGGAATCCTCGAGCAGGTTGCCGTGGTTGCCCAGGTAGAGCGTGGTCGAAGTCACCATGTGCTCGCGAAGGGCATCGATGGGCGGGTTCGTGACCTGAGCGAACAGCTGATAGAAATAGTCGAAGAACGAACGCGTCTTCTTGGACAGACAAGCCAGCGGCGCGTCGATGCCCATCGAGGCGAGCGGGGCCTTGCCCTGCTGGGCCATGGGACGCACGACCTCATCGACGTCATCCCAGTGATACCCGAGCTTAGCCATGCGCACGGCGGCGGGTACCTCGGCATCCTCGGCGGGCGCGGGCGCGGCGGGCTCATCGAGCGCGTCGACGGCCAGCGTCTCCTCGGCAATCCAATCACGGTAGGGCTTTTCCTTGGCGTAACGGGCTCGCAGCTCGTCGTTGTAGATGACGCGCCCGCGGGCAAAGTCGACCTCGAGCATCTGGCCCGGCCCCAGACAGCCGCTCGTCAGGATGTTCTCGGGGCTCACCTCGATGGTGCCCACCTCGCTTGCCAGCATAAAGCGACCGTCGCGCGTCACGTAGTAACGAGCGGGGCGCAGGCCGTTGCGGTCGAGGGCGGCGCCCAGCGTGCGACCGTCGGTAAAGGCGATGGCCGCCGGACCATCCCACGGCTCCATGAGCATGGACTGGTAAGCGTCGTAGGCGCGGCGCTCCTCACTCAGGTTGTCGTTGTGGTCCCACGGCTCGGGCAGCAACATGGATGCGGCACGCGTGAGCGGACGGCCGTTCATGACCAGGAACTCGAGCACATTGTCCAGAATCGCGGAGTCGGAGCCCTCGCGGTTGATGATAGGCATCACGCGCTCAAGATCGTGCTGCAGCACGGGGCTGTACAGGTTGGGCTCGCGGGCGCGGATCCAGTTGACGTTGCCCTTGAGGGTGTTGATCTCGCCGTTATGGATGATAAAGCGGTTGGGGTGCGCGCGCTCCCAGCTGGGCGTGGTGTTGGTGGAGTAGCGCGAGTGGACGAGCGCCACGGCCGTCTTGACGGCGGCGTCGTTGAGGTCGATGAAGAAGCGGCGCATCTGCGTGGCGACCAGCATGCCCTTGTACACGATGGTGCGCGAGCTCATAGAGCACACGTAGAAGATCTTGTCGCGCAGGGCAAACTCGGCATCGGCCTTCTTCTCGATAGTGCGACGGCACACGTACAGGCGACGCTCGAAGGCATCGCCGGCGGGCGTGTCGTCGGGGCGGCCCAGAAAGGCTTGCAGAATGGTGGGCATGCAGGCGCGTGCCGTCTCGCCCAAGTCGTGCGGGTCGACGGGCACCTCGCGCCAAAAGAGCAGCGGCACGCCGGCCTCGGCGCAGCCCTCCTCAAACACGCGACGGGCATCCTCTACGCCCTTGTCGTCCTGCGGGAAGAACAGCATGGCCACGCCATAGTCGCCCTCTGCCGGCAGAATCTGGCCGCACTTTTGAGCCTCTTTGCGGAAAAAGTGATGCGGAACCTGGAACAGGATACCGGCACCGTCGCCGGTGTTCTTCTCGAGTCCCGTACCGCCGCGGTGCTCCAAGTTGACCAGAATGGACAGTGCATCGTCCAGAATCTGGTGATGGCGCTCACCGTTGATATCGGCAAGCGCGCCGATGCCACATGCATCGTGGTCGAATTCGGGGCGATAAAGGCCCTGCTGCTGAGCGGAATCTGCCTGCATCGCAATCCTCCCCTAGATATTAGACAGTCAGTTGAATAGGCATACTATGAGCATCGCCGGCCCGTTGTGTTTCCCACCCGTTTCGAAACAATCGCGTAACGCACGCCGACCATCAACGCCTTGCTATCAAACATGTACGTCAGCCTCCAAACATGTCGAAATTTGACATCTTTGGAGGCTGACGTACACGTTTTAGTGCAGGGACAGCCGGCACATATGCATCCAAACCCTTTGAATTATTCTGGAAACGAGGGCCACGCAGACTTTTGCATGATGCGACTCGACACCGCAGATCTCAAGGCGGCAACAAGGCGCCCAAGTTCGGCTTGCAAGCTCACCGCTTCAAACATCTCAATCTGTAACAGGAGGAACCGATTTTGGCGCCTAGATGTTACAGATTGAGATTTTCTGCGGGACGGTTTTGGTTTGTCTCGATCTGTAACACCTAGGCCCAATTTCCATCCCTCGTTGTTACAGATCGAGACATTTCGGCAGCCCCCCTTCACCATCCCATTCAAATAGAACAATTTTGTTAGTCTTGGTTAACTTCTAAGCTTAAAACGGGTATCCTTTGCGGCGTCAAGCAAACGGCACGCACACCGTGCCAGATCAAGGAGGCCCCTATGGCGCACCAAGCATACCAGCAGACGATGCAACTCGTCCTTATCCGTCACGGAGAGTCCGAGTGGAACAAGCTCAACCTGTTCACCGGCTGGACCGATGTCGAGCTCACCGACACGGGCCGCGAAGAGGCGGCGGCAGGCGGCCGCGCCCTCAAAGAAGCCGGTTTCGACTTTGACGTCTGCTACACTTCGCGCCTCAAGCGCGCAATCCACACCCTCAACATCGTGCTCGGCCAAATGGATCGCGAGTGGCTACCCGTCATCAAATCCTGGAAGCTCAACGAGCGCCACTACGGTGCGTTGCAGGGTCTCAACAAGGCCGATGCCGCCGCGGAGCACGGCGACGAACAGGTGCTCATCTGGCGCCGCTCCTTCGATGTCTGCCCGCCGGCACTCGAGCCGGACGACGCGCGCGACCCCCACACCCAGGAGCAATACCGCGACGTCGCGCCCGATCAGCTGCCCTATACCGAGTGCCTCAAGGACACGATCGCCCGCGCCTGGCCCTATTTCGAAGACGAGATTCGCCCCCAGATGCTCGCCGGCAAGCGCGCACTCATCGCCGCGCACGGCAACTCCCTGCGCTCACTCGTCATGAAGCTCGAGCACCTCACGCCCGAGGAGATCCTCAAGGTCAACATCCCCACTGGCGTGCCGCTCGTCTACACCTTCGATACCGATTTCAATGTCCTCGACAAGCGCTACATCGGTGACCCGGCGACCATCGCCGCCAAGATCGACGCCGTGGCCAATCAGGGCAAAGCGCACAAGTAGCCCCAACCCAAATCCGACGCGTGGCGCCGCACGGCCCAGATGCGACGTCACGCGGCCCATACACAGGAGCGCACCATGCTCAACCATCTCAAACAACACTTTGGTTCCCGGCGCACCGGCGGTCACGGAGGCCTAGACATTGCGCGGCATATCGGCCCCGGGCTGCTCGTGACCGTCGGCTTTATCGACCCGGGCAACTGGGCCTCCAATATGGCCGCGGGCTCGCAGTTTGGCTACGCGCTGCTGTGGATCGTCACGCTGTCCACGATTATGCTCATTGTGCTGCAGCACAACGCGGCGCACCTGGGTATCGCCACGGGCGCCTGCCTTGCCGAGGCCACGACACGTTACCTCCCCCGCTTCGTTGGACGCACGGTACTCGCCAGTGCCTATCTCGCGACCGTCGCCACCGCCATGGCCGAAGTCCTGGGTGGCGCGATTGCCCTTCAAATGCTCTTTGGGCTGCCCGTGCGCGCGGGCTGCGTCATCGTGGCGGCAGTATCGATGGCGATGCTCATGACGAGCTCCTACAAGCGCGCCGAACGCTGGATCATCGCCTTCGTGGGTGTGGTGGGACTCTCGTTTTTAGCAGAGCTCGCGCTGGTCAAAGTCGACTGGCCGCAAGCAACCGCAAGCTGGATCACGCCTAGTATGCCCACTGGCTCTGCCGCGATTATCGTGAGTGTCCTGGGTGCGGTCGTTATGCCACACAACCTTTTTCTGCACTCCGAGGTCATCCAATCCATGCACTTCGAAGGCCAAGGCGAGCAAGTTATCGAAGAACGTCTGCACTACGAGCTCTTCGACACGCTCTTTTCGATGGGCGTGGGCTGGGCAATCAACTCGGCCATGGTCATCCTGGCCGCAACGACCTTCTTTGCGCACGGCATGGTCGTAGACGACCTCGCCGTCGCAGCGGCCACGCTCTCCCCCATCTTGGGCCCGGCGAGCTCGACCATCTTTGCCGTGGCGCTGCTGTTCGCGGGACTATCGAGCAGCGTGACAGCGGGCATGGCGGCGGGAACCATCACTGCGGGCATGTTCGACGAGGAATACGATATCCACGACCGACATTCCTCGATCGGGGTGGCGGCCTGTTTCGTCGGCGCAGTGACGGCGTGCTTGGTCGTCCCGAATCCTTTTGAGGGTCTCATCTGGAGTCAGGCGCTGCTGTCTCTTCAGCTGCCGATTACGGTCTTTGTGCTCATACGGCTCACCAGCTCACGCCGCGTCATGGGCAAATACGCCAACTCGCGCCCGCTCAACGCGCTGCTCGTAGGGATCGGTGCCATCGTGACGATTCTCGACATCGTGCTGCTAACGGGAATGTAATTGGGATGGCGTGGCTGTCCAGATATAACGTCTTAATCTGTAACACGTGAGACCGTTTTAAACCGTCAGATAAATCAAAAGGGTCCCGGCCGAGAATTCGACCGGGACCCTTGGACAGAGCTATGTTCGGCTTTCGCCGTGTGCCTGCGAGTTACTCCTCGACGAGCTCAAACTGATCGGGACCGACGCCGCACACCGGGCACACGTAATCCTCGGGCAGCTCGGGCGTGTCGACCTCAACCTCGTAACCGCAAACGGTGCACACAAACTTATACGTCTTCTTTTCCTCAGCCATGATGTTCTCCTCTCGAACGTGACTGCTGGTGTACTTACTTATTAGTATATATTCTCAATAGTATAATGCAAGTATTTTTAGAACATTTCTAGCCTTGATACGACGAGGCTTTGGGCGGCGTCTTGCCCTTTAGCACCTTGTGATAGTAGTCGTACGTCAGCGGCGTCTCGTCGCTCAGGCGCTCGGCATCCTCGACCTCGCCAATAAACAGCAGATGCGTGCCCACATCCACAGTGTCGATCAAACGGCAGCTAAACAGGGCCGCCGCGTGCTCGGGCACATAGGGCATGCCCAGAGCCGTCTCGCGGGTCTCGTATTTGGCAAACTTGTCATAATCGCTGCTGGTGCGGAACCCAAAGTTACCGATGTAGAGCATGTCGGCCGTCTGATCGATCACGGTCAGCGCGAACGCTTTGGCCGATGCGATGACGCCCGAGGTGACATTGTCCTTGTTCACGGCAACCGAAATACGCGGCGGCATGGACGTCACCTGCACCGCAGTGTTGATGACGCAGCCGGCGCGCAGCCCGTCTGCCGCAGCGCTCACCACGTACAGACCGCTCGGCATGGTAAAGAACGCAGTTTTTGTCCATAACGATCACCTCCCCTAGCTCGGGTTGGAACCTCATGAATGTATGTACCCAACAAAAAAGGCGGCACCCATAACGGACGCCGCCTTTGAGACATATGTGTCAGAACAGTAAGAAAGATGAGACGCCCGCAGTTGCGGTGAAATAGGGACTGAATAGCCCCTCAAACAGGCAAAACAGTCCGTATTCCACCGCAACTTATACAGAGTGCCTAGCGGTTGCGTTCCTTAAGGGCGCGGTCGATCTCGCGTTGGACATCACGCTTGGCCATGTCCTCGCGCTTGTCGTAGAGCTTCTTGCCGCGACCCAGACCCAGCAGCAGCTTTACGCGGCCGTCGGTATTAAAGTAGAGTTCCAACGGAACCAGCGCATAACCACGGTTGCGAAGTTTGCCGTCAAGAAAGTCGATCTCCTTGCGGTGCAGCAGCAGACGACGCCGACGATCGGGATCGCGATTCCACACGCCACCATGGCTATAAGGGTGGATATGCAGTCCGACGAGCCAGCACTCGCCGCCACGAATCAGCGCAAAAGTGTCAGTGATCTGACAGGCGCGCTCGCGAATCGACTTGACCTCGGTGCCGCTCAGCTCAATACCGCACTCAAACGTCTCATCGATAAAGTACTCGTGATGTGCCGAGCGATTCTTGGAAATGAGTTTGCGCTCGCGCTTACTGGGCATCGCCGGCCTCCTTGGCTCCATCGGCGTTTGAGCCCGCAGCCTCACGCTTTGCCTTGCGCTCGGCATTGAGCTCGGCATCGCTCTCGCGCACCAGTTTGATAATCGCCGCGCAGGCCTCCTCGCCCACCAAGTCGCGAGCACGCACCGTCAGGCGCGTCGCCTCCTGCTTGTCGCCGTCGCTTGCAGCATCGGTCGCGCACATAATCAGGCAGATGGCAATCTCGGCCGAAGGCGAGGTCGGCACGCCTTGCAGGGCCAGTTCACCCATCACGTGGTCGTCGCTCTCATCAGCGGCATCCGGATAGGTGGTATGGATCTTGTTGAGCAGGCGCGTCGTATGCGCATCGTTGGGCGCCAGGCGCAGCGCCAGACGCGCGCAGCCCACGGCAGCCGAAACGTTCTCGGTCTCGGGCTCCAAGAAGTACTGACCTAGATTGGCGTAAGCGCGGGCGGCGCACTTGCCATCGCTTGCACGCTCCAGCACCGAGAACGAGAGCGATGCCCATTCCTGCTTGTCCTCGAGTGCGCGGAACAGCTCGGCCAAATCCAAGCGATAGTTGCAGTTCATGGGGTCCCAACGCACAGCCTGCATCAGGGCATTACGAGCGCTCACATAATCCTGCTGGCGAATGTAGGCAAACGCCATGTCAGAGTACAGGCGGTCAAACGGCACCTCGACCTGCACGAGCTCGCGCGGATCCTTCTCCACGCGGCGATAGGCCAAGCGCTCAAACTTGCTATCGAAGCTAAAGTATTGACGCTTCTCCTCCGTCTTGCACTCAGCATCAATATACTCCTCGGCGAGCTCCACCAGACGCTCCAGCAGCGGCGTCGCCGTAGCCAAGTCGCCCTGCGCCAGATAGTTCTCGGCATACGTGATGTCTTGCAAGCTGATGGGCAGATCCATGGCTACTCCTCGATCTGAGCGAAACACGGCAGGCGCCGTATATACGGTCAATACACAAAACCCGGGTCTCTTACGAGGCCCGGGCGTTCAATTTTGGTAGCCCGTACCAGATTCGAACTGGTGATCTCCGCCTTGAGAGGGCGGCGTCCTAAACCGCTAGACGAACGGGCCATATGTAGCAAATGCAATGGCTGGGATGGAGGGAGTCGAACCCCCATTGACGGAACCAGAATCCGCTGTCCTGCCATTAGACGACATCCCAATGACTGCATCGCTGCGCTCGGCTGTGCCTTTGCGCAAGAAAGAAATATACGGGAAGTCTCGCCGTGACGCAAGCCCCGATTTTGACTTTTTTGAAATTCAGTCAAATTGGCCTAATTTAGTCCAACCCGTGAAGGACCTGTGAAGCCAACCGCTGTACGCGAAGGGCAAAACGCCGCGAGCGGTAGCCGTCAACCGTTGGCAGATTCTACCGTGAAAACGATAGCGCCAGGCAACACAATCGAAGTATCAATGATCGCGTAGATATGAGGCGCCATGGACGAAGAGCTTGATTACCTATGGGAGACCCTGGGCCTCGAGATCACTGCCGACCTTTGGCCCGAACGGGACAAAATCCATCCCACACTGCGCCCCGCCATTACTGTGGTGCAGGCAAAATACCGCCGTGCATCCTTTTTGATCATGCGGATGTCATGGCACGCGGGACTCCCCGACCTTAAGCGAATCCAGGCAAGCCTCGTCGAGCTGTCCGGCATGCCGACCGTCATATCCGAGGCGCATCTGGAGCAGCGCCAGCGCGAGCGACTGCAACAGCAGCGGATTCCCTTTATCTGCCCCGGCATTCAGGCATATCTGCCCTTTATGGACGAGGAGTACTGGAGCGGCAAGCCCAACAAACACGTAAAGGTCTACGATCCGCACGAATGGGCACAGCTGGCGGACTGACTGGGGCAGGCCCGCCGGCGGAAAGTGCGTCCCAGATTTCAAGCTCAAACTGGTCCCCACTTTCCCGTCGAGCCCTCAACCGGAAACCGTGTCCCACAATCGAAGCTCAGAATGGGACGTGCTTTCCGCAACCGGCCACTTTGGGAAAGCGCATCCCATTCTGGAAGCGAATTCCGGGTCGCACTTTCCGCAGCCGCTACAGCAACGCCTCGGCCCAAGCCGCTTCCCTAAAGCCGGGAATCGCAAAGTCGTCGCCCACCAGCAGCGGACGCTTGACCAGCATGCCGTCGGTCGCCAGCAGCTCGTAGCACTCCCGATCCGTCATGCCCGCATCCAGACGCGCCTTCAGGCCCAGCTCTCGATATTTCATGCCCGATGAATTAAAGAAGCGCCGCACCGGCAGCCCCGAACGAGCAATCCAGGTCGCAAGCTCATCAGCCGTGGGATTGTCCAAAACGATATCGCGATCGATATACTCTACCCCATGTTCGTCCAGCCATGCCTTGGCCTTCTTACAGGTCGAGCACTTGGGATATTCAACAAACAGTACAGTCATGGGAATCCTCCGAATATAGATCGGCCAACGCAGGCACACGCCACACGAGGCGCCTTCGTATGATGGGCCAATTGTAGCCCGCGGGTCACACGTTAAACGAACCGTACCCCGAATCCGCGCTTGATAAACGGCAGCAGTTCCATTGCCTCGGGCGTGATATGGCCCGCAACGTTCATGCGCTCGTCACCGGGAAGATCGACCCGCGCAATCTCAAGCTCGCCTTCGTAGCGCCCATATCCGCTATTGCTCACAGCGATCGACCCCGCCTTTCGCGGCAGGCCGGCTCCGGCATCCGTCGGCACGGAATCCGGCTTAAGCTTCGTACGTGACTCCTGAGACCTAAAGATGAGGACACTCGAGTCGGGCCGGTCGTGATGAATCTGCCCGCGCACATAGGCATAACCGGGCTCAAGCTCGCATTGCAGGTCCACGTATCCGGCGGAAACTTGAGCAAACTGCGCCCAGCCCGCATCGGAAAGATCGGGGTCGCCGACCAACACAATGTCGCAATCGGCGCCATGTGCAAGCTCAAGCATATTGAGAGCAACCTTTGACGCGCGACCGCGCTGCGCCTCGACCGTCGGCAGTCCCTCGAATACCGGCCCGCGAACGTTAGCATCACCCGGCACAAAAGCCATGATTTCGAATCCAAGCGCCGCAAGACGAAGATTCGTCCGAGCAACATCTTCAAGAGCTAAACCGGTATAAGGCTTGGGGTAAAAATTGTGGCAGGCGGCAAAACGAGTCACATCGGCGCCGGCTTCACGCCACGATGCGATTTCATCAGAACTCACCGTCGATGCATTGACCACAATGCGAAATACACCGGACAGCTCCGCGACCCGCTGGGCGCTAAAGCCATAGTCCAAACGAAGGTATTCCAACCCCAGATCGCGCAGGTCCTCGATACGCTCAAGCCCGAGCAAATCGCACGTACGCGGCCCCACATCGGCAATGAGCGCAATGCCGCGGGCGGAAAGCAGCGACAGCACATGACGGACCTTATCGGCATACGCCGCTCCCCCATCCTCGGGAATATGCAGCGAGGTGAACGCATAGCGCGCACCCGCCGCGGCACCACGCTCAATCGTCCGCTCAATATCCTGCAGAGGGCTGGAAAGATAAATCGAAATACCCGTTTTCACGCTTCAACGCTCCTTTAAAAAAGGCCGGCGGAGCAGTTAGCCCCGCCGGCACAACCATAGCATCAAGAAATCTGCCGCGCACCGCGAGCCCCGAGCAACACGGCTCGCGATATCAAACTACTCGCCAAAGAACTCGTTGATCTTCTGCTCGTCGACGCCAAAGAACCACGTCAGGACAAAGCCGGCGGCATAGGCAAGCAGCATAGCGGCAACGTAGCCGAGCTGCTGGCCAGGAACAACGATCAGTAGGCCAAACAGACCGGAAACGCCCTGAGAAACCGTGCCGATGTGAAGCAGCGCCGCGAGCGCGCCGCCAAATCCGGCACCCAGGCAGGCCGTCACAAACGGACGAACGAGCGGCAGCGTAACAGCATACATCAGAGGCTCGCCCACACCCAGGATTCCAACGGGAATGGACTCTGCGACGTACTTCTTGAGCTTGGCGTTCTTGGTCTTAAAGTACAGCGCCAAACCGGCACCGACCTGGCCGCCGCCAGCCATCATAAGGATGGGAAGCAGGTAATTGATACCCTTGGTAGCACCGTCGGGATCGTTGAGCATAGCGTGGATCGGCGTGAGCGCCTGATGCAGGCCGACGGAAACCAGCGGCAAGAAGCCTGCCGACAGGATATAGCCGCCCAGGACGCCCAGCTTCTCGAAGATAAAGGTCAAAACGCTAAAGATGGCAGTCGTCAGCCATGCGCCAACCGGCTGGATGACGAGCATCAGAGCAAAGGCGCCGATGATGAGCACCAGCAGCGGGGACAAGAACGTGTCGAGTGCGTTGGGCATAACCTTGCGAATCTGACGCTCCATCCAGGCAAAAAATGCGCCAGCGATAAGAGCCGCGATCATGCCGCCCGCTGCGGGGTTGTACTGCGCATTGGTGAGCGGCAGCAGAATGGCAGTGGCAGGATCAGCCGCGCCAGGCGCAAGCAGGGGCATGGCACTGTTGGCGATACACATCATGCCGGCGATGCCGCCCAGCGCAGCGGAGCCGCCAAACTCACGTGCCGCGTTATAGCCCACCAAGATGGGTAGATAGGCAAACAGGGCCCAGCCCATGGAACGAATGCCCTGGTACCACCACTCGCCTGCAAGCGCGCCTGCCGTCGAGACGTTAATGACGTTGCAGATACCGTTGATGAGGCCAGCCGCAATGATGCCGGGAAGCAGGGCGACGAAGACATTGGAAATCTTCTTGAGGAAGGCCTGAACCGGCTTGGACTCGTACTTTGCCTTCTGCGCGGCCTTGTTTGTGGCCGCAGCGTCAACCACGCTCTCGTCGGCAACGCCTTTCGCAAGGCCGGTGAGCTTGGAGAACTCCTCGAGCACCTTATTCACCTTGCCCGGCCCCAGCACGATCTGCATCGTGTCGTCCTCGACCAAGCCCATCACGCCGTCGAATGCCTCAATACCCTCCGTGTCGACGCTGCCCGTGTCTTTGACGGTCACGCGCAGGCGCGTCATGCACGCCGCGTTTGCGAGCACGTTGTCTTTACCGCCCAAAAGGTCCAGCAGCTTTTGAGCCAGCTCTTTGTTCGTCATAACTCCTCCTTGTATTGGGTATCTCGTCTGGATGTCATATCAGCTCACGCCGCACACCTATTGGGCATCGGCATCGCTCTTCTCATGGCCACTCACCGCAGCGCCGACATGGCCTCGCGCTCGCTCAAGAGCTACCGCAGCCTGCTCGGCATCGCAGTCCAGCAGTACCGAGACAATAGCGGTTTTTACGTGGCCGCCGGCATCTGCAAGCGCCTGAATAGCGCGCTCGCGCGTGCAGCCGGTCGCCTCCATCACGATGTTCTGGCCGCGCACCACCAACTTCTCGTTCGTCTGCTGCACATCGACCATCAGGTTTTGGTATACCTTGCCGATCTTGACCATGGCACCGGTCGAAATCATGTTGAGAATGAGCTTTTGAACCGTTCCCGCCTTGAGCCTCGTTGAGCCGGTCAGTACCTCGGGACCGGGCACGGGTTCAATGGCAAGATCTGCGCTCTCCCCGATCTTCGACCCTTGGTTGCAGGCAATTGCAATGGTCTTGCACCCAGTTGCCTTGGCGTACGCAAGGCCGCCCACCACATAAGGAGTACGGCCGCTTGCCGCCAGGCCAACGACAAGATCCTTGTCCGAGAGTCCACGCTCCCGCAGGTCGCTCGCGCCAAGCTCCTCGCTGTCTTCGGCACCTTCGACAGCCTTGATAAACGCCGTCTCGCCTCCGGCAATGAGCCCGACAATCAGATCGGGTGACACGCCAAACGTGGGCGGACACTCCGAAGCGTCGAGTACGCCCAGACGACCGCTGGTGCCTGCGCCCATGTAAAAGACGCGCCCGCCGCGCTCGAGTGTCTCAGCAGCCCAGTCGATTGCCATGGCAACCTGGGGCAACACTTTCGTGACCGACTGGACGGCACGAAGATCCTCATCGTTCATCGTCGTGACGATTTGCAGCGATGTCATCGTATCGAGGTCCATTGACCTTTGATTACGCTGTTCGGTCGTGAATTTTGTTAAATCGAGCATTTCATTCACCTCATCTTTCCTGTTTCTCGATGTAGTTTTGCTTTATGACATGCGTCGCCCGTTCGTAGTCGCTGGCAACGTAAGCAGCGTACAGGGCATCGACAACCATAAGCTGGGCCATACGCGAAGCCATGGCACCGCTGCGGACCAAGGGTTCACTCGCGGCGACGCCGAGCACGGCATCGGCCATGGTGGCAAGCTTGGATGATCCATCTACTTTGGTAACGGCCACAACGGGACAGTTGTGACGTTGAGCCTCGGCGGTGCAGTCCAGCACCTCTTGCGTCAAGCCCGAGTAGCTAAAGGCGATTGCCATATCGCCCTCATGCATGTTCTTGGCACACAAGAGCTGATCATGCCAGTCGTCGTACAGATGGCACTCTTTGTCGACACGCATGAGCTTTTGCGCCAGATCGTGTGCGACCAAACGAGAGGCACCAATACCGAACAGATTGACCGCGCGTGCCCGCTTAAGACGGGCCGCGCATCGCTCCAAGACGGTGTAATCGAGCGTTCGTGCCGTCGCCTCGATCGTGCGCACGTTGCTTTTCATCACCTTCCCCACGATACGTTCGACGCTGTCATCCATGGAGATGTCCTCGAGAGCTACGTCTTTCTTGTCACCTAAGAGCGCCAGCTCGGCAATCAGTTCGCGCTGGAACTCCTTGTAGCCCGCAAAACCCAAACGCTTGCAAAAGCGCAAAATGCTCGAGGGCGAGGAGAACGTGACATCGGCAAGACCGCGGACGGACAGCCCGACCACCTCGTGCGGATGAGCGCTTACATATGCGATGACATTGCGTTCCGCCGGGCTCGCGCTGAGCTCACGCTCGCGAAGCCGCAAAAGCAATCCGTTTGCCATCTCAAACACCTCCGTTGAAAAGAATTAAAGACCAACGAACGATTCGTACCGGATACAAACAGCTTTTGCGGTACATTGTGCCGCATCGTGGCGCACAAAGGGCGAGCGTTCTACCGCTCGCCTCTCAAATCCGACCGCTCGGAAATACGCGCGACACAAAATAATTCAACGAGGCCGCATTATCAGAAACGGGTTTGTTACCGGCTAGCGCCTCGCATGGGCGCCGATCGGCCGAGTCGCATGGCGCACCAACGCCGCCGCCAGCAATACCAACAGCATGGCGGTGACATAGCCCGCAGCGTCGAATCCTAAATCGATAACGTCGAAATGCCTTCCGGGAACAAAGATCTTATGCACCTGATCGCCAACGGAGCAGGCGGCGCAAAAGAGCAATACGGGCACGCAACGGGAGCATACGCTCCACGGACGCCTGGAAAAGCAAACCACGACCACGGAGGCGAACAATCCGACGAAGAAAAACTCTACGGTATGGGCAACGCGACGGACGTTTGTGCCCACCCACATGCGAATGGAAGCAAGTCGGCCAGACCGGACATTCGAGGCAGTCGAATCGGCGCCCCCGGTCATTCCGTACTCCGTCTGGGCTTCACCCGTGGCATCGACAGCCTGAACGCCCGTAGCCTGGCCCTCCACCACACGCGCGGTGGACTCGCTCAGCAACGACGTCTCCACCGCATTTTGCTCCGTCAGCACCCAGATGCCCGCCAGCGTTGCAGCGAACAGAACGATCGCGGTCAATCCGATTATTTGTTTTACTCGCGCCAAGGGCCAACCTCCTTTTTTGAATATCAGCGAGTGTAGCCCCAAATGGCATCGTCACCGTATCAAAATTTGAATCGCAACAGGAAGCGACAAAGCGACGCAAACCCCCTACCCGCCTCGCGCATCCAGCGATCGAACGTCCCCACGCACACGCCCAGGCACTTTGCTGCCTGGCTGCGGGTAATATCGCCTGCCTCATAGCTATCGCGCACCAGCTCAAACTGAGGAGGGCATGGCTTGCGAGGTCGACCGAAACGGACCCCTCGCGCCCGCGCCGCTGCAATCCCCTCCGCTTGGCGCCGATGGATATTCTCGCGCTCTACCTGCGCCACGTAGCTCAGCAGTTGCAGCACAATATCGGCAATCAGGACGTTGGTCACATCCGGCGCGCCGCTGGCCCTAGCGCGCGTGTCAAGCAATGGCATGTCCAACACCACAATGGCAACCCCGAGCTCCTTGGTAATGCGTCGCCATTCCTCAAGAATCTCGGAGTAATTACGGCCAAGTCGGTCGATAGAAAGCACCACCAGTACGTCCCCGTCTCCCAGGACGTGCAGCAGCTCGCGATAACGCGGTCGATCGAAGTCCTTGCCGCTCGCATGGTCGGCATAAATATTCGCCGAGCCCACGCCATAGGCGCCCAGCGCATCCAGCTGCCGATTAAGGTTCTGATCGCGCGAACTCACCCGCGCATAACCGTACACCGTCGCCATCTCATCCCCGCTTTCTTGTAAACCTGCCAAAAAGGGACAGGTTTATTTTGGTAGGTTTTACCTCTCAAATAGCAGGTAAGCGGGCGGCCGAGTAGACGGCAAGGTAGCCACGATTCAAATGCGAAGGACGGTCTCGAAAGGCCGCCCTCCGCTCCCCCACCATGAGTCGGGATTTGGCTAATGGATAAGCTTAAAGTCCAAGTGCCCACGCGTGGTATTGACGCGCGAGACCTCGACAATCACGCGCTGCCCCAGCTCGTAACGGGTGCCCGTGTCGGCACCTGTGAGCGTGAGCGCGTCCTCGTCGAACTCGAACCACTCGTTGCCCAGACTCTTGATCGAAACCAACCTTCGACCTGCGTTAGGTCCAAGCGCACAAAAAGGCCCATGCTGCTAACCCACGAGACGGTTCCGGCATAGCGCTCGCCCAGACGGTCCTCATAGTACTGGGCAATCTTGATCTTTTGCGTCGCATGGCTGGCGGCATCTGCCGCGCGCTCGGCATCGCTGCATGCGCGGCAGATCTGCGGCAGAATGCGTGGCAGGGACTCGCGACCTTTACCGATGAGCCGGGCGTGCGCACCAAGGCGCCTTGCCGCCCAGCTGCTCGTAGGCCAGCTGCAGCTTGAGTACGCGATGCACCACCAGATCGGGGTAGCGACGGATGGGACTCGTAAAGTGACAGTAGCACGGCGCGGCGAGCGCAAAGTGGCCCTCGTTGCGCGGCTTGTACAGCGCGCGCTGCATGCTGCGCAGAAGCAGCGTGTTGACGAGCGGCGCGTTGGCCGTACCGGCGGCAGCATCGACTGCAGCCTGCAGCTCATCGGGACTCCCCAGGGCAATACCGGCAGCACGGCGATCGTCGATGATGCCTAGCTGCGCCAGCGCAACGGCGGCACCGTGCAGGCTATCGGGGCTCGGATCCTCATGCACGCGATAGCAGGCCTCGATATCACGGTCTGCCAGCCACTCTGCAACGCACTCGTTAGCGAGCAGCATGGCTTCCTCGATAAGCGACGTGGCACACGAACGCTCACGCGCCACAATCTGCACGGGTACTCCGTCCTCATCCAATAGAGCGCGAATCTCGGCCGTGTCAAAATCGACTGAGCCGCGGGCGCGACGAATACGACGGCGAAGTTCGGCGAGTTCGTTGGCGGCGACAAGGAAATCGCCGAGGTCGATGTTGTAGCCGCGGGCGGTCTCCTCGCACGCAAGACCGCGCTCAAGCGCTTCCTCGCGCGAGGTCTCGGCAGCCGCAACATCCTCGGCGGCGCCTTCCAGCACCGAATACTCAACCGCGCCGGCACGCACCAGCAGCGCCTCGGCGCCGTCATAGTCCATACGCACACGCGAGCGAATCACGCTGGGGTACGGATCGTAATGCCGCACGCGACCCTGCGCATCGAGCTCGATATCGACGGTAAACGCAAGACGGTCCTCGTCAGGGCGAAGCGAGCACAGGTCACAGGACAGGCGTTCGGGCAGCATAGGAAGCACGCGATCGGCCAGATACACCGATGTCGTGCGATGGCGAGCCTCAAGATCGATATGCCCGTCCCAAGCCACATAGTGTGAAACGTCGGCGATATGCACACCCAGCTTGTAGCCACCCTCGGGCGTGCGCTCCAGCGAAATGGCATCGTCAAAGTCGCGCGCGTCGACCGGGTCGATCGTGATGACAAAGCGGTCGCGCAGATCGCGGCGGAGCGGGTCCTTAAGCGCCGCGGACACATCGAGCGAAAGCCCCTCGGCCTCGTCTAGCGCGGCCTCGGGATAGCTATCGGTATAGCCGTAACGCGCCATCACATATTGAACGCCCAAATCGGGCGCGTCATCTCCGCCAATGCGGCGTTCGATCGTCACAGTGCCCGATTCCAGGCGCGTCGGGTAGGTCAAAATGCGCGCGACAACAGCATCACCCGGGTGGACACCCACCAGAAGCGGGCCTACAACGACGACATCAGCCGCCCGAAGTTCGCCCTCATGGACCCCGAGCTCACCAAGACCCTGCCCGACTATCAGACCGAGTCCGGCTGCGCCGACATCATGATGCACACCATGGAGCGCTATTTCACCAATGGCGGCAATATGGAGCTGACCGACGCGCTGGCCGAGGGCCTGCTGCGCACCGTGATGAAGAACGCGGTCATCCTCCACACCGACCCGGCCAACTACGAGGCCCGGGCCGAGGTGATGTGGGCGGGCAGTCTCTCTCACAACGGCCTGACCGCCTGCGGCATCGCCAGCGAGCCCTGCAATGACATCCTCTTCAAGCAGTGGAGCAAGCTGATGGTCAACGACGGCCTCAATCAGGCGGCCGCTGCTTTTGACCTGCCCTACGGCGGCCTGACCAAGCCCGGCCCGGCCTATGATAAGATGGTTGAAGCGATGCAGGAAGTCATTGATCTGTCGGTGCTGGAGGGTGTTAACCTGCCTGCCGACAACCACAAAGCCTTCCTCGAATCCATGGCCCCCACTTCAATCCCGACGGAATGCCCAGTATGCGGCAGGACGTCCTCGCCAGGCGCCCCACCGAGGTGGAGCAGTTTGCAGGTGTCGTCCGCCGTCTGGCCCCAAAAGCACGGGATGCCCACTCCGGCCAACGATTTCTTCTATGAGAAGATCCGGGAGATCGAGGCCAATTACAATAAATAAGGAGACACCATGCACAGCATTTATTTTGCCCGCCACGGCGAGACGGTCTGGAACGTGGAGAATAAGATCTGCGGCATGACCGACAGCCCCCTCACCGAAAAAGGCCGTCAGCAGGCCCGGGAGCTGGGCCGGAAGGTCAAAGAGAGCGGCGTCCACATCGACGAGATATTGTATTCACCCCTGAGCCGCGCCGCCGACACCGCAAAGGCCGTGGCCGAGGCCACCGGCCTGCCCGCCCGCTGTGAGCCCCGCCTGCGGGAGCAGTGCTTTGGCAAATACGAAGGCACGCCTCGGGACGGCGCAGAGTTTCGCATCTCCAAGACCCATTTTGCCGACCGCTACGGCGACGGCGAGAGCATGATGCAGCTGGCCCAGCGCATTTATAATCTGCTGGACGAGCTGCGGCAGGATGAGAACAAGACCTATCTTCTCGTGGCCCACAACGGCATCGCCCGTGTGGTGGAGTCCTATTTCCACGACATGACCAACGAGGAGTACGCCGCCGCCGGCATCAAAAACTGTGAGCTGGTGGAATACCGGTTCGAATAACAGCAAAAAGGCCGTCGGGGACTTCCCGACGGCCTTTCTTTTCAACAGGATGCTTTGCGATAGTGGAAAACTTTGTCCTTGGCAATGAACATCAGTACCGTGACGCAGAGCGCACCGGCTTCGGCTGCCGTAAC
>ENA-OQKR01000254-OQKR01000254.1-human-gut-metagenome-genome-assembly--contig:-NODE-254-length-23239-cov-4.522672_pt1 | contig 23239 bp, 20 predicted proteins | sample MGYA00242803_ERZ504806 | MGnify/ENA primary metagenome ERZ504806 (study PRJEB26092, sample SAMD00036399) | human gut metagenome | host: Homo sapiens | study: EMG produced TPA metagenomics assembly of...
GGCGCTGCCGTAGGTGATACGCCGGTGGCGCTCAGTGCCTGCAGGATACCAACGCTGGCACTGGAGCTCTGGATAATGCCGGTGACCAGTGCGCCCACCAGAACGCCCAGCAGGGGGTTGGAGAAGCGGGTGAACAGGCTGGTGAACCATGCCTCGTTTTGCAGCGGCAGCACCGCGTTGGACATGGTGGTCATACCGGTCATCAGCACAGCAAAGCCGATGAGGATGGTGCCAACACCTTTTTTCTTCTCACTCTTACACATATACAGCAAAATGCCAATAAATGCAAGCACCGGGCTAAAAGAAGTGGGCTTGAGCAGCTGGATGAACAGGCTGTCGCCCTGCAAGCCGGAAAGGCTCAGGATCCAGCTGGTCACGGTGGTGCCCACGTTGCTGCCCATGATCACGCCAATGGCCTGATGCAGCTCCATGATGCCGCTGTTGACAAAGCCCACCACCATAACCGTGGTAGCGCTGGAACTCTGGATCACGGCGGTCACGCACAGACCCAGAAAAAAGCCCTTGAGGGGGTTATCGGTCAGTTTGCTGAGAATTTTCTGCAGCTGGCCGCCGGCCTGCTTTTCCAGCGCCTTGCCCATGATGTCCATACCGAACAAAAACAGGGCCAGACCTCCCAGCAGCGAAAAGACATTAAAAATGGTCATAAGTGTTTTCCTCACTTTTCTTGACGTGTTTTTCTCCTGTGCTTTAAGTATAGAAAAACAATGTAAAATCTGAAATCGCCGAAATGTAAAACCCATGTAAAGTAAGAAAAATGTAAAAATCCTGTGCACACGCTGCGATGCAGCGTCGGTTTCCAGAGGCGGGTACAAAAACAGCGCCCCGGGCGTTGTATTTGCCGCCGAATTTTATTATAATATGAATAAGAGTGCCCGCAGCACAGCGCGGCAAAAGGATACAGGAGGAACCAGGATGGGTACGTTCAATGTTTCGCTTAAAACGCTGACCGACCGCGTCAGCATGGAAGTGGTATACACCCCCCGGGCGCTGGATGAAATCAGCGTGGAGATCGCCGAGGTCAACCGCCCGGGTCTGTTTCTGGCGGGCTATTATGATTACTTTGATAAGCTCCGCCTGCAGATCATGGGTCTGGCAGAGATGAACTTTTTGTCCGGCCTGACGGCAGAAAAGCGCTACGAGGCGCTGGAACAGCTGTTCCGGCAGCAGCCCCCGGCGGTCATCGTCTGCCGCAGCGAGGAGCTGGAACCCTTCCCGGAGATGCAGGAGCTGGCGCAGAAGCACGCGGTTGCCCTGCTGCGTTCCAACGAGACTACCTGCACTTTGATGGGCAGCCTGATCAGCGTACTGAATCTGGAGCTTGCGCCCCGCATCACCCGGCACGGCGTGCTGGTGGAGGTGTACGGCGAAGGCATCCTGATCCTTGGCGACAGCGGCATCGGCAAAAGCGAGCTGGCCATTGAGTTGGTCAAGCGCGGCCACCGTCTGGTGGCAGATGATGCCGTGGAGCTGCGCAAGGTGTCCAACCGTCAGATCATGGGCACTGCCCCGGAAAATATCCGCCACTTCATCGAGCTGCGCGGCATCGGCATTGTCAATGTGGCCCGCGTGTACGGCGTAGGCGCTGTCAAGCTGAGCGAAAGTCTGGATCTGGTGGTGCAGCTGGAAGCGTGGGACCCCACCAAGAACTACCAGCGCACCGGTCTGGAAAGTGAATACTACGACATTCTGGGCGTGAGCATTCCCAGCACCAGCATCCCGGTCTCTCCCGGCCGCAATCTGGCTGTGGTGCTGGAGACCGCAGCCATCAATAACCGCCAGAAGAAGATGGGCTACAATGCAGCCAAGGAGCTGCTGATCCGGCTGGGACTGGATGACAAGATGGACTGATTTTCCCGATAAAAAAGGAGCCTGACCCTATGGAACAACTCAAGCAGCTGCTCACCGCAGCAGGCATTGCTTATAAAGAAAACGAGCCGCTGGCAGCGCACTGTACTTTTAAAATCGGCGGCCCGGCGCGGCTGTTCGTGCAGCCGGCAGATCGGGCACAGCTTTGCCGTGCTGTTGCACTATGCAAAGCGCAGGGCGTCCGGTACTATTTGCTGGGCAACGGCAGCAATATCCTGTTTGCCGACGAGGGCTACAACGGCGTGGTGCTGGATATTTCCTCCATGCAGGACACCGTGGAGGTGCACGGCACACAACTCACCGCCGGGGCGGGCGTGCGGCTCTCGGCGCTGTGCAAAACGGCGCTGGAACACGGCCTGACCGGACTGGAATTTGCCTACGGCATCCCCGGTACGGTGGGCGGCGCAGTCTACATGAACGCCGGAGCCTACGGCGGCGAGATGAAGGATGTGCTGACCATGGTGCAGTACCTCACCGCCGAGGGCGAGGTGAAGGAGGCTGCGGCAGCGGAGCTTGACCTGCGCTACCGCCACAGCATTTTTGAAGAAAACGGCGGCTGTATCCTCTCGGCGCAGTTTGCCCTGACTCCGGGCGAACCGGAGGCTATTCGCGCAAAGATGGACGAACTGATGGCAAAACGGCTGGACAAGCAGCCGCTGGATAAGCCCAGCGCAGGCAGTACCTTCAAGCGCCCGGTGGGCGCTTTTGCCGCTGCCCTCATTGACCAGTGCGGTCTGCGGGGCTACCGACACGGCGGTGCCGCCGTCAGCGAGAAGCACTGCGGCTTTGTGGTGAACCTTGGCGGCGCCACCTGCGCAGACGTGCTGGCGCTGTGCGAAGAAGTACGCACCATCGTAAAGGAAAAGACCGGTTATGATCTGGAAAAAGAGATCCGCGTAGTCCGCTGAACTGCGCAAATAGAGGGAGTGTGGAACACAGATGGAGCTGTTGATCGTCAGCGGGCTTTCCGGCGCAGGAAAGTCTGTGGCTATGAATGCGCTGGAGGATATCGGATTTTTCTGCATCGATAACGTCCCGGCGGGGCTGCTGCCCAGCATTACGGCGTTTTCCAAGGCGGGCGACAACCAGCTGGAGCGGGTGGCGCTTTCCATGGACGTGCGCGGCTGCCGCAGCAGGGAACAGATCGAGACTGCCCTGCAGCAGCTGGACGAGCAGAAAACACCCTATAAGATCCTGTTTCTGGATGCGCCGGACGATGTGCTGATGCGCCGCTACAGTGAGACGCGCCGCCGCCATCCGATGAGCATTTCTGACGGTCTTTCCACCCGGGAAGCCTTCCGCAGGGAGCGCGAGATCTTGCAGCCCCTCAAAGACCGGGCAGATTATACCATCAATACCGGCCTGCTCTCTACCTCGCAGAACAAAGAGCGCATCTGCAACCTGTTCAACCAGAACGGCGGCGCGAAGAGCGCCATGCGACTGACGGTCATGTCTTTCGGCTTCAAGTTCGGCATCCCACCGGAGGCGGATCTTGTGCTGGATGTCCGCTGTCTTCCTAACCCTTTTTATGTCCCGGAACTGAAGCATAAAAACGGGTCTTGATGAAGAGGTCGTCGATTTTGTCATGAGCCACCGGAGCGCAGGAGCTTTTGAAGCGCTATGAATCGTTTCTGGAATATGCTCTTCCGCTCTACGTCAAAGGAAGGCAAAAAGCCAGCTCACCATCGCAGTGGGCTGCACCGGCGGCAAGCATCGCTCCATCACATTTGCGCGGAAAAATCGCGGAATACTGCGAAAAAAGCTTGGCTACAAAGCCCGGCATCCAGCACCGCGATTCTGTCCGTTGAAAAGGATAAAACATATCATGAGTTTTGCATCCCAGGCAAGGGAGGAGATCGCCCGGCGCAGTCTGCAGAAGGACTGCTGCGTCCGCGCTGCCGCCTATGGAATTGCCTGCTTCGCCAAGTACTTCGACGCCAGCGGACTGGTGCTGCAGACGGAACAGGAGCTGACGACGCAGGTGGCTTCCCAACTGTTTGCGCGCTGCGGCGTACAGGGCAACATCATCGAGAAGCAGCGCCCCAGCGGGGTGGTCTATGAGTTCAGCATCCGCGCACCGGAGCAGGTGGCGCGGATGCACGAGCTTTTCGGCACCACCGGCACCGAGACGAGCCTGCAGATAGACCCCAGACTGATTCGCTGCCAGACGTGCGTCAGCGCGTACATCGGGGCAGCTTTTTGTGCGGCGGCACGGTCACTGACCCGCAAAAGGAGTATAACATCGAGTTCCTCACCAGCCGCACGAACCTTGCGCGCGACTTCGAAGCCCTGCTGGCGGAGCACGAGTTTGCACCTCACCGCACCCGCCGCAACGGCGTGAACCTGATCTACGTCAAGACCGGTGCCAATGTGGAGCGGCTGCTCCGCTTTATGGGTGCTGCGGATGCTGCAACACAGATCAGCGTACTCAAGGCGTTCAAGCAGGTGCGCAATCAGACCAACCGGCAGACCAACTGCGATACCGCAAACCTTGGCAAAACGGCGCGGGCGAACGCTCAGACCCTGAAGGCTATCCGCTATTTGCAGGAACAGCACGCACTGGAGACCTTGCCGGAGGTACTGCAGCAGGCAGCAGCCAAGCGGCTGCAATACCCGGATCTTTCGCTTACCGCGCTGTGCGGCTGCTTTGATCCGGCTGTGAGCAAATCTGGCCTATCACACCGGATGAAAAAGCTGGAGGCGCTGGCGGAAAATCTGCGCCAGCGTCAGCAGGAGGGACAGGAGGCAGTACAATGAGTGAACCCACCGCAAATACCCGTTCCTTTGCCCATTTGCATATCCATACGGAATACAGCCTTCTGGACGGTGCCTGCCGCATCGACCAGCTGATGGAGCGGGTGAAGGAGTGCGGACAGACCGCCATTGCCTGCACCGACCACGGCGTAATGTACGGCTGTGTGCAGTTTTATAAAGCCGCCAAAAAGGCGGGCATCAAGCCCATCATCGGGTGCGAAGTGTATGTTGCCACCCGCACCCGCTTTGATAAGGTAAATAAAATAGACGGCAATAACCACCTGATTTTACTGTGCAAAAACGAGACCGGCTATAAGAACCTGATCAAAATGGTCTCTGCCGGCTTTGTGGAGGGCTTTTACTCCAAGCCCCGTGTGGATAAGCAGCTTTTGGAGCAATACCACGAGGGACTGATCTGCCTTTCGGCCTGTCTGGCGGGCGAGATCCCGCAGGCCATTCTGGCAGGGGACTACGAGCGCGCAAAGGCGACTGCGCTGTGGTACCGGGATCTGTTCGGTGCAGAGAATTACTACATCGAATTGCAGGATCACGGCCTGAAAGAGGATTCCACTGTTCTGCCGCAGCTCATCAAGCTTTCCCGGGAGACGGGCATCCCCATGGCAGCCACCAACGACGCCCATTATCTGCGCAAAGAGGACGCCAAGATGCAGAGCATCCTGCTGTGCATCCAGACCGGCAAGACCATTCAGGACGCCGACCGTATGGAGTTCCAGACCGATGAATTCTACGTCAAGACCACAGACGAGATGTACGAGCTGTTCTCCATGGTACCGGAGGCCTGCGCCAATACGGCAAAGATCGCCGAGCAGTGCAATTTTGACTTTGAGTTCGGTCACACCAAGATCCCCTACTACAAAGCCCCGGACGGCATGGATAATCAGGCCTACTTTGAAAAGCTCTGCTGGGACGGCTTGGAGCGCCGCTACGGCCCGGACGTGCCGCAGGCCAACATCGACCGCCTGAAATACGAGATCAGCGTGGTTAAGACCATGGGGTATACCAACTACTACCTCATCGTATGGGACTACATCAATTTTGCAAAAAGTCAGGGCATCCCGGTGGGGCCGGGACGAGGCTCCGGTGCAGGCAGTATCGCTGCCTACTGCGTGGGCATTACGGATATCGACCCTATCCGCTATAACCTGATCTTCGAGCGCTTTTTGAACCCCGAGCGCGTCAGTATGCCGGATTTCGACGTGGACTTCTGCTACGAGCGCCGGCAGGAGGTCATCGACTACGTCAACCGCAAATACGGTGCGGACCATGTGGCGCAGATCGTCACCTTTGGTACCATGGCCGCCCGCAACGCCATCCGGGATGTGGGCCGCGTGATGGGTATTCCATACCAGCAGGTGGACGTGGTAGCAAAGCTTGTGCCCATGGAGCTGAAAATGACCCTCAAGCGGGCATTGGAGGTTTCCAGCGAGCTGAAAAAGCTCTACGATACCGACCCGCAGGTGACCGAACTCATCGACACCGCACTGAAGGTGGAGGGCATGCCCCGGCACGCCTCCACCCACGCGGCAGGCGTGGTTATTACGCCGGAGCCGACGGATTATTATCTGCCGCTTGCCACCAACGACGGCCTGCCGGTGACCCAGTTCAACATGACCGAGATCGAAGAGCTGGGTCTTTTGAAGATGGACTTTCTGGGGCTGCGCACTCTGACTGTCATCCGAGATGCGGAGGTTGCGGTGCAAAAGCAGCACCCGGAGTTCTCCATCCGTGATCTGAACTATGACGACCCGGATACCTATAAAATGCTGGGGCAGGGCGATACCGAGGGTGTGTTCCAGCTGGAATCCTCTGGCATGAAGCAGGTGCTTGTGGGGTTGCAGCCTCAGAACCTTGAAGATGTCATCGCTCTGATCAGCCTGTACCGTCCGGGCCCCATGGACTCCATTCCCATCTATCTGCGCAACCGGCACGAACCGGATAAGATCAGCTACAAGACCCCGCAGCTGGCGCACATTCTGGATGTGACCAACGGCTGCATCGTCTATCAGGAGCAGGTCATGCAGATCTTCCGGGAGCTGGCAGGCTTCTCCTTCGGGCAGGCAGATAACGTCCGCCGCGCCATGAGCAAAAAGAAGCATGCCGTCATGGAGGCAGAGCGGGAGCATTTTGTGCATGGCTGCACCGAGCCCGGCCACGAATGCCCCGGCTGCGTTGCCAACGGTATCCCGGAGCAGGTGGCAAACCAGATCTACGACGAGATGTCCAGCTTTGCGTCCTACGCCTTCAACAAGAGCCATGCTGCCTGCTACGCCTATGTGGCTTTCCAGACCGCTTACCTCAAGTGCCATTACCCCAGCCAGTTCATGGCAGCATTGCTGACCAGCGTGCTGGATAATACGGATAAGGTCATTGAGTATTCCGGCGAGTGCGCCCGTTTGGGCATCAAGGTGCTGCCGCCGGATGTAAATATTTCCAACGGCGGCTTTACCGCCGATGATAACGGTCAGATCCGTTTTGGGCTGAACGCCGTGAAAAACGTAGGCCGCAACCTCATCGAAAACGCAGTCGCCGAGCGTAAGGAAAAGCCCTATACCAGCCTTTACGATTTCTGCAAGCGGATGCACGGCAGCGAGCTGAACCGCCGCGCGGTGGAAAGCCTGATCAAAGCCGGTGCCTTTGACTGTTTTGGCTCAAACCGCCATAGCATGGTAGAGGCGGTAGAGGGCATCCTCAAGAGTATCGAGACCGACTCCCGCCGCAATCTGGAAGGACAGCTGGATCTGTTCTCCGTAATGAGCGGGGAAGTGCAGCAAAGCCCGCAGGAGGACGTCTACGAGATCCGTCCCTTGGCAGAGTACACCCCCACCGAGCTGCTGCAACAGGAAAAAGAGGTCAGTGGCCTGTACCTGTCCGGTCATCCGCTGGACGCCTACAGGGAAAAATCTGCCCGCATCGGCTCCCACACCATCAAAGCCCTCACCGGCGAGGATGCCCATGTGCAGGACGGTGAAAAGGTGCGCATTGTGTGTGCGGTGGTCAAAAACCGCATGATGACGACCAAATCCAACAGCATGATGGCCTTTACCAGTGTGGAGGATCTGACCGGCACCATGGAGGTGATCGTGTTCCCCAAGGTGTTGGACAGGTTCCGGGATGCCATTCAGGAAAACGCTGTTGTGGTCATCGACGGCCGGCTTTCCGTGCGGGAAGATGAAGCCTCCAAGCTGCTGGCAGACAGCATTCTGCCCATCGACAGCTACGACCCGACCCGCTTGGATAAAGGCCGCCCGGACCCTGTCAAAACAGCTGCCCGGCGGGTGTTTATCCGTCTGCCGTCCCGCAGCTGCCCTCAGTACGATAAAGTGGTGAATCTGCTGGAGATCTTTGATGGTGATATCCCGGTGATCCTGTATCTGGAGGATACCAAGCAGAAGCTGGCCGCGCCGCGCCGGTTGTACACCTCCGGGCACCCGCTCTTCTTCAAAGAACTGGAGCGGCTGCTGGGCACAGAAAATGTTGCAACAAAATAACATATTTGTGCACGAATGGCACCGCATGAGGCGATTTCAATTTTTCCAAGTGGTACAAATTGCAAAAATAATGCGATATACCGTAACTATTTTGTACCGTATGGAATTGCATAAAGTCTCAAAACCCTATTGAAATTTGTCTGGATGGTGTGCTATAATCATTAAAGGCGAATCAAAGCTGTTGCAAAGCAACTGGCCTGTTTCTGGAAGAAGAGGGTACAGGCAAAAGGGTAAATGAAGAACTGAACTGTAAATTGGAGGGAATCTCTCGTATGGAAAAGCAAATCAAAACGATTGGCGTGCTTACAAGCGGTGGTGATGCTCCCGGCATGAACGCTGCTGTGCGCGCTGTGGTACGCACCGGTCTGCATAAGGGCTTCCGTATGATCGGCATTCAGCGCGGCTATAACGGCCTGCTGAACGGCGAGTGCTTTGAAATGAACCTGCGCAGCGTTTCTAACATCATCTCTGCTGGCGGCACTATTCTGTATACGGCACGCTGCCTAGAGTTCAAGACCAAGGAAGGTCAGGATAAGGGCGCTGAAAAGTGCCGCGAGCTGGGCATTGATGCGCTGGTCGTTATCGGCGGCGACGGCTCCTACCGCGGTGCCCGCGCACTGGCACACCGCGGCATCCCCATGATCGGCCTGCCCGGCACCATTGATAACGATATCGGCTGCACCGATTACACCATCGGCTACGATACCGCCATGAACACCGCGCTGGAAATGATCGACAAGCTGCGCGACACCACCCAGAGCCACGACCGCTGCAGTGTGGTCGAGGTCATGGGCCGCAACGCCGGTTACATCGCTCTGAACGTGGCCATCGCCTCCGGCGCTATGGCTGTGCTGCTGCCCGAGAAGGAATTCGATATGCAGCGCGACATTCTGGATAAGATCGCCGAGACCCAGAAGACCGGCAAGCGTCACTTTATCATCATTGTGGCCGAGGGCGTAGGTCATGCACAGGAGATCGCCAACGAGATCCAGGCACGCACCGGTATCGATTCCCGCGCAACCATTCTGGGTCATGTGCAGCGCGGTGGTTCTCCCACCCTGCGTGACCGCGTGAATGCTTCTGCCATGGGTTATCAGGCTGTCTGCTTGCTGGAGCAGGGCAAGTATAACCGCATCGTCGGCATGAAGGGCGAGAAGCTGGTGGACTACCCCGTGGACGAGGCTTTGGAGATGACCAAGAGCCTTGACCCCGTGCTGGTGGACGTGTGCAACACTATTTCCATCTGATCATAACATCAAATATAAGAGCCATCCTCTCAGGTTTTTGAGCGGATGGCTCTTTTTGCTGCCGATTTTTCAGAATTGACGTATTATAAAGTAAAAACAAACAACTTTTTGTTTACAAGTGCCTCCAAATCAGTTATACTGAGAAAAACGGAGGTGCTGCCATGAAATACAGCTGGATCGACACGGAACTTCTGCAAAAGCCTGGCGTTACCAAAGACTTGCAGGCAGAGTGGAACTGGATAAGATATCACATCGGCGGCAAAATGTTTGCAGCAGTCTGTCTGGATGATGCCACAGGAAAGCCGGTGTATATCACCTGCAAGCTGGATCCCGCCGAGGGCGATTTTCTGCGCCGACAGTATGAAGATATCATTCCGGGCTACTATATGAATAAGGTGCATTGGAACTCCGTAAAAGCAGAGGGAAATGTGCCGGATGCACTGCTGCGGGAGATGCTGGAAAAATCTTATCGGCTGGTGCTGGGCGGCTTCAGCAAAAAGAAACAGTGCGCGCTGCTGGAAGGGGAAAAGAAGGATGCCATTTGACTATAAGAAAGAATACAAAGAATTTTATCTCCCGCCGAAGAAACCGCAGATCATTACCGTCCCTGCGATGAATTTTGCTGCGGTGCAGGGCAAGGGCGACCCCAACGACCCGGCAGGGGAATACAAGGCAGCGCTGGAAGTGCTGTACGGCATTGCATTTACTATCAAAATGAGCTATAAGTGCAGCCATAAGATAGACGGCTATTTCGAATATGTTGTTCCGCCGCTGGAGGGACTGTGGCATCAGCCCGGTGCAGAGGGCGTGGATTTTTCCAACAAGGAGACCTTTATCTGGACCTCTATGATCCGTCTGCCGGAATTTGTCACTCGTGCCGAATTTGACTGGGCAGTGCAGGAAGCTACGGCCAAAAAGAAAAAGAACTTTTCTAAGGTGGAATTTTTCACCTATGATGAAGGCCTGTGCGTGCAGTGTATGCACATCGGCTCCTATGACACCGAGCCGGGGACCCTGCGGCAGCTGGATGCGTTTGCAGCGGAACAGGGATATTGCCCGGATTTTTCAGACACACGCTTCCATCACGAGATCTATCTGGGAGATCCACGCCGCACCGCACCGGAGAAGCTGAAAACCGTGCTGCGACATCCGATCCGCAGAATGAAATGACAGAAAACTTCACAAAAACTGTCGCTTTTTCTTGTAAGATGTGCTATACTAAAATTATCTGTAAAACACACTTAAAAATGGAGGAAAACATCATGCAGCATGAAACTGTCATCGTGCTGGACTTTGGCGGACAGTACAATCAGCTGATTGCCCGCCGCGTCCGAGAAAATAATGTCTACTGCGAGATCTATTCCTATAAAACCGATCTTTCGGTCATCAAGGCCAAGAATCCCAAGGGCATCATCTTCACCGGCGGCCCCAACAGCGTTTATCTGGAGGACTCTCCCACCATCGACCCCGAGATCTTCAGCTGGGGCGTGCCTGTGCTGGGCATCTGCTACGGCAGCCAGCTGATGATGCACCTGCTGGGCGGTCATGTCTGCCGCGCTCCCGAGCGTGAGTACGGTAAGACCGAGGTGTTCGTGAACACCGAGAGCAAGCTGTTCACCGATGTACAGCCCTCTACCATCTGCTGGATGAGCCACAACGACTACATCGAGCAGGCGGCTCCCGGCTTCCAGATCACTGCCCACACCGCAAACTGCCCTGTGGCAGCCGTTGAAAATGCCGAAAAGGGTCTGTATGCGGTGCAGTTCCACCCGGAGGTGCTGCACACCGCCGAGGGCAAGAAGATGCTGCGCAACTTCGTGTACAATGTCTGCGGCTGCTCCGGCGATTGGAAGATGGATTCCTTTGTAGAGAACAACATCAAGGCTCTGCGGGAGCGCATCGGCGAGGGCAAGGTGCTGTGCGCCCTGTCCGGCGGCGTGGATTCCTCCGTGCTGGCCGCTATGCTGGCTAAGGCCATCGGCAAGCAGCTGACCTGCGTGTTCGTGGATCACGGCCTGCTGCGCAAGAATGAAAAGGAAGAGGTCTGCTCTGTCTTTGGCCCGGGCAATGCCAACGGCTTTGACATCAACTTCATCTGTGTGGATGCCCGCGACCGCTACTTCAGCAAGCTGAAGGGCGTCACCGAGCCGGAGCGCAAGCGCAAGATCATCGGCGAAGAGTTCATCCGCGTGTTTGAGGAAGAGGCCAAGAAGATTGGCAAGGTAGACTTCCTTGCACAGGGCACCATCTACCCCGACGTGGTGGAGAGCGGTCTGGGCGGAGAGTCCACCGTCATCAAGAGCCACCACAACGTGGGCGGCCTGCCCGACACCGTGGACTTCAAGGAGCTGGTGGAGCCTCTGCGCAACCTGTTCAAAGACGAAGTCCGTCAGGCCGGCCGTGAGCTGGGTCTGCCCGAGTATCTGGTCAGCCGTCAGCCGTTCCCCGGCCCCGGTCTGGGCATCCGCATCATCGGCGAGGTGACCCCCGAGAAGGTCACTATCGTGCAGGACGCTGACGCCATCTGGCGTGAAGAAATCGCCAAGGCTGGTCTGGATAAGGAAATCAGCCAGTATTACGCTGCTCTGACCAATATGCACAGCGTTGGCGTTATGGGCGACGAGCGCACCTACGACTACGCCATTGCGCTGCGCGCCGTGACCACCACCGACTTCATGACCGCAGAAAGCTATGACATGCCGTGGGATGTTCTCGGAACTGTCACCAGCCGCATCGTTAACGAGGTCAAGCACGTCAACCGCGTGTTCTACGATTGCACCGGTAAGCCGCCTGCAACTATCGAGCTCGAGTAATCTGCAAAACCTGAAAAGTATTGATATAATGCGATATTTTGAGAGCCGAAAGGCTTTCTGATACTGCTTTGATACTATCAGGCGATTATTCACAAAGAGAGACATGAGAATGCCCTCTGAGAAACGGTAAGTTTTTCAGAGGGCATTTTTGTGTCTTTTATTCTTTACGCCACTTTTTCTTGGGCTCGTACCGGCCGCAGCCGTCGGCGGTCTGGGGCCAGTTGAGCTTCCATTCCAGATACTCTTCCTTGGTGATCTCGCCCTCCCGGAGTTGCTTCTTACGGAGCTGCCACTCCTTTAAGAAATCATCCAGCAGACGATACCGGAAACTGACTGCCATGTGCTTTTCAGGGAAATCCGGGTCGGTGGTGTCTGTGACCTCGTAGAGCCGGGTGCCGGGATAGTGCTCGTCCAGCTCGAACAGAGTGTACATCACATCCTCTGCGGCGTACAAGGTCGGCTCATAGAGGGAACGGTAGTTCACATCCAGTACCTCCGCAATCTTGCGGAGCAGCTCTTCCTTGGGAGTGCGGGTGTTGCTTTCGTATTGTGCGATACGGATGTCTGCGCTTTTCTCCTCAAACCCGATGGCAATGCCCAGTTCTTTCTGGGTCATACCTCGGAGGTTGCGGGCACGTTTGATGCGGTCACCAACTGCCATGCGATTGCCTCCTGACTTAAACATATTTGTTGAACCTAGTATAGCACAGAAAAATAGGAGGTGCAATAGAAAATAAACAAAAAAGCTTAAGATTTTACCCGAAAACCTCTTGACTTAACTGAATATGTTTAGTATAATGAGAGTACAAAAAGATAAGCAAAAATGCTTAGTAAAATTGAATGACCGCCAAACTGACCCAAACCGCCAAGACCTTCCGAAAGGAAGCGAGCGCTCCGCAAGGGGACGGCACAGCACCGCAAAGGGGATATGCCTGCCGGAAGTCAGCGAGGATGAAGCGGCACCGAAACGAAACCGACAAGGAAAGGACAAAAAATGGCAAACAGCATTTTTATCAAGGCAGACGAGCTGGCAAAGGAACTGGACATCTCCCAGGGTCTGGCGTACAAGATGATCGCCCAGTGGAACGAGGAACTGAAGGCCAAAGGCTACACGACCGTAGGAGGCCGGGTAAGCAGGAGGTACTATCAGGAGAAAATCTACGGGGCAGGGAAGGAGTGATAGGATGCCAGCCTACAAGGACAACAGGCAGGGCACATGGTACGCTTCCTTCTACTTCGAGAACTGGCAAGGTGTGAAGCAGAAGAAGCTGAAACGGGGATTTGCCACCAAGAAGGATGCTCTGGCGTGGGAGCGGGAGTTCCTTCTTCAACAGGCGGCAGACCTGACCATGACATTTGAAGCCTTTGTGGAAATTTATATCACGGACAAAAAGAAGCGACTCCGGGAAAACACATGGTTTACCAAGGAGCATATCATCCGAACGAAAATCTTACCGTATTTCAAAGAAAAGCGGCTCAGCGAGATAAAGCCACGGGATGTGATTGCATGGCAGAACGAGATGCTGAACTACCGGGACAAAAACGGCAAGGCCTACTCGCCGACCTACCTCAAGACGCTGCATGGACAACTCAGTGCCATTCTGAATCATGCCGTCCGGTTCTACGGGCTGAAATCAAACGCAGCAGCCACAGCCGGGTGCATGGGGTCGGAAAAGCACAAGGAAATGCTTTTCTGGACAAAGGAAGAGTACCTCAAATTCGCAGAGGTCATGATGGACAAGCCGCAATCCTATTACGCTTTTGAGGTCCTCTACTGGTGTGGCATCCGGGAGGGCGAGCTGCTGGCTCTGACTCCGGCAGATTTCGACTTGGACAAGGGGCTGCTCTCCATCACCAAATCCTATCAAAGGCTGAAAGGCCGGGATGTGATCACTGACCCGAAAACACCCAAGAGCGTCCGGGTCATCCAGATGCCGCAGTTTCTGACGGACGAGATCAGAGACTATCTGAAATCCCTCTACAAAGTCCAGCCAGACCAGCGGATCTTTGAGGTGACCAAGAGCTACCTGCACCACGAGATGGACAGGGGAGCCAAGGAGGCCGGGGTGAAGCGGATACGAATCCACGACCTGCGGCACTCCCATGTATCACTGTTGATCGAGATGGGCTTCTCGGCTCTGGCAATTGCAGACCGGGTGGGGCATGAGAGTGTGGACATCACCTATAAGTACGCCCACCTTTTCCCCTCAAAGCAGCAGGAGATGGCGCAGAAGCTGGACATGGAGCGAAGGGAGGGATGAAGATGGAACGAGTACTCGACCAGCAAGGCCGCTGGCGGAACAAGGTGGTGGCCTTCCGAATGTCCCCGGAAGAGGACGAGGTTCTGGAAGCCAAAGTAAAGCTCTCCGGGTTGACCAAACAGGAGTATATCATCCGCCGCCTGACTGACCGGGAGATCACCGTGGTAGGCAACCCAAGGGTCTACAAAGCCCTACGAGGCCAGATGGAGCTGATCTATCAGGAATTGCAGCGGCTGGCCGTGGATGAAGAAGTCCCGCCGGAATTGCTGGAGACCCTGCAAATGGTGGCTCTGACGTTGAACGGACTTAAGGAGGAATGCGAATGACGGACAATAGAAAAACGACCGTACCGGGTGCATCTGTTGGCGCAGATGCGGTACAGTCGTCCTCAAAAATCAACACCAATATTATAACAAATTCTGACAAGCAAATCAATCTGCAAGCCGCGAAAAAGTCAAACAATTTCGGGCTGAACACGGTATCAATGACCGAACTGTACGACACGGTGTATCCACCCCGGAGACCCATCGTGAACGACCTGCTGTACAGCGGCACCTACCTCTTTGTAGGTGCGCCCAAGGTGGGTAAGTCCTTCTTCATGGGGCAGCTTGCCTACCATGTGGCGATGGGGCTTCCGCTGTGGGAGTACGAGGTGCATCAGGGCACCGTCCTCTATCTGGCATTGGAGGACGATTACGCCCGGCTGCAGCGGCGACTCTCCCGGATGTTCGGGGTAGAGGAGACCAACAATCTCTACTTCGCAACGCAAGCTAAGTCCGTGAGCGAGGGACTTGACCAGCAGTTGGAAGGATTCATCCGGGAGCACCCGGATGTACGGCTCATCATCATCGACACCCTGCAGAAGGTGCGGGAGATCGGCGGCGACCGATACAGCTACGCCAGCGATTACGAGATCGTGACAAAGCTCAAGGCGTTCAGTGACAAATACGGCATCTGCCTATTGGTCGTCCATCACACCCGGAAGATGGAGGCAGAGGACAGCTTCGACATGATTTCTGGCACGAATGGTCTGTTGGGTGCAGCGGATGGAGCGTTCATCATGCAGAAGAAGCGGCGCACCGACAACACCGCCCTGCTGGATATCGTGGGGCGAGACCAGCCGGATCAGGAGCTGACATTGGAGTTCAACCGGGAACGCTGCGTGTGGGAGTTCCAAGGAGCCGAAACGGAACTCTGGAAGCTGCCGCCCGACCCACTGCTGGAAGCAGTGGCAAAGCTGCTCACCCCGGAAAACCCAGAGTGGAGCGGTACGCCCACGGAGCTGCTAGAACGTCTGTCTGGTGTGAGCATACAGGCAAACATCTTGACCCGGAAGCTGAACGTGAGTGCCGACAGGCTCTACAACGATTATGGAATTCGGTACGAAAGCAAGCGCACCCATGAGGGCAGAGTGGTCAAATTAACGTTGGAAAATTCTGGGGCGTGACGATTCGTGACGGTTGTGACGGTATTTTTGCTACTATGTAAAATACCGTCACAATCGACACAACCGACACGGAATGGTGATAACGATGAAAAATGTGCAGATTTCGCAGGAACTTTTCGTCGCCTTGCTGCATTATCATTTGAGCGGCGAAAATGAGTACGAAGAGATGATTGAACAGGGCTTGGAGCAAAAACTGGATGCGATGCTGCGGCATGAGCTGTATGCCCAGTACAAGACAGCACCCACCGAGGAACAGCGGGAGCAGGCTCGGCAGGAGTATCTGGACAGACGAGGCGTGCCAGAAAGCTTCCGCTGGTGAGTCCCTCTATTGGCAAAGTACAGGAGCGTGTCACGCTCCTGTGAATGCAATCACGCAGGAAGGTGGTGTTGGACCGGGCAGCGGCGAGGTACAGCGAAACCCCGTCCGCAGACGGAAGCCCCCGGCAGGGCGCAAAGGCATCTTTTGATGGACGGAACGTCTGTCAAAAGTGCTTTTGCGTTACTTTCGACGAAAGTAACAAAGCCTTTGCCGTGTCCGGCACCAGTTACTTCCACAGAGAAAGGACGTGCGATTGAAAAGAACCATTTCCGCAATGCGGGGTCCCGGCTCCCTCAACCATAACCGGAGAAGTTTCACCGCTGAAAACGTAGACCCGAAGCGCAGCAGTCTGAATGTCGTGTACCGTGATGAGCCGATTCAGAAGGTGTACCACGAACTGTTTGACGAGGCAGTGAAGCGTTACAATGCCAAGCAGAAGCGCAAGGACCGCTGTATCACCGACTACTATGAGCACCTGCGGACAGGCAAGCAGGAAAAGCCTTTCCATGAGCTGATCGTCCAGATAGGCAACAAAGATGATATGGGTGTCCTGACCGAGAATGGCGCACTGGCAAAGGAACTGCTGGACGAGTATATGCAGGGCTTCCAAGAGCGGAACCCGACACTGCGGGTGTTCGGGGCTTTCCTCCACATGGACGAAGCTACGCCCCATCTGCACATCGACTTCGTGCCGTATGTGTCCGGCTGGAAGGGCAAAGGACTGGACACCAAGGTTTCCCTGAAGCAGGCTCTGAAGGCCTTGGGCTTTGCAGGCGGCTCCAAGCGGGAATCTGAGCTGAACCAGTGGATCAACGCCGAGAAAGAGCAGCTTGCTGCCGTGATGGAGCGGCACGGCATCGAGTGGGAACAGAAAGGCACCCACGAAGAGCACCTGTCTGTGCTGGACTTCAAAAAGCAGGAGCGTAGTAAAGAGGTAGCGGCTCTGGAAGTTGCCAAGCAGGAGTGCCAGACCGACCTGACCGAGATGCAGGAGCAACTGGAAACAGCGCAGACAGCTGTAGAAGCCGCTGAACAGCGGGTACAGAAAGCAGAGCTGACCTACCAGAAGCAGAGCCAGAAGCTGAACAAGCTGGCTCCCATCATGGAAGGTTTGGAAAACCTGTCAGCGCAGTACTCCCAGCGGCCAGAAGAATGGGTGCCAGAAGCAGCCACGTTTGAGACCGCCAAGAGCTATCGGGAGAAGAAGGCCATGCCGCTGATCCAGAAGTTGGTGAAGGTACTCTTTGCCCTCCATCGGAAGTACTGGGAGGTTAAGAACGAGAGGGATAAGTACCAGTATTTCTATCAGGACGAGAAGAAAGCTACCCGCCATTTGAGCCAGCAGCTGGAACAGGTAAAAGCTGAGAATTCGCAGCTCTATGCGATGAAACGTGATTTCAGGCGAGTATGGAACTATTTCGGTGCCGAAAAGATGCAGCAGGTCATTGGGTTTATGAGGGAGCAGGAGCAGACCACAGATAGGAGCCAGAAGAAGAACAGGCAGAACAGCATAGAGCTGTAAGCATAGCAGACCCCCGCCAGCGGATGTTGGCGGGGGTCTGTACATATAAGTGATATTTTACTCAAAAAGCTCCGGGGCAATATCCGTCAGAGCAAAGCCGGGAATGTCTTTCTCGTCTTTGTAGATGCCATCTTCAGCCAGAAACTCGACCTTTGCAAAGTCCGCGACTAGAATCTCAGATTCACAGACATACCAGTTCAGGTAGTCATTAGCGGTTTGTTTGAGGGTTGAGGCAACGCTGCGGTCAGCGTTGTACTTGTCGCAGAAAGTGCGCCAAGGCAGATACCGCCAGATTTTACCATTGGTCCTGATGGTAATGCGGCACATGATCTTGTCGTTGGACAGGCCGGTATTTTTGGCACCAGCATGGTCATTGGCGGTCAGCCAGACGACAGGATGATAGTTTTCATATTTGTCAACGGCCTTGATGCCAATTTTATGCCCATTGAAGTACAGTGGCTCCTGATGGAAGGTTGCACGATCGTACTTTAGGTTGGACGGAGTCAGCACTAATTTCCCGGTGGCCAAAATCATCCGATATTTGACAAGGCTGGTGTAGTGATACAGGTTTTCAGGCAGCTTGGTCTTTTTCACTTTCATTTGTTTCCCTCCAAAATCGTAGATGCTTACTAATACGAAACACCGTCTGAGATGCAGATAGTGGACGAGATTGAAAAAAGTGTACACTATCTCGCTGAAAAATGCAATAGAAATTTTTATTGGCTTGCAATCACGGAAAAGCTGTGGTACGCTTTACTAGGATAGTATAAAGGAGAAGTGTATCCTTTTTAGAAAAAGACACCATGGTGTACCAATAGTGGTACATTTACTATGTTAAAATGAAAGAAAACAATGCGGGAATCCGCATTTGATGGAGGAAATAAAAATGGTAGACACCAAAAAAGAGCAGGAACGCGAAGAGCTGCACCGCGCGATCTGGGCGATTGCGGATGACCTGCGTGGCGCAGTGGACGGCTGGGATTTCAAGAGCTACGTTCTCGGTACGATGTTCTACCGTTATATTTCGGAGAACATTGCCAGTTATATCAATCAGGGCGAAATCGATGCAGGCAACCCGGACTTCCGCTATGAGGATATGCCTGATGCAGAGGCAGAGCAGGCACGAGAAGGGCTGGTGCAGGAAAAAGGGTTCTTCATCCTGCCCAGTGAGTTGTTCTGCAATGTGCGGGCAAAAGCAGCCAGCGATGAAAACCTCAACGAAACACTGGAAACGGTGTTCCGGCACATCGAGGAATCCGCAAAGGGCAGCTCCTCCGAGGGGCAGTTTGCAGGACTGTTCGATGATTACGATGTCAACAGCAATAAGCTGGGCGCAACCGTTGCCAAGCGCAACGAGAAGCTTGTGAAACTGCTGAACGGCGTGGCAGATATGAACCTTGGCGACGTCAAAGAGCATGACATTGATGCCTTTGGCGATGCCTACGAATACCTGATGACCATGTACGCCAGCAATGCGGGCAAGTCCGGCGGCGAATTTTTTACGCCTGCGGATGTTTCGGAGTTGCTGACCCGGCTGGGCACCGTAGGCAAGAAGGAAATCAACAAGGTATATGACCCGGCTTGCGGCTCTGGCTCGCTGCTGCTGAAGGCAGAAAAAGTGCTGGGACGGGATGCCGTGCGCAACGGCTTCTTTGGGCAGGAAATCAACATCACCACGTATAACCTATGCCGCATCAATATGTTTTTGCACGACATCGAGTTTGACAAATTCGACATTGCCTGTGAGGATACTCTGACCAATCCGCAGCACTGGGACGATGAACCCTTTGAGCTGATCGTATCGAATCCGCCGTATTCCATCAAGTGGGCAGGTGACGAGAATCCGCTGTTGATCAATGACCCGCGTTTTGCTCCGGCTGGTGTGCTGGCGCCGAAGAGCAAAGCGGACTTGGCTTTTATCATGCACTCACTGGCATGGCTGGCTTCCAACGGTACTGCGGCAATCGTCTGTTTCCCTGGCATCATGTACCGTGGTGGCGCAGAGCAGAAAATTCGCAAGTATCTGGTGGACAACAACTTCATTGACTGCATCATCCAGTTGCCGAGCAACCTGTTCTTTGGGACTAGTATTGCCACCTGCATCATGGTGCTGAAAAAGGGCAAAACGGATAATAAGGTGTTGTTCATTGATGCTTCTTCCGAGTGCGTCAAGGTGACGAACAACAACAAACTCACCCCGGAGAACATTAACAAAATAGTGGACACCTTTGCACAGCGGGCAGAAGAAGCCCATTTTTCTCACCTTGCGGAGTATGCAGAGGTGCAGGGAAATGAATATAACTTGTCCGTTTCTACCTATGTAGAGGCAAAGGATACCCGCGAGAAGATCGACATTGTAAAGCTGAACGCTGAAATTGCACAAATCGTAGCGCGAGAAAACGAACTGCGAACCGCTATTGACCAGATCGTAGCAGAAATCGAGGGCTGAGATGGAAAACGAAAAGAAAGATTTCGCATTGGTACGTTCTTCTGCGGCGGAATACCTGACCTTTGTTGCCTCCACAGGGGAGAACAAAGACAGCATGGAGATGCGCTACGAGGATGAAAACATCTGGCTGACGCAAAAGATGATGGCGACCCTTTACGATGTGTCTGTTGCAGCAATAAACCAGCACCTGAAAAAGATTTTTGAGGACGGAGAACTGCAGGAAGAAGCAGTTATTAAGAAATACTTAATAACTGCCACGGACGGAAAAAAGTACAACACGAACCACTATAACTTACAGGCAATTATTGCAGTCGGCTTCAAGGTGAACAACCAGCGGGCGGTGCGGTTCCGTGTCTGGGCAAACCAGATCGTGGAGCAGTACACCATCAAGGGATGGGCAATGGACGAAGAGCGCCTGAAAAACGGCGGCACTGTCCTGACCAAGAAATACTTTGAAGAGCAGTTGGAGCGTATCCGTGAAATTCGCATTTCGGAGCGCAACTTCTACCAGAAGCTCACCGATATTTACGCTACATCGCTTGATTACGACCGCAATGCGCTGACGACAAAAGAATTCTTTGCAAAGGTGCAAAACAAGATGCACTATGCCGTGCATCGCCATACAGCGGCAGAGCTGATCTATGAGCGTGCCGATGCCGATAAGCCACACATGGGACTTCACACATGGAAGGATGCTCCCAACGGCAAAATCAAAAAGAGCGATGTTTCCGTGGCGAAAAACTACCTGACCGAAGATGAAATGAAGTCCATGGAGCTGATCGTTTCGGCATACCTCGACCTTGCCGAAAACCGCGCCCGCCGTCATATCCCTATGACCATGGAGGACTGGGCCAAGCGGCTGGACATCTATTTGCAGGCAGACGATCTGGAAGTGCTGAAGGATGCAGGCAAAATCTCGGCACAGCTTGCAAAGATGCACGCCGAAACGGAGTTTGAAAAGTACCGTGTGGTGCAAGATCGGCTGTACCAGAGCGATTTTGACAGGTATTTGGAGGAAAACCTAGAGTAAAGATGAGCCTTGAGATTTGGAGTTTCCTAGTGGATGTAACTTCACTGGTTGTAACAACTGTATTGACTATCAAAATTTATAGGCTAGAGCGTTCACATGAAAAAGAACGTGAACAAATGGAAGTAAAAGCGCAGGAAAAGGCTATCGCGGAGGCGGCAAGAGTTTTTCTGATTGATAATGAAGATGAAATAGAGTATTTGCCGTTGTCGGCGATAGCAAAGACTTTGAAACTCAAAAGAAAGCATCATAGAGCGATAACGACCAAGTTTTTAAGATGTAGTGAGGAAGTCCAAAAGGAAATTCTGAAGCAAGCCAATTTTCAGCTAATAGAGGTTTCTAAAGAACAGGTGAGTGCTGCATTAAAACGACTAAAAGATGATATTAAGGCGTGTGGTTTTGGACGAGATATTTTATATGATGGGGTTAAATACTTTCATCGAGCGATGGAGCGTTATTCGGATGAAAAAATTGAAACCGTAAATCCGTACATATTTGAGGACATAAGGCGAACACACTTTTATCAAGGTGATTCACTCCAATTATTAAAAGACACGAGCTATAACGGAACGCTGTACGGATATATGTATGATTACCTTCACTCCGCAGATTTGGGAAAATCCAAATGGCTACTGAAGCCACCAATTGACATGGTTTGGTCGCAATGCGATTTAGCTGGATGCCCAGAAGAAATAATGACATTCTGGACGATGCGAATCGTTATTGACTGTTGCCGGGTATTTGCTGAATCAGAAGAAGATTTTATTTTCGATGAAGATTTGCTCGAAACACAGGAAGATATGTATTATTATGCGGTGATGGCGTTGTATAGTACTTACATTGCAAAAAAAGTAGAGGGTGCGAATGAGTAAGCTGGATGAAATGATTCGGGAACTTTGCCCGGATGGAGTAGAGTATGTAAAGCTCAATAGTGTATGTGATATTTATGATGGCACCCACAGTACACCAAATTATACTGAGTCGGGTGTTAAATTTGCTAGTGTTGAAAATATAGGTAATCTATATGCAACGCGAAAGTATATTTCTGAGAAAGATTTTGAAAAATATAAAATCAAACCAAGAATTGGGGATGTGATGATGACTCGAATAGGGTCAGTTGGTGTTTGTACGGTTGTTGACAGAAATGAAGCACTCGCATTTTATGTGTCGCTGGCACTGTTGAGACCACAATTAGACAAAGTTCAAAGTCGTTTTCTAAAATATGCAATCGAGAGTATACATGGACGTAAGGAATTAAGAAAAAGGACACTTATAAATGCAGTTCCTATAAAAATTAATAAGGACGATATTGGCAAGGTGACAATTCCGCTTCCACCAATTGAGATTCAGAGTGAGATTGTCCATACTTTGGATAATTACACGGAAAATGTTGTAAAATTACAAAACCAGCTTACAGCAGAGCTTACAGCTCGTCAAAAGCAGTACACATTTTATCGGAATAAGCTATTAACATTTAGCGGAAACGAAAAGGCTAAGATTGTGAAAATCTCTTTGGGCGATATCGGGCCGATTTGTATGTGTAAGCGCATTTTGAAGAGCCAAACAAATACAATTGAAGGTGTCCCTTTTTATAAAATTGGAACATTTGGCAAGAAAGCAGATGCATATATTTCGAAAGAAACATTTGACGAGTATCGGTCCAAGTATAGTTTTCCGAAGAAAGGTGATGTGTTGATTTCGGCGGCAGGAACGATCGGAAGAACTGTCGTTTATGATGGTAAGCCGGCGTATTTTCAAGATTCTAACATCGTTTGGATTGACAACAATGAAAGTGTTGTTTTGAATAGTTATCTTCGCTACTGCTATGAGCTGAAACCGTGGAAGGTATCCAGCGGAGGGACAATACAGAGGTTATACAATGATAATATTGCAAAAGCGATAATTACCGTTCCTTCTCTCGATGTCCAGAACCGCATTGTAAATGTGCTGGACAACTTTGAGAAGATTTGCTCCGACCTCAACATTGGTTTGCCCGCTGAAATT
>ENA-OQKR01000257-OQKR01000257.1-human-gut-metagenome-genome-assembly--contig:-NODE-257-length-23152-cov-4.832182_pt1 | contig 23152 bp, 13 predicted proteins | sample MGYA00242803_ERZ504806 | MGnify/ENA primary metagenome ERZ504806 (study PRJEB26092, sample SAMD00036399) | human gut metagenome | host: Homo sapiens | study: EMG produced TPA metagenomics assembly of...
GACCTTCTATCTCTAAATATACAAATACACTTATTCATAATCTTATCCTATCGTATGTTGGCTAACAGTTCAACAATCAAATCTTCCACATCCTTGTCGCTGCCCGTCAGCGTTTTGCTTCTTTGGCCTGGAATGAGATGTTCTGAATGGTCTTCACCTTGGTAGGCGAACCGCTCAGACCGCATTGTGCAAGGTCGCCGTTCACGTCGGCAACACTCCATTCCGTGATGTTCAGATAGGGATATTTCTCGTAGAGGCCGGCGTAGGCAAGCTCAGCGCCTTCCTTGGTGATGGCAGCTTTTTCCTGGGCACCGAGGGCGCGTTTGTACTTCTGCACCAGTTTGGCATTGCGCGGGCGGCAGGGAGCGGCACTTCCGTTTACGGTGATGACTATGGGCAGGGGAGCCTCAACGGTTTCCACACCACCGTCAATATGACGTTTCACGGTAATCTTCTTGGCGGCTTTATCCACGTTCAGAATCTCTTCTGCGTAGGTCACTTGCGTCAGCCCCAGCTTTTCGGCAACCTGCGGGCCTACTTGGGCGGTATCACCGTCGATGGCCTGGCGTCCGCCAATGATGACGTCATAGTCGCCTATCTTCTTGATGGCTGTGGCAAGGGCATACGAAGTGGCAAGCGTATCGGCACCTGCAAAGGCGCGGTCGGTCAGCAGATAGCCGTTGTCGGCACCACGGTAAAGTCCTTCACGAATAACTTCGGCTGCACGTCCCGGTCCCATGGTCAGGATGGTAACGGTGGAGCCCGGATGTTCATCTTTCAGTCGGAGAGCCTGTTCAAGAGCGTTCAGGTCCTCGGGGTTGAAGATGGCAGGGAGTGCCGCGCGGTTGATAGTTCCGTCGGCTTTCATGGCATCTTTCCCAACGTTGCGTGTGTCGGGAACTTGTTTTGCCAATACAACAATTTTCAAACTCATGCTATTAATTATTAGTATTAGTATTTCTTTGTATGTCAGTACCGGGAATAGGAGTAGTAGAATCCTGCTACTGAAATTGGCCGGTTAACTCATTATCAGCCTGCAAATTTACGGAAAGAGTTGGGTTTGACAAGAAAATGGGGTGAAAAATGCACAAGTTGAGGGATTTTGCGCAAATATCAGTTGGCTCTATATCTGTAAAAAAGGTAATAAAACCGGTAATTTATCTACCTTTCCGTTCCCGTTTCCTCTGTACTTTTGCAGCGTCTGGATGAGGTCTGCATAACGGGCAGCATCGGATAAACAAGCATTGCTACTTAAATGTTATTATAGAATATGTATATTGAAAAAGTAAATTCCCCTGCTGACGTGAAAAAGTTATCAGTCAGCGAAATGAACGGATTGGGTGGAGAAATCCGCCAGGTGTTGTTAAACAAGTTAAGCTCCCACGGAGGACACGTAGGTCCCAACCTGGGAATGGTAGAAGCCACCATAGCCCTGCATTACGTGTTCGATTCACCAACGGACAAGATAGTCTATGACGTGTCTCACCAAAGTTATACCCATAAGATATTGACAGGCCGCCGGGCAGCGTTTATGAATGCGGACGAGTATGACGAAGTCTCCGGATATTCCGAACCGTCGGAAAGCGAGCACGACTTCTTCGTCATTGGGCATACCTCTACCTCCGTCAGTCTGGCAAGCGGACTTGCCAAGGCGCGTGACCTGAAGGGGGAGGCGGGTAATGTGATTGCCGTCATCGGCGATGGCTCGTTGAGTGGAGGTGAAGCCTTCGAAGGATTGAATGTAGGTGCCGAACTGGGCACGAACTTCATCGTCATTGTCAACGATAACCAGATGTCCATTGCCGAGAATCATGGCGGGCTATACCGCAATCTGCAACAGTTACGCGAAACGGAGGGGCAGGCTCCCTGCAACTATTTTAAGGCAATGGGATATGATTATCTCTATGTGAAGGATGGCAATGACGTGGAGCAATTGATAGAGGCTTTCCGTGAAGTGAAGGACAAGAAGCATCCGGTTGTGGTACATATCAATACCTTGAAAGGTAAGGGATACAAATTGGCAGAAGAGCAAAAAGAACGTTTCCATTACAGTGTTCCGTTCGACCTTGAAACCGGCAATCTGACCGGTGAGTCTGGAGAGGGTGAAGACTATGTCGACCTTACCGCCGGTTATTTGTTGCAGGAGATGAAGAAAGACCCGACTGTGGTGGGCATCACCGCAGGTACACCTACGGTATTTGGCTTTACACCGGAGCGCCGCAAGGAGGCAGGGCGGCAGTTCATCGATATGGGCATTGCCGAAGAGCAGGCTGTTGCCATGGCTTCTGCCATTGCTGCCGGAGGTGGAAAACCGGTATTCGGGGTCTACAGCACCTTTATCCAGCGCGCCTACGACCAGTTGTCCCAGGATCTTTGCATCAACAATAATCCTGCACTGATTCTTGTCTTCTGGGGAAGCTTATCGAGTATGAATGATGTTACCCATCTTTGTCTTTTTGATATTCCGGTCATCGGTAATATTCCGAATATGGTTTATCTGGCACCTACTTGTCGTGAGGAGTATATGGCAATGCTGGAGTGGGGCATCCGTCAAACGGAACATCCGGTTGCCATTCGCGTGCCGGCCAATGGGGTTGTCCGCAGGAATGTAGAACCGGAGAAGGATTACGGCAAGACGCTGAACCGTTATGAGGTGTCCCATCGTGGAGAGAAGGTCGCCATATTGGGACTGGGCTCTTTCTATCAGTTGGGCGAAGCCGTGGCTGCCCGGTTGAAGGAAGAGAAAGGAGTGGATGCCACGCTTGTCAATCCTCGCTACATCACGGGTGTGGACGAGGCTTTGCTCGATGACCTGAAGCGCGACCATACACTGGTCATTACTCTTGAGGACGGAGTGCTGGACGGTGGCTTTGGCGAGAAGATTGCCCGTTACTACGGTCCGTCGGATATGAAGGTACTGAACTATGGTGTGAAGAAAGAGTTTATCGACCGTTACGATGTGGAGGAGCAGTTGAAGAAGAACCGGTTGACGGTTCCGCAGATTGTGGAAGATATCTGTAGGATTTGGTAAGAATTGAAAAAGGAGATGCATCAAACTGCATCTCCTTCTTTTATTTATTTAATACCCAGTTTCTTGGCAATATCCTTAGGCAGTGCATCCTTGTGCACAATGATGTTCATTGTTTTATAGCGCACGAAAGCTTTGGAAGCATACCACAGTCCTTTGTACTTTCCGGCTTCACCCCAAGAGTTCTTTACCATATAGTATTCGTTGCCTTCCTGGTCTTTGGCTATACCGTAAATCAGCATACCGTGGTCGTCAGTAGTTTCCCAGTTGTCGTATGCCAGCTGGCGCTCTTCTTGTGTGCACCACTTCTGCGGTTGAGGCTTGCTGTTCAGTTTCTTTTCTTCGGGTTTCATTTTCAGCCAGTGTGCCATGTCCGAACCGCTCAGTTCTTGCACCTTTTCTGCATCGGGCATTACGGCTATACCGTCGCGTGTGAAGCCTTGTTCGCTTACGTCACTACCCCATGCAATGGTGTAACCCTTATTGATAGCGTTGTCAAACACTTCCATCAACTCGTCAATAGGCAAGTTGTAGGAAGAAGCCCAACGCCAGTTGTCTTGTATTTCCAGGACGAACGGCTGGTAGAAGGGATGGTGGGTATAGGAAGTCAGTGAGATATAGTCATCTGCATTCAGTCCGGTAGATTCATAGAAAGACTTCGGAGTATATTCCTTGCCTTTGTAGGTGAACTTCTCGGGACGTTCGCCCAGATAAATATCGTGGATAGCGGTAATGGCTTTCTTCCAGAGCGGGTTCTTGTCTTGGTCTGTTTGCAGGCTGCGGTGTTTTCCCTTGGCAATGGCTGCCACTACGGCATCAGATACGGCTGTCAATTCGGTGTGGTTGCTCAGCGTGTCGCCATACATAACGCCCGGACGCATTTCCTCTTCGGGCACCAGACCAAAAGTTTTCATACCATAAATTACATCGTAGAACGAACCGCCTTGTGAGAACGAAACGTCACCATGTGTACGCACTGCCTTGTCGGCACGGTCCAGATAGGTGTTGTGTACGATAAACATTTCAGAAAAGTCGTATTCGCCTTTGCCCATGCGGAGCAGTTCGGATTCGATGAATGCCAGTCCGGAATAGCACCAGCATGTACCGGCACGGTTCTGGTTCTTAACAGAAGTGATAGGATTTTCTTTTACGGTCGTAAAGATGAAACCTTCCTCTTTCGGAGTGTCTTGTGCTATTGTGTTTAAACTTAATAAACCCAATGCAGCCATCAGTATTGATTTCTTCATCATAATTAAAATGTTATAGATTTATTGTTGCAACTGCAAATATAGGTAGAATATCGTAAACAAAAGCTATCTTTGAAGCGTTAATTCCGACACTTATGGAGAAAATAATACGTATCGACGACCATAGCGGTCTTGTTTTGGAGGGCGGCGGTATGCGCGGCGTCTTCACTTGCGGTGTGCTCGACAGCTTTATGGATCGTGGCATTCGCTTTCCCTATACCATCGGCGTCAGTGCCGGAGCCTGCAACGGACTTTCCTATATGTCCGGTCAGCGCGGGCGTGCCAAGTACAGCAATATCGACTTGCTGGAAAAATACAATTACATCGGATTGAAGTATCTGTTGAAGAAGCGGAATATCATGGATTTCGACTTGTTGTTCCAGGAGTTTCCGGAACACATACTTCCCTACGACTACGAGGCATACTTTCATTGTCCCGAACGTTATGTGATGGTAACTACCAACTGCGAGACGGGCGAAGCGAACTATTTTGAGGAGAAGCGGAGTAAAGAGCGCGTCATTGATATTGTGCGTGCTTCGAGCAGTCTGCCGTTTGTCTGTCCCATTACCTACGTGGACAACATCCCGATGCTGGATGGAGGTATTGTGGACAGTATCCCTTTGATGCGTGCCCGTCAGGATGGATTTACCAATAATGTAGTGGTGTTGACGCGCAATCATGGGTACCGTAAGGAAATTCAGGGAACGAAGGTTCCACCTTTTATATATAAGAAATATCCGCTATTGCGTGAAGCCATCAACCGCCGCAGTATTGTCTATAATCAACAGTTGGAGCAGGTGGAACGGATGGAAGCCGCCGGGGAAATCGTTGTGATCCGTCCACAGAAGCCGGTAGTGGTAGACCGCATCGAGCGTGACATCAAGAAGCTGACGGAGCTTTATGAAGAAGGATACCGGTGTGCGGAACATTTTGCTTTTCGTTTTTGATTCTGAGAGAGTATACTATGAGAGCTGGTGCAATTAGCATCTGCTCCCATATTGTTTTCATTCTTTTCTATTAATTTGCTGCTAAAGCTAAAGTTTATTTAGCAAAAAACACGCGTAGAATACCTTTAGAAAGGGGATGTATCAAAAATACCACCTTTCGTAACATTTGTTATAGGTGCAAATCCTGGTTTCGCTTAATTTTGCTGACACAAAACTCAATTGCAGAATTGGTTTATTACTAACTTTAAATTAATAGATATGTTGAAAAGCATTAGTCTCAGGCTTTGCACACTAATTGTGCTTCTCTTTGCGGGCATCTATTCCTTTGCCCAGCAAGTCCAGGTAAAAGGTACTGTCGTTGAAAAATCGAGTGGTGAATCCATTATCGGTGCTTCTGTCATGGAAGTAGGTTCCAACAGTAATGGAACAATTACGGATATTGACGGAAATTTCACTCTGTCTGTAGCTTCCGGTGCCACATTGTCTGTATCCTATATAGGATATAAAACCGTTACAGTAAAGGCACGGCCCACTTTACGCATTGAGTTGACGGAAGATTCCCAGTTGATTGATGAAGTAGTAGTGACCGGCTATATGTCCGAGAAGAAGGCCAGTTTGACTGGTTCGGTGGCTGTGGTCAAGATGAAGGATGTAGCAGATATTCCTACGGGAAATGTGTTGTCGAGCTTGCAGGGACGTGTTGCCGGTATGAACATTACGACTGACGGCACACCGGGCGGTGGAAATACTTCTACATTGGTCCGTGGTAAGTCATCTTTCCGAAATGATGCCAATTCCCCGCTTTATGTCATTGACGGTGTGATGACCCGTGAGAACATCTCGTCTATCCTTTCTTCCAATGATGTAGAATCCATTCAGGTATTGAAGGATGCCGCTTCCGCTTCTATTTATGGTGCACAGGCTGCCAATGGTGTGATTATCATTACTACCAAACGTGCCAAGAAAGGGGAGACCCGTGTGGATTTTGATATGTCGTTGACTTTGCAGACCTATCAATGTGGCTTTGATATGTTGAATGCAGATGAGTGGGGCCAGGTTTATTGGTCGGCTTATAAGTATGCCAATAATGGAGCTACGCCAAGCAGCGAAATATATGGTAATGGTGCAACTCCCCAACTTCAAGACTATATCGGCCTGAATGGAGCTAAAGTACATGCCGTTGATACGGATTGGCGCGATGTGGTTTATCGCACTGCCTTGATGCAGAATTATAGTGCGACACTTTCAAAGGGCTCTGACAATGGTGCCTTCTCGTTAGCGTTGAACTATCTCGACCATGACGGTCTGGTAGAGAATACGAATTTCCAGCGTATCAATACCCGCATCAGTTCTAACTATCATTATCTTGACAATCGCTTGCGTATCGGCGAGAACGTTGCCATCAATCGTTGGACACAGACCCTCAGTCCGGCCGGTGTAGATGAGAATGCCATCAAACAGCATCCTGCCAAGACGGTTTATGATGAGAATGGCAATTATAACGATGCCATCAATGATGTTTTGGGTGATGCCCCCAATATGGCACGTTTGTTGGAGAATGAAAAACAGAACAAACATGATTACTGGCGTATCTTTGGTAATGCATTCCTTGAAATTGAACCGATTAAGAACCTGGTGCTGAAAACCAATTTCGGTATGAATTATTATGATGAAACCAACAAAACTTTTGAGCCGGCATGGGCACGCGATGAGGTCAATAAGCTGACTCAATCATCCAACAAAAGACTGGATTGGGTATGGACCAATACCGTGACTTATAGCAAAGCTTTTGGAAAGAACAATCTGACTGCACTTCTTGGTACAGAAGCCAAGAAGAACCATTCGGAATCCATGTTCGGTTATGGTACGGGACTGGCTGTAGAAGATGAAGATTATATTTATCTCGACGGTGTGACTGCCGGTAAGAATGTAGGTGCCGGTGCTTCCAATTATGGTATGGTGTCTTACTTTGGTAAAGTGAACTATGATTATGAAGGACGGTATTTGGCCTCTGTTACGGTGCGCCGTGATGCTTCTTCCCGCTTGGCAAAGGGTAATAATGTGGATTACTTCCCTTCAGTGTCGGCAGGCTGGCGCATTTCAAGTGAGAAGTTTATGGAAGCGACCAGGAATTGGTTGGCTGATTTGAAACTACGTGCTTCATGGGGTGTCAATGGTAATGATATTATTGATAATGAGGCTCCCTATACAAAATACTTGATTAGTCTGAAGGATGCAAGCTACAACATGAACGGTGATGGAACGACTTTGGCTCCCGGTGGTTACAAAGTGAGGTCTACCAATCCCGATTTGAAGTGGGAGAGTACAAGACAGCTCAATATCGGTGTGGACGCCGCTTTCCTGAACGGACGTCTGAGTGCTTCTCTCGATTATTTTGATAAGAAGACAAGTGATATGCTTGTGGAGAAACCGTATATCGCTGTCATTGGCGAGGGTGGTTACTGCTGGTATAATGGTGGTACGATGAACAATAAAGGTTTCGAGATGGCACTGACCTGGAATGATAAGGTAAAGGATTTCCAGTATAATGTAGCATTCAACCTTTCATATTACAAAAATGAAGTGACAGAGCTGACGGAAGAAATTTACTATACTTATGGTGGCGGTAATGGGGTTGACAAGACTTTGGTTGGCCAACCGTTCGGTTCATGGATGGGCTTCAAGACAGATGGAGTGTTCCGTACCCAGCAGGAGGTGGATGAGTATAAATCCAAATATAATGTACAGTTTGGCGCTCCCGGAGTAGGACGTATCAAATACGTGGATGCTGATGGTAACGGTACGATTGATACGAACGACCGTGTATGGTTGGGTTCTGACAATCCGAAAGTGATTGCAGGTCTGAATCTTGGGGCATCTTGGAAAGGCTTTGACCTCAGCATGTTCTTCAACGGTATGATTCGTGATGCCTATAACAACTCCAAATATTATACGGATTTATTCCAATGCTGGACCGGTAATCACTCTACCCGCCTGCTCGATGCCATGCATGCTTACGAGAACTTTGAAAAGACGGGTGTTTACAATAGCAGTGTACCTGCTTTGACCACTCTTAACAGCAACAATGAGCACGAAGTATCTGAGTTCTATATTGAAAATGGTTCGTATATCAAGCTGAAAAGTCTGACATTGGGTTACACGCTTCCTAAAGCAGTTCTCGACAAGATGAAGATGCGTCATGCGCGCATTTATTTCCAGGCTCAGAATTTGTTTACGATTACCGGTTATACAGGTGCCGACCCTGAAGGTCTGGGTTATCCTTATCCGTTGCCCCGTACGTTCTCTTTGGGATTATCATTTGGTTTCTAAACTTTAAAACTATACTATCATGAAATTGAAACATTTATATATGCTTGGCGTAGTAGCGCTGATGACTGCAAGCTGTAATGAAGACCGTTTCCTGGATTTGAAGCCCCAGGGTAGCTTGAATGAAGATATTATGACTTCTACAGAAGGTGCCGACCTTTTGGTGAATGCCGCGTATGCAGCTTTGGGTGGTCCCGAAGGACAGAGCTGGAGTGTATGGTGTCATCCTACTTCCAATTGGACCTATGGTGAGGTACGTTCGGATAATGCCTATAAAGGCGGTGGTGGTGTTGGTGACCTTAATGAAGTGCACCGTATGGAGACATTTGATATGGATGCAACCAATGGATTTCTGGACAGCAAGTGGTACCATCTATATTGCAGTGTACAGCGTTGTAACTCTGCATTGCGCGTTCTGAATGCTGCAACAGATGAGCAGGTGAACGGACGTGTATCCCGTATTGCGGAGATGAAAGTGCTTCGTGCCCATTATTACTTTGAATTGAGCCGCCTTTTCAACAAGATACCTTATTTTGATGAGAACGTTGAGATTTCCCAATATCCGGATATTCCGAACAATGAGTTTACCCGTGACGAGATTCTGAGTATGCTGGCCAAGGAGATGCTTGATGCCGCCGAACTGCTTCCTGCATCACAGTCGGAGGTAGGGCGTATTCATAAATATATAGCACTGGCCTATGCGGCTAAAATCAAGCTGTACCAAGCGTATCAGCAAGATGAGACTACGCATGCCGTAACTTCCATCAATAAAGAGCTGCTGAGGGAAGTCGTTTCGCTTTGCGACCAAGTGACTGCCAGCAACCGTTACGGTTTGCTTGACGATTTCCAGGGATTGGATTTAGTAGCTAATGAAAACGGTAAAGAGTCTGTTTTTGCCATTCAATATTCCATGAATGACGGTACCGAAAGTGCCGGCCGCATCAACTGGAGCAATCTGTTGAATTCTCCGGGTGGAGGCAGCCCTTACGGAGGTGACGGTTTCTTCCTGCCCAGCCAAGACCTGATTAATGCTTATCAGACAGATGCAAACGGTCTGCCCGATTTTAATTATCAGTCAAAGTCTGATTATAGTTGGGCGGTATTGAACAATGGGGTTTATACTTTACAAAACACGACTCCCAATGTAGACCCGCGTCTCGATTTTGTTGTGGGCCGTCCTACTATAACTTGGAAAACTTACCCAGACAAGCCATGTGAGGGATGGGTGCGTGATAAGGAAACTTATGGCTATAATTGCGCGAAGCGCTTCTGGGTTTCTCCGGAAAGTAGTGATATGTTTAATGGCTGGCCTTGGGGGGCTTCACAGTTGAACTGGCAGATTATACGTTACGCAGATATTCTTCTTTGGAAAGCTGAGGCTCTTATTGAACTCAATGAAGGCGATGGACTCGAAACTGCCCGTGATTTGATTAATCAGATACGCAATCGTGCCCGGAACAGCGCCTATGTAAAGGATTTCAACGACCATTCCAAATATGCGGCCAACTACCTTGTCAATCCTTATCCTGCTGATGTCTGGAATCAGGATTATGCCCGTCAGGCCCTCCGTTGGGAAACACGTCTGGAGAAGGCTTTGGAAGGTGAACGTTTCTTCGACCTGGTCCGTTGGGGCATAGTGGAAACAACCATGAACAAGTACATTACCGCGGAGTCAGACAATCGCATTTATTATGCCAATGCGCACTTTACGGGTGGAAAGGATGAGTATTATCCGGTTCCGAACAATCAATACGGATTTTCTGGAGGCAAGTATGTACAGAATCCCGGTTATGCTCCGTTCAACTAATTATATTTTGAAATGAAAACGCAAGGGAGGGGAAACGTTTGTTTCCCCCTCTTCCTTTAAACAATCTTTTATTATGAAACACTTTGCCTATTCTATATTGGGCTGTCTATTGCTTTCTTTGAATGCAGCTTTTGCTCAAAAAACATGGTCGTTTGACGGGCAGGACCCCTTACTTTCCAGTGACGGCAAGTCATTGTTGAATTTGTACACTATAAAGGAAATACCGGAATTTGTTACCGGAGTCGAAGGTAAAGCCCTTCGTACAGACGGGTATTCCACTTGGATGGATACAACCACGGAAGGAGATGTTTCGTCGTTGTCCGGATGGTTTGCTCTGGAATCTTATCCGACGGATACTGCTGCCTTTATGGGAATCAGAGACATGGCAGGAACATCTGTAGCGGTATGTGTAGACCGTTATGGTGAGTTGCTGTTGGGAATGGGGCAGAATGGCTCATACTCTTACTGTTCATTAAAGACAAAAGTCGACCGTTTCAAGTGGCTGCATGTGGTCCTTGATTTAAGTAATGAATCGGTTTGCCTGAATGGGCAGAGGATGAGTGCAGAGGTATGGCCCCGGAACTTGCAAGATGGTGAAATGATACTTCGGGTAGGTAAGGATTTCAGGGAAAAGAAGGTTTGGATGTACGATGTTACGGCTATAAACGGGTTGATTGACGGGATAAGCTTCACTCCCTTTTCCGATGATTCGTCTGCATGGAGAGACGAGATTGCCTTAGGATTGAAGAAAACTCCGGTTTTGGCTATTCCGGAAACCCGTTTTGCGAAGGACTTCAACCGTCCCCGCTATCATCTGTTGCCGGCTGCCAACTGGACGAATGAGACGCATGGTTTACTTCTTTATAAAGGTAAATATCATATATTCAATCAGAAGAATGCTTCTGCAATCTTCCTGGGGCAGATAAATTGGGGACATTTCAGCAGTCCCGATATGCTTCATTGGACGGAGGAAAAGCCGGCTTTGACTCCTGATGCTGCTTATGACAAGAATGGAATATGGTCCGGGCATGCTGTTATCAATGATGACGATATCCCCCAGCTGATATACACAGCCGGTGGAGACAAGATGGGAGTGGGTATTGCTTTTCCAAAAGATACTGCGTTGATAGAATGGGAGAAATATGCGGGTAATCCGGTTATTGCCGAGAAGCCTGCCGGATATACCCGTACGGACATGCGTGACCAGTATGTCTGGAAAGAGGGTGATGTCTGGTATATGATTATCGGTTTCGGCATTGAGCAGACCGATACACCCCACGGGGCTTTGCTGCTTTATAAATCGGCAGACTTGAAGAAATGGGATTTTGTACATTTGCTGTTTGAGGGCAATCCGGAAGTGGATGACTCCGGTATTTTCTGGGAAATGCCGGTCTTTAAGAAGATGGGCGGCAAGTATGTTCTTTTGGTGAATAGGGTTCCTCATAAAGGCATACCTGCGCGTTGCCAGTATTGGATAGGAGATTTCAAGAATGAAAAGTTTATACCGGACAATCCGGTTCCTCAAAATCTAGAGGTCATCAACCGCTTGCTGTCCCCCTCTGTTGTGGAGACTCCGGAAGGGGATGTCGCTGCCATTGCCATTATACCCGATGAAATAGGAGGGGAGGCCACTTATGAACAAGGATGGGCGCATCTCTATAGTATGCCCAGAAGATGGCAGCTGAAAGATGGAAAACTATGTCAAACACCCCATCCCGTAATGAAACAATTGCGTGAACAATCCACGGTTTATTCCAGGCAGGCATTGACTGCTGCGAAACCGCACATTGTGAGCAGAAGGGAACATCAGCTTGAAGTCAAGGCGACTTTTTATCCCGGTGACGCAAAACGGTTTGGATTTACATTGTGTAAGAATCCGGATAATAGCGAATATAGCCTGATTTATTATGATGTGGAAAAGGAGGAACTTATTGTGGACCAGACGCATTCTTCCTTGCGTGCACACATTCCTTTGAAGCTCCGCAAGGACTGGTATCGGTTGGATACAACCAAGCCGGTGGAGATTCGTCTATTTATAGACGGTTCTGTGGTGGAAGGATTTATTAATGATGAGGATGCATTCACTACAAGAATCTTTCCTCTGAAAGAAAACAGTACGCTATTGGAACTATTCTCTGATGGAAATACAACGGAAGTTGCTGCCGAAGTTTGGAGACTGAAAGATGCAAGGGTAAAGATGAACTTTTAATGAAAATACAGAAAATGAAGATACCTACTATATTGGGTGCACTTTTAGTGGCAGGAACATTGTCTGCCGGTGCACAAATGAATTCAGACAGTTTATACAAAGAGCCTTATCGTCCTCAGTATCATTTCAGTCCGGAGAAGGGATGGATTGGTGACCCCTCGGGATTCATGTACTATCAGGGTAAATATCATATGTACTGGTGGGGCAAAGTCGAATCTACAGATTTGGTACATTACCAACAGATAACCCCTTATGCCATGACCGGAGCGGATGACAATATCAGTTACTTCACCGGTTCTGCAGTCGTAGACAAGAACAACACGGCCGGTTTCGGCAAGGGTGCTTATGTGGCGGCTTACACCGTTTTTGAGAAGGACTCCAAGAAACAAGCGCAGGGCATCTCTTTCAGTCATGACGGAAAGACATTTCATTATTACGAAGGTAACCCGGTTTTGGACCTTTGGAGTACGGAATTCAGGGACCCTACCGTCTTCTGGCACGAGCCGACCCAAAAATGGGTGATGGTTGTAGCCAAGGCCCTGGAGAAGAAAATAAAGTTTTATACCTCTCCTGATTTGAAGAGCTGGACTTGGACCAGTGATTTCGGCCCTGCCGGTGACAGTGAAAAGTCTTGGGAGTGCCCGGATTTATTCCAGTTGCCGGTTGACGGGGATTCTGACAAGAAAAGGTGGGTGATGGTCGTATCTGTAAACTGGGCGCAAGAACAATACTTTATAGGAGACTTCGACGGCACTTCTTTTAAGCTGATGGAGAACCATCCTGCAGAGCCTCTATATGTGGACAAAGGGCTGGACTTTTATGCATCCCGCACATTTCAGGATTTTGACGGAACGTTGGATTCCAAAATTTCGATAGGCTGGGTTGCAACCTGGGACTATGCACCGGTAGCTCCATCGAGGTATGGGAAGGGCTTCTGGTCTATTCCCCGCAACCTGGAACTGAAGACATACAAGGAAGGTGTGAGGCTGGTACAGAAGCCGGTGGAACAGTTGCAAACACTTCGCCATAAGCCTGCATCGGTGAAACGTGCTTTATCGGTGGGGACACAGAGGTTACCCGGCTTTGTTCCCGATGAGAATGTCTACGAACTCGATGCTTCGTTTTCTACTGACGTATCCAACACCTTTGGCTTGAATTTGTGTGTGGGTGAAGGGCGCAAAGTGGTGGTCAGCTATGATACGGATTCACATAATCTGGTGATTGACCGTACCCATTGCTCCGATGTGCAGATTCCTAAATTCAGCCGTATGGCATATGCCAGGGTGGAACCGGTAGATAATAAGATACGTTTGCATATATTTGTAGACAAATCGAGTATTGAAATCTTTGCCAATGACGGGAAGGATGTATTCACATTATTAACCTATCCGGGCGAGGCTCAAACCGGTATCGAACTTTTTGCGCAGAAGAAGGGGACGAAGATGGAGTTGGATGCCTGGATGCTTAAATCAATATGGAGATGAGGAATTTAATTTGTATTATTTTAGACTGAATGTAACATTTGTAGTATGCTTTGAAACAAAAAAGATAGCCTCCTGCTGCTTGGTGGCGTATCTTTGCATGGTAGAAAAACATAATTAATTTAATACCAACAGAAACATGATTCATTTAAAAGACTTTTGGCGGACAATCAGAAGGACGCTTACCGTATTTATATTAGGAACTACCGTGGCTGTCTTCACATGCCAGGCCATAAATCCTCCTTTCGTGATTAAACATCTGGGTGACGGACAGAGTATCGTCCAAATTGACGAGCAGAAGAAGTTTTTGCTGCTGCCGGTGGAAGAGGCTTCTCCGGAGGCAAAATTGTATATGATAGCGGACAATGATGTTGTACGCAGTATGAACGTGCGATTGGCAGTCAATAAGGTTGACTATTTTGTTCCGGTCGATTTGACCGGCTTCGATAATAAACATCTCTCTTTCAACTTCCAGCTTATTCCGGATTCGGCCTTATGCTGGGAAGAATGAAACTGTCGGATGAATTCGATGTTTCGAACCGGGAGAAATTCCGTCCGGTGTATCATTTCAGCCCGGCTTACGGTTGGATGAATGATCCTAACGGAATGTTCTACAAAGACGGGGTCTACCATTTGTTCTACCAGCATAATCCCTACGGCTCCATGTGGGGGAACATGCATTGGGGACATGCCACCAGTACGGACCTCGTCACTTGGGAACATCACGGAGATGCTATTTCGCCCGATGCGCTGGGAACAATTTTCAGTGGCTCTTGTGTTGTCGACAAGGATAATACGGCCGGGTTCGGTGCCGGTGCCGTCATTGCTTTCTATACATCGGCAAGCGACCGCCAAGTGCAGAGCATGGCCTATAGCCTTGACAACGGAAAGACCTTCAAGAAGTATGCGCGAAATCCCATCCTGACTTCCACGCAGCGCGACTTCCGTGACCCTAAAGTCATCTGGCACGAAGATACCAAGAAATGGATTATGGTTCTTGCCGTAGGGCAGGAAATGGAGATATACTCTTCTGCCGACCTGAAGAGCTGGACGCTGGAGAGCAAATTCGGTGAAGGACAAGGTGCTCACGGCGGAGTCTGGGAGTGTCCCGACCTGCTTGAACTGCCGGTTGAAGGTACGGAACTGAAGAAGTGGGTACTCGTCTGTAACCTCAATCCGGGTGGACCGTTCGGTGGCTCTGCCACACAATATTTCGTGGGGACATTTGACGGAAAGAGATTCGTGAACGAGTCTCCCGCAGTGACGAAATGGATGGACTGGGGAAAAGACCATTATGCAACTGTCACTTGGAGCAATGCTCCTGCAGGACGTGCCATTGCATTGGCATGGATGAGCAACTGGCAATATGCCAACGATGTGCCCACCCGCCAATACCGTAGTGCCAACTCCGTGCCGCGCGACCTTTCGCTCTATACCTCGGAGGGTGAAACCTATGTAAAGGTAACCCCGTCTCCCGAATTGCTGAAACTGAGGGATAAAGGCAGCAAGAAGCGTGCTTTCAAGGTAGACCGCACGTATAATCTGGACAAACTGCTGAATGACAATTCCGGAACGTATGAAATCGAAATGACCATCAAGAACAAGGATGCGGATGTGATAGGATTCCAGCTCTTTAACTCGAAAGGCGAGGAGGTGGAGATGTACTATAACCTGGCGGAAAAGACGTTCACCATGGACCGTACCAAGAGTGGTGAGGTGTCGTTCAGCAAGGACTTCCCTGCAGTGACCGTGGCTCCTGTCGAGGGTGGCAATGAAATGAAACTCCGCTTGTTCGTAGACAAGTCGAGCATTGAAGCGTTTGGCAACGACGGACGTTTTGCCATGACAAATCTTGTATTCCCGTCGGAACCTTACAACCGCATCAGTTTCTATGCTAAAGGTGGAAGCTGCAATGTCACCTCGTTTACTGTGTACAAACTCGGATTAAAATAACAGATAATAATCTTCAGCATGGAAAATACTAAGAATTCTTCCTTGGCAAAGCTCTTTCCGGTCATGCTTTGCTTCTTCGCCATGGGCTTTGTGGATTTGGTGGGCATCGCCTCCAACTACGTGAAGGCCGACTTGAACCTGACCGACTCGCAAGCCAACATATTCCCGTCTCTGGTGTTCTTCTGGTTCCTCATCTTCTCCGTACCTACGGGTATGCTGATGAACCGCATCGGACGCAAGAAGACGGTGCTTCTCAGCCTTGTCATCACGTTTGCCTCTTTGCTTCTCCCGGTTTTCGGAGACGGCTATGTGCTGATGCTGCTCTCGTTCTCATTGCTGGGCATCGGCAATGCGCTGATGCAAACGTCGCTCAACCCGCTGCTTTCCAATATCGTAAGCGGCGAGCGGCTGGCAAGTTCGCTCACCTTCGGACAGTTTGTAAAAGCCATTGCTTCGTTTCTGGCTCCATACATCGCCATGTGGGGAGCTACGCAGGCCATTCCGTCTCTGGGCATGGGCTGGAGGGTGCTGTTCCCGGTCTATATGGTCATTGCGGTGATTGCCATTCTCTGGCTGAGCGGTACTTCCATCCGCGAGGAAAAGGAAGAGGGACGCCCTTCCACCTTCGGGGAGTGCCTCGCTCTGCTGGGCAAGCCGTTTATCTTTCTCTGCTTCCTGGGCATCATGTGCCATGTGGGCATTGATGTAGGTACGAATACCACAGCGCCCAAAATCCTGATGGAGCGTCTGGGCATGACGCTGGCCGATGCCGGCTTTGCCACCAGCCTTTACTTCATCTTCCGCACGGCGGGTTGCTTTCTCGGAGCCTTCATCCTTCAGAAGATGGCTCCCCGAACCTTCTTCGGCATCAGCGTGTTATGTATGTTGGCTGCGATGGTAGGGTTGTTCGTTTTCCATGAAAAGGCAATGATATACATCTGCATTGCCCTTATCGGTTTCGGCAATTCGAACATCTTTCCGGTTATCTTCTCCCAAGCGTTGCTTGCTATGCCACAAAAGAAGAACGAGGTTTCCGGCTTGATGATTATGGGGCTCTTCGGCGGTACGGTATTTCCGATAGCAATGGGCTTGGCAAGTGATGCTGTAGGACAAAGCGGTGCCGTGGCTGTGATGACGGTAGGGGTAGTGTACTTGTTCTTCTATATGCTGCGTATGAAGCGGTAATCTTTGTTCGCAGGCTGCGGACACATATCCCAAGGCTGCGGATATCTGTCCCAAGGTTGCGGATGTCTATCCCAAGCCTTGGGATAGAGATAATCCTTAGTTCTTAGAGACTTTTTAATAGATAATTGGCAACTTTTCATTCTATAGTTAGGAACTTTTTTATTAGGTTTGCAGTGGGTAGGACATTGAGTTTGCCGTGAATAAAATATATCATTCATTAAACAATATAATATTATGAATAAGATAATAGTAGGTATGGGCGAGGCTCTGTGGGACTGCCTCCCCGAAGGAAAGAAGATAGGCGGTGCTCCGGCAAACTTTGCTTACCATGCATCGCAGTTTGGTTTCGACAGCCGTGTGGTCAGTGCCGTAGGTGCCGATGCGGATGGGGACGAGATTCTGGATGTGTTTGCCCGGAAGGGGCTGCGCACGCAGATTGAGCGCGTGCCTTACCCCACGGGAACGGTGCAGGTGACGCTCGATGCCGTGGGCGTGCCGTGCTATGAGATAAAAGAAGGCGTGGCCTGGGACAACATTCCCTTTACCGACGAACTGAAGCGTCTGGCACTGAACACGCGTGCCGTATGTTTCGGCTCTTTGGCGCAACGCAGTGAAACAAGCCGCATCACCATCAACCGTTTTCTCGACACGATGCCCGATGCGGAGGGGCAACTGAAGATATTCGACATCAATCTCCGCCAAGGGTTCTATACCAAAGAGATACTCTGCGAATCCATGCGCCGCTGCAACATCCTCAAGATAAACGATGAGGAGCTGGTGACCATCAGCCGTATTTTCGGCTACCCGGGCATCGACTTGCAGGACAAATGCTGGATTCTGCTGGCCAAGTATAACCTGAAAATGCTTATCTTGACTTGTGGAACGAACGGCAGCTATGTGTTCACTCCGGGAGTGGTTTCCTTCCAGGAGACGCCCAAGGTACCGGTGGCGGACACCGTTGGAGCCGGTGACTCGTTCACGGCAGCCTTCACCGCTGCCATTCTCAGCGGGAAGCAGGTGCCCGATGCCCATAAACTGGCGGTGGAAGTCTCTGCCTATGTATGTACCCAGAGCGGTGCTATGCCGGAATTGCCGGTGGCCTTGAAAGAAAGGCTGGCATAGATTTTTCTTATTCTTTTCACATTTTTCGTTATCTTTGCTCATCTGCAATCTTAAATCAGAGGAAAGTGAAGATGAGACAGCATAACCTTCGGATTTTATTCTTTCTGCTCGTGCTTTGGGGAGTGGCGGTTGCCTGCTCCCGGCGCGAGGCACGTTTCCGTATCGGCGTTTCCCAATGTAGCGAGGATGAATGGCGGCGCCAGATGAACAGTGAGATACTCCGTGAAGCCCATTTCTACGAGGATGTGGAGGTGGACATCCGTACTGCCGTCGACGATAATGACCGTCAGGCAAAAGACATTCGTGAACTGATAGCCGAAGGGTGGACCTGCTGATTGTGGCCCCTAATGAAGCCACTCCGATAACTCCGGTTGTGGAGGAGGCATACAACCGGGGCATTCCGGTGATTGTAGTGGACCGTAAAATCCTTTCGGACAAATACACGGCCTACGTCGGTGCAGACAACTACGAGATAGGGAAAGCTGTGGGAGAGTATGTGGCCAATGTGCTGCATGGGCAGGGAGATGTGGTGGAAATCTCCGGTTTGGTGGGTTCCACACCTGCCGTAGACCGTCATCAAGGATTTGTGAAGGCTATATCCGATTATCCTGGTATCCGGTTGCTGGCCGCTGAAGACGGTGCCTGGTTGCAACTCAAGGCCGGAGAGAAAATGGATACCCTGCTGAGCCGCTTTCCGCATATCGACCTGGTGTATGCGCAGAATGACCGTATGGCGGCCGGAGCCTATGCTGCCGCTGCCCGCAAGGGGCGGGAGAAGGAAATGCGGTTTATCGGCATAGACGCCCTGCCCGGCAAAGACTACGGAGTGGAGAAAGTGCTTGCCGGCGAACTGGATGCCACGTTTATATATCCTACCGGTGGCGACCGCGTGATGCAGATTGCCATGGATATCCTGAACAAGCGTGATTTCCCCCGTGAAACTATCCTGGGCACTTCCGTCGTCGACCGCGACAATGCTCTCATCATGAAGATGCAGACCGCCCACATCGGCACCCTGGATGGAAAGATAGAAACCCTGAACGGAAAGATAAACCAGTATTTGGCCAGTTATGCCACGCAGCAGGTTGTCTTGTACGGCAGTCTGTCTGCCCTATTGTTGCTGGTCGGTTTGTTGGTGGCTGTCTACCTCTCCTTGCGTGCCAAGAACCGGTTGAACCGTGAGCTGTCCATGCAGAAAAAGAAACTGGAAGAACAGAAAACTCAGTTGATACAGCAGAAGGAACTGTTGGAAGTGCAGAAGTCGCAGTTGGAACAGCTTTCCCATGAACTGGAGGAGGCTACGCACGCCAAGCTGGTGTTCTTCACGAATATTTCACACGATTTCCGTACTCCGCTGACGCTGATAGCCGATCCCATAGAGCAGCTTCTTGCCAACCGCACCCTCGACGGACAGCCGCGCCAGCTCCTCGAGCTGATGAAAAAGAATGTGCATATCCTGCTTCGCCTGGTCAACCAGATACTTGATTTCCGGAAGGTGGAGAACGGGCGCATGGAGCTCCATCTCGAACCTTTTGATTTGCTCGACAGCTTCCGGGGCTGGAACGACTCTTTCCGCATGGCGTTGCTGAAGAAACATATTGCTTTCAGCTTTGAGGCATCTCCCGATACGGACTTCCGGATGATGGCGGATGCGGAGAAGATGGAGCGCATTTACTTCAATCTCTTCTCCAATGCCGTGAAGTATACGCCGGAGAACGGGAAAATCACCGTACGGTTGTTAAAGTCGGAACAGAACTACAGTCTGTCCGTCTTCAATTCCGGCAGCTACATTTCTTCGACCGATGTGGAAGCCATCTTCGAGCGCTTCTATCAAGTGGACGGGCATCAGGCCGGTACCGGTATCGGACTGGCGCTGGTACGTGCCTTTGTAGAGATGCATGGCGGTAACATTACGGCACGCAGTGACGAGAAAGGCACTACTTTCATCGTTACTTTCCCGCAGCAGGATGTTTCGCAGTACCATCCCACCATAGTGACGTTGCCTGCCGAAGAGAAGGACGTGTCGTCCACCCTGATAGATACGGAAGTGAAGGCATGCGAAGAGGTGGTTGAGGCTGATTGTCCTACTGTGCTGGTAATTGACGATAATGCGGATATTCGCAACTATGTGAAGTCACTGTTGACGCAAGAATTTCGCGTGCTGGATGCTGCGGACGGGACAGAGGGTATCCGGCTGGCCATGAAGTATGTGCCGGATGTGATTATCTCCGATGTAATGATGCCCGGTATGGATGGTGTGGAATGCTGCCGCCGCTTGAAGGGGGAGTTGCAGACATGCCATATCCCGGTGATTCTGCTGACGGCCTGCTCGCTGGACGAACAGCGTATCCAGGGCTATGATGGCGGTGCCGATTCTTATATTTCCAAACCATTCAATTCGCAGTTGCTCTTGTCTCGTGTCCGCAATCTTATTGCAAACCGCCGTCAGTTGAGGCAGTTCTTCGGAGATAACCAGACTATCGAGAAGGAAGCCATCAGTGATTTGGATAAGGGTTTCGTCTCCCGCTTCAAATCGCTTGTCGAGGAGAGGATGAAAGATGCGGAACTCAATGTGGAGGATTTGGGACGGAATATGGGTATGAGCCGTGTGCAGCTTTACCGTAAGCTGAAATCGCTGACCAACTATTCGCCGAATGAGCTGCTGCGCCAGATGAGGTTGAAAAAGGCTGCCTCACTGCTTGCCTCCTCTGACATGACGGTAGCGGAGATTGCCTATGAAGTGGGCTTTTCGTCACCTTCCTATTTCACGAAATGCTATAAGGAACAGTTTGGGGAGAGTCCTACCGAGTTTCTGAAAAGAAGGGGATAGCTGTTGTCTATCCCCCTTGTTCTTAATACACGTCTGTTTACTTCTGTAAATGATACTGGAACTTATTTCAGTATTTGAGGCAGGTTTTCCCTTCCCCAGAAGTAGTAAACACAGATTCCAATCCAGCTTGTGAGCAGGATGATAATTGCAACTAATAGTTTCTTCACGCCGTCTACCGGCCACTTCATGATTTCAAGTACGGCTTTGACACACAGAACCACACCGATAATCCAAATGATAAATCCAATCATAACCTGTGATATTTAGTATTGTTAATTAAAAACAAATAGAGACTACGCCTTATTCAGGAGCAGCCTCTATTCTTTATTTAGTAATCGGAATTACTCTGTAACTTCAGCGCCCCAATTTTCTTTGGAAAGACGCTTGTAGCTGTTGTAACGCCATTTAGCGTTTTCTTCAGCAGCCTTGAACAGCTCGTCGGCCTCCTGCGGATATTGCTTCATTACGGATGCGTAACGAACTTCACCCTTCAGGAAGTCTTGGAATCCGCTCCAATCCGGTTCCTTGCTATCCAGCGTGAACGGATTCTTGCCTTCAGCCTCCAGAGCCGGGTTGTAACGCCACAAGTGCCAGTAACCGCACTTAACGGCCTTTTCTTCCTCTGCCTGGCTCTTGCCCATACCTGCCTTCAGACCGTGGTTGATACACGGAGCGTAAGCGATGATGAGTGACGGACCGGGATATGCTTCTGCTTCACGGATAGCCTTTAAAGTCTGAGCCTGGTCGGCACCCATAGCGATTTGGGCAACGTATACGTAACCGTAAGTAGTAGCCATCAGACCGAGGTCTTTCTTGCGTACACGCTTACCGGCAGCGGCAAACTTGGCGATAGCGCCTACCGGGGTAGCCTTGGAAGACTGACCGCCTGTGTTGGAGTAAACCTCAGTATCCAGTACGAGGATGTTGACATCCTTACCGCTTGCGATTACATGGTCGAGACCACCGTAACCGATGTCGTAAGAGGCACCGTCGCCACCGATAATCCACTGGCTGCGTTTTACCAGGTATTGAGACAGACTGGCGATAGTCTTGCAGCTGTCGCACTTGTCTTTGGCAGCTTCTACCATCGGAATAATCTTTTCAGCCAGTTCCTTGCTCTTGTCTGCATCGTACATGTTTTCAATCCAAGCCTGGAATACTTCTTTGTATTCAGCCGGAGTTCCTTCTGCTGCGATGGCATCTTCCATAGCCTTCACGATACGTGCGCGCATCTTTTCGTTGGCAAGCTCCATACCCAGACCGAATTCGCAGAAGTCCTCGAACAATGAGTTAGCCCAAGCAGGACCGTGACCCTTTTCGTTCTTGGTATAAGGAGTAGAAGGTACTGAACCGGAGTAGATGGAAGAACATCCTGTTGCGTTGGCTACCATTTCGCGGTCACCGAACAACTGGGAAATCAGTTTCACATACGGAGTTTCACCACAACCGGAGCAAGCACCTGAGAACTCGAACAACGGAGTGGCGAACTGAGAGTTCTTCACGTTAGCCTTGATGTCAACCAAGTGTTGTTTGCTCTTCACGTTTTCAGCACAGTAAGTCCAGTTGGCAGCTTCCGGCAATTGGCTTTCGAGGTGCTTCATAGTCAGAGCTTTGCCACCCTTCTTCGGGTTGCCCGGACAGACATCGGCACAGTTGCCACAACCCAGACAGTCGAGAACGTCTACCTGAATACGGAATGTCATACCGTCGAATGCTTTACCTACAGCCTTCAGTTGAGTGAAGTTGGCACCCTTCTGCTCTTCAGCATCGAGTACGAACGGACGGATAGAAGCGTGAGGACAAACGTAAGCACACTTGTTACACTGGATACAGTTCTCAGCGTTCCATTCGGGAACGAATGCGGCTACACCACGTTTCTCATATTTGGCAGTGCCTTGTTCCCAAGTACCGTCTTCAATACCCTTGAAAGCGGATACCGGCAATAAGTCACGTCTTGTGCGTTGATAGGACGAACCACTTCGTTGATGAATGCAGGATCGTGTTTTCAGCCTTGGC